>Ga0182030_10017047_pt1 | contig 14062 bp, 10 predicted proteins | sample 812S3MmetaG_FD_121299 | JGI IMG/M metagenome (GOLD analysis project Ga0182030, IMG submission 121299) | Permafrost microbial communities from Stordalen Mire, Sweden - 812S3M metaG (Illumina Assembly) | ecosystem: Environmental > Terrestrial > Soil > Wetlands > Permafrost | place: Sweden...
GAAGTACCGATGGCGACAATCTGCTCGGAAGTCTGCCCCAAACGTGTTGCACTAGGTGTAGGTGGTGCGAGCAGGGCATCCGCATTGAGTTTGGGGCTGATATTAACCTGCGGCCGGAGGGTAGTGTCTACCAGTCGGCGCATATTGGCACGAGCCGCTGCCTTGACTGCCCCGATGAGGTCGTTTGACGCATCCTCCTGCAGGAAACGCTTCACACCCATCTTGGGTTTGGTAATGATGCTGGTGGCCCCTGCTGCGAGTGCCTGCATGGTCGCCTGGGCACCTTTTTCAGTGAGGGTGGAACAAATTACCACCGGCGTGGGATGTTCGGCCATGATCATGTGCAGGAAGGTGATTCCATCCATGCGAGGCATTTCGATATCAAGCACAATCACATCCGGCCACTGGACTTTCATTTTCTCTATGGCAAAAAGAGGATCCATGGCTGTACCGATAACCTGAATGGCGGGGTCTTCCTCCAACACTTGCTTGACAACTTCGCGCACCACGGCGGAATCATCGACGATCATGACTTTGATTTTATTCATTGGCTGCATACTCCCTGATAATTTATTTTCTCGAAGAACTACTGTGTGAGTTACCGAGTCAGTTCCTCAAATAAAATAATTAGACGAAATGTCCGGTGTCAGCACGTAACAACGCTTCTTCATTCAGACGACATCCAGCGGTTGCCTGATCGGAAGGTAAATTCGAAATGTCGTCCCGCTGCCAATCTTGCTTTCAACTTCGATTTTGCCGTGGTGTTTTTTCACAATTCCATATGACAAAGTCAACCCTAGACCCGTGCCCTTTCCGACAGGTTTTGTGGTAAAGAAAGGATCGAAAATACGTATCAGATTTTCTTTTGCTATTCCTTGACCGGTATCGCTGATCTCAACTATCACCTGATCACCTGCTTGGCGAGTGCGCAGGGTAATAATGCCGTGTTCCTTAATAGCTTGAGCTGCATTAACCAACATGTTCAAGAATACTTGATTGAGTTGCGACAGCTTGCATTCGATTTGTGGAAGCTCGTTATAGTCCCTGACCAGATCAACCTTGTATTTAAGTTCATTCCAGACAACATTCAAGGTGCTTTCGAGTCCTTCTTGAATATCTGCAATTTCCCAGACATCGGCAGCAGCATGTGCAAAGCTTTTGAGATCTATTACGATCTTACTAACCCTGCTTAAACCATCCGTGCTTTCCTTCAGTAAAGCGGGAATGTCTTCAAATAGATAATCAAGCTCAATTTCAGACTTGATTTTTTTCACTGTATCTTGCGCCTCTCCGGGAAGTTTCGTTTCCTGCAACTCATATACTTTAATTAGTGAAACAATCCGGTCAAAGTATAAATTCAGCGTCTTTAAATTGGAGGCAACATATCCCACCGGATTATTTATTTCGTGTGCGATACCGGCAGAAAGCTGGCCGATCGACGCCATTTTTTCAGATTGCAGCAGTTGGTTCTGTGCTTCATTGAGCTTATCGATCACTGCCAATTTTTCTTTAAGAATCTTGTTCGAAGAAAGGCGGAATTGTTCGGCTTCATGGCGACGGCGTTGCTGATTCATGAAAATGACCGTAAGCGACAGGGTAATAAGTAATCCAACCACCAGCATACTAACTGGAAGAGGGCTTTTCTTTTTCGCGATATAGGCAGGACTAGGAAAAAAATTGATTCTCCATTGGCGACCAGCAACGTCGAGCGACTTCGAAGTCAACCACTCTGAAGAATTATTCCAGGCACTTGAGTCCGCGCTCCGGTAAATTTCATCGCCTTTCCCATCCGTAACATCCTGCACTCTGACAATAAAATCGGTCATGGAAGGAGTTTGCTTTAAGGCGGCACTAATTAAGTCTCCGACACGATAGACGCCAAGGGCAAAACCCAAAAGTCGAGCATGATGGGCTGAAATATCCTCAGGAAGAGGGACTGACTGATAAATAGGGGCAAAGAGAAGGAAACCATGTTGCTCTCCTCGCTCTTGGACAAGCCTGACAGGTGCGGTAGCCACCATGAGGCCAGTATCGCGGGCTTTAATAAGCGCTGCCAGTCGAGTCGCATTGGATCCGAGATCGAAACCAAAAGCTTTTTCATTGCCTTGCCATGGCTCAACAAAATAGACAGGGTAGTATTCTTCCCTCGTGGCTGCTCTTACTGATTGCCCCAATTCACTCTTCTCAGTGAACTGAAAGGATAAATAACCTTCAGCCCGCGCGCGGTGTTCGTAATCAGAACGCTGATTTTGCTTGACCAAGGGTATCCATTCCAAGGCCTGAAGGCTAATTGTTTTATCGTAATTCATTTGGCGCTTTGCAAAGCGTCGAAACTCTTGTCTATCGATCTGGTTTGAGGCTTCGAAAAGCCCTACCATGGAATTACAATAAGCCAAATTAGCTTGTATTGATCTGCGCAAAGATGACATTGCTTCAGTAATATCAAAATCGATAGCCAAATGAAGCTCGGCCTGTTCAACGTATTGTTGCGTTGCCATGTAAGCGCCATAGGACAGGAATGCACCTACCATGGCAATGGCAATTGGGATTTGCAAGAGAAAGCTAAAATGCTTCGGCCAATTATTCAAGGCTTATCCTTGGTTGCTGAGTACGTCCAAATTCAAAACATTATGCTGGGAGAAGTTTAAAAACAGTAAACATCCGACAGTCTTACTCAATTAGCGCAGTTGGCATCAGCCCTTTTTCAATTCAATATAGCGAGTCTGTTATCCGATACATTCCATCCGGGTGGACAATAACCGAATGTTTGACCCATACTTCACCGCTCCAAACGTCGAATATCACAATACGGTGTCCATCCCCGCCAAGATGCTCAGCTACGCAATTAAAACCATGCTTCTTAACTAGGAGTCGTGCTATCCCGATATTGGAGACAGCAACATTACTTATCGGATTGCTGCTATCAGGAAACATATTTCCGCCACCGATCAGCTTCACTTGATACTCGCGGTGCGGAGCACCGACCGCATTGATCTCCTTAATCATCAAAGCAATTGCCTCGTCGGCATAACATCCATCAAGAACTGCATTTCTCAGATCTCGTTGTTCCTTGGAGCGACTCGGCAGCATGTAGTGGCACATCCCTCCTACCTGCAAACCGGGATGCCAGAACGTTAGAGACACGCAGGAGCCTAGTAAGGTACGAATACGTGTATCACGGTCTCCAAAATAGAGATCACCCGGCTGTAAAAATATCTCGATAACATGCGGCGGTTTATGCATTTCATAGTTTCTGGTACACGGATGGCTTCAACACTTTGAATTCATCTGTTACCCCGTTCAAACTTTCTGAATGACCGATGAAAAGATACCCGCCGGGTACCAGCAGGGGCAACATACGTCCCACCACTTGTTTTTTGGTTTCCATATCAAAATAGATCATCACATTGCGTAAAAAAATGACATCGAACTCACCCAACTTGGGTAGTGGTTCATTTAGATTTATCTGACGGTATTGCACATGATCGCGCAGTTCCTTGGTAATAATAAATTTACCATCCTGACTCCCCGTCCCTTTCAGACAAAAACGTAACAGATATTGTTTGGGAATTTCATCAACCCTTTCTATCGGGTACAGCCCGCTACGAGCCTGCGCCAGAATGCGGCTACTGATATCTGATGCCATTATTTCCCAGGTGGTTTCACCCAATACATCGGCCAAAAGCATCGCAATGCTATAAGGTTCTTCACCCGATGAACTTGCCGCACTCCAAATCCGAAATGGCCTGCCCGGTTTACGCGCAGGCAATACCTTGTCGCGCAAAAATTCAAAATGCTTGGGCTCGCGAAAGAAGTGAGTCTCGTTGGTCGTCAATAAATCGATCGCGACTTGTAACTCGCCATCTTCACTATTTTTTGTCAGCAACTTAAAATAATCTTCGTAGCTACCCAAAGAATAATATTTGACGCGCTTGCCCAGCCGACTGCACACTAGAGGCTTTTTGACTGGCGACATGCTGATACCGGCTATGTCATAAATCATCTTTTGAAAATGAGAAAATTCTTTATCACTGAGAGCGAGTTCCGTCATGCTATTTGTCTCCTGATAACCGATTGATAACCGATGGCAAATTTTTTGAACTCATTTCGTCACAAGTGCCTCCCCGCTGAGATGGTTCGAGAGGCAAGAACGGGAAATACCAGCCTGTGAAAAGATTTATACCGGTGCTTTCCCGATATCGAGACAAACGAAGTCACATAGTTACCCCTCAGATTTTTCTCCTTACTTAAAAACTTACAAATTCAGACTCATCACGCAATTTTGCCGCTGGAATAAACTTCGCTGCTCCCTTGTTGGGCGAACGTTTTACCGGCTTCACTACACTCAGATGAGCATCATTGTGTTTGGCATTAGTAGTCTCACTGCTTCCGTTCGCTTTGAAGAAACTCATCAGTTGCAATAATTGTTCGGATTGGCCGCTCATTTCTTCCGCAGTCGCAGCCAACTCTTCACTGCTCGATGCATTCTGCTGGGTAATGCTATTGAGTTGCCCCATCGCTGTATTAACCTGCGTAGCAGCCGAGCTTTGCTCTTCACTGGCGGCAGTAATCTCTTGCACGAGCTCGCTAGTCTTGCTAATAGAGGGAACGATATTATCCAGTAACTTGCCTGCTTGCTCTGCCTTATCAACAGAGCCGCTGGCAAGTTCGCCAATCTCTTGGGCTGCTACTTGGCTGCGCTCTGCCAGTTTGCGAACTTCCGCAGCCACTACTGCAAAACCTTTACCGTGTTCTCCCGCGCGAGCTGCTTCAATCGCAGCATTAAGCGCCAACAGGTTAGTTTGATAAGCAATGTCGTCAATGATGCCAATTTTTCCAGCGATCTGTTTCATGGCAGTCACGGTTTCTTTTACAGCTACCCCACCTTCGGTCGCCTGCTTGGCAGCCTGTGAAGCCATGCTATCGGTCACTTTGGCATTCTCAGAATTTTGACTGATAGACGCTCCCATTTGTTCTATCGAAGCACTGGTTTCTTCCACAGACGCAGCCTGCTCGTTGGTTGCTTGAGACATGCTTTGTGCCGTACTCGATATTTCTTCACTAGCCGACGCCATATTGGAAGCGGCACTGCTCACTTCGCCGATAACTTGCACAAGTTTCGCTACGGTATTGTTGAGGCTTTGCTTGACTTGATCGAATGCGCCCTCATAATTTCGTACGACTGTTTGGGTCAGGTCACCATGCTCCAATGCCTGCGCAACTTGGATAGTATCTTTGAAGGCAATATCGACGGTATCTGATAATTTGTTAAGTAGTTCAGACAATTCTTTTGTGTAACCAACCTTGTTTCTCAAGTCCATCTTGGTACTAAAATCACCTTTATTGGCAGACTCTACGATCTGCTGTATTTCCGAAACTATCTTGTTCAAACTATCCTGCATTACTTTCATTGAATAGATGAGGCTGCCGGTATCGTTTGTTTTAATTTCAATCTTACTGCTCAAATCACCTCCCGCAATTTTGTTGGCAATCTCTGCGGCCTGGGCAGGCTCACCACCAAGAACAAGCATCAAATTACGGACAATGAAAAACGCCAGGATTGTCCCGATAACAATAGCGCCTATAGCTAAAACTATAACCAGCTTTGCTGTCGCAGAAGCCAAGTCTGCTGCCGCTGTACCGACCAGCTTAGAAGCTTCATCCTCATGGGATGTCCAATCACTAAGCGACTTTAAATAGGTATCGTATGTCGGTCTGAGCTTGTCGTTGAATATCTTCATACTCTCATCCCATGACTTTGTCCTGACTGCTTTTATGTAAGAGGATTCTACTTCCAGAAACACATTACGCTTTTCCTTCACGTCAGCCAGAAACTTCTTGCCCGCTTCACTGTAGTTCAACTTGTCCAAATTCGCGATAATACCCGCGATGTTTTTATTCGCATCCTCAATCTTGCTTAATGATTCCCTCAGCATATCGTCTGTTTTATAGATCAGGATATTTCGTTCCGCGCGAGCAATGCGGGTAAGCTGATCGTTGATGTCGTTCGCATACTTAGTTTTGAGCATCTTGTCTGTGACCAAGTCTTCAATCTGCCGGTCGAGCTCGTTGACTCTCGCCACGCCAATAACAGCCAATGCTGCCAGAAGGATCAGCACTACCGCAAAGCTGGCTCCCAGCCGGACTCCGATTTTCATATTTTTGAACATGGTTGTACTCCTTGAATGAAAAACTATTACTCACATAAAAGTTGCCATTTTGAATCCGTAAACTCCTCAATTAAGCTGCGTGATATTTTGCGAAGCCACGCCCGCCAAATTTGACATTTCGTCCAGAGACAACACATGATCAACGTCCAGAATGATGACAAACTTGCCATCCACTTTGCCCATGCCGCGGATGAAATCAGCTCTAATCTTTGCCCCGAATGAAGGAGCGGGCTCAACTTCTTCCGGCGGAATTTCCAGCACTTCATTCACTGCATCAACCATTACGCCAACAATGTGTTGTTCCTCTTCATACAGAACTTCAATAATGACGATACAAGTACGGCGTGAAATAGTGCTAAGCTGCTTGGCAAAACGCGAGCTCAAATCTATCACCGGCACAACTGCGCCGCGCAAATTAATTACACCCCGAATAAAGTCCGGCATGCGTGGAACTTCAGTCAACTGTCCATATTCGATAATTTCTTTGATATTCAAAATTCCGATAGCAAATATTTCGCTACCAAGCATGAAAGTTAGATATTGCCGCTGTTGCTCATCCTGTATGTCACCGCTGGCTATAGCGGGTTTAGCACTGTTAATTTGTGCGATCGTATTCATTTGCCATCTCCTTAAAACTTGACGAATTCAGGTTCGTTATGTGCGAGATGAGTGGCAGCAAACTTTGCCGCTCCTCCCGCAGGTAATTTGGATGCCGGCTTGGCTATATTGGCATGCGCAATATTCTGTTTTTCTTTAGCAACGGCCCCGCCTGATACGCTGAAAAAGCTCATCAGTTGTTGCAATTGTCCAGCTTGCCCACTCATTTCTTCTGCGGTCGCAGCCAACTCTTCACTACTTGATGCATTCTGTTGGGTGATACTATTGAGTTGGCTCATCGCGGTATTGATCTGCGTAGCACCTGAGCTTTGTTCTTCGCTGGCAGCCGTAATTTCTTGCACAAGATCACTTGTCTTGTTGATAGCGGGGACGATCTCATCAAGTAGTTTGCCTGCCGTCTCGGCTTTCTCAACAGAGCCGCTGGCAAGTTCGCCGATTTCCTGTGCGGCAACCTGGCTGCGTTCTGCCAGTTTGCGAACTTCTGCGGCTACGACAGCAAAACCTTTGCCGTGTTCACCCGCACGGGCGGCTTCAATCGCTGCATTCAATGCCAGCAAGTTAGTTTGATAAGCGATGTCGTCGATGATGCCGATCTTGCCTGCGATCTGTTTCATGGCAGTTACGGTTTCTTTGACCGCTATTCCACCTTCAGTCGCTTGCTTGGCAGCTTGTCCGGCCATCTTGTCGGTGACTTTTGCATTCTCCGAGTTTTGATTAATTGATGCACCTATTTGCTCAACAGAAGCACTCGTTTCTTCCACAGAGGCAGCTTGTTCGTTGGTGGCTTGCGCCATGCTCTGGGCTGTGCTGGAGACCTGTTCGCTGGCTGAGGCCATATTGGAAGCTGCGCTGTTAACTTCGCTTATAATCCCGGAAAGTTTTTCCACCATTCCTTTGACAGATGCAAGCATGCTGCTGTTATCACCTGCCTTGATTTGCACCTCTACGGTTAAATCCCCTGACGCTATTTTGCTAATCACGTTCGCCGCATAGGCCGGCTCGCCGCCAAGTTGCAAAGTGAGGCTGCGGGTAATAAGCCACGCCAGTGCCATTCCTGCCAATGCCGCCACGATGCCCAAACCGATCATCACATTACGAGCTGAAATATAGGCTTCAGCATCCAATTCAGCTTCCTTATCCATCAACGATCCCTGAAAGTCAGCCAGTCCCTGCAAGGCTGCTACATAAGTTGTGTTAGTAGGGGCAAAGCTCTTTAACAGATATTCTTTCGCCTCATTTGGATCGTGTTTAAGCAAACTGAACAATTCTTCATACTTGAGGTCTAACGCTTTTTCTTCCGCGTTGATGGCATTCATCAGTTCACGCCCCTTGGGGGTGTTAATCAGCTTATCAAGTTTGTCCATGTTCTCCTTGATTTTTCCGCGCGTTGTCTGGATTTTTTGCTTGTTCTTTTCGACTTCTTCCTCATTGTCAACTAGAAACAAATTGCGCAATGAACGCCCATTGTCAAAGCTGTCCCGGATGGCAGCATTAACCAACACAGTCTTTTGATATCGATCCTTGACCATTACATCAGCAGACTCATTCATCCCAGACATCTTCGTTAGACCCATAACGAGGATCATCAACATTAGCAGGAGCAAAAACCCGAACCCCACCCCCAGTTTGGTTGCAACTTTCATCGAGTTAAGCATGGTCAAAATTCCTTTCTCACTTCAAAAAAGTTACTGTTTTTTACCGGTTAACTAGAAACTCATCCCGTGCGATGCAGTTCGGTTATTGACTCCGAACATTGACGAAAAAACCAATCGCAACGAGTACAAGCATTCCTCCGTCTGCAAAATTAATATCACTACCGTGCCAATGAAGGTTCTTTTGTGGCGACTTGCTGCATCAGTCTCGGCACATCCAATATTAAAGCGACTTCGCCGTTGCCCATGATGGTGAAGCCCCCCAAACCGCGCACATTGCCGAATACTTTGCCAAGCGATTTAATAACGGTTTGAAATTCTCCCAATAGCTTATCTACAACCAAACCTGCTTTGTGTCCGGCATACTGAACAACGACGATATTTTCTCTGCGTCCGGCTTGTCCCTCGACTTCGAACAGGTCGCGCAATCGCAGATAAGGCAATACCTCTCCGCGCAAGTTTAAATAGTTGTTGTCGCCTTGCTCTATAGTGCGAGGAGGTAGTTCGATGCATTCGATCACCATGTCCAGCGGCAAGACGTAAGAAGAATCGCCAACACCAACCAGGAAGCCATCGATAATGGCGAGGGTGAGAGGAAGGCGTATACTGATGGTGAGGCCTTTACCCAAAGCGGAGTCGATTTCTACCGTGCCGCGTAGAGCCTGGATATTTCTGCGCACTACATCCATCCCAACCCCACGCCCGGAAAGATTACTTACCGACTCCGCCGTTGAAAAACCGGCTTCAAAAATCAAGTTGTATATTTCTTTGTCAGTAATCTGTTGATCAGCTTTGACCAAGCCGCGCTCGATTGCTTTTGCCAATATCTTGTCGCGGTTGAGACCTCCGCCGTCATCGGACACTTCAATGACGATGTTGCCGGAGTCATGATAAGCGTTAAATGTTACTGTGCCATACGCGGGCTTGCCGCAAGCAATTCGCACTTCCGCAGGCTCAATGCCATGATCCATCGAGTTCCGCACCAAATGTGTGAGCGGATCACCTATTTTTTCAACTACTGTTTTGTCCAGTTCTGTTTCTGCCCCGCGAATCTCCAGACGAATGTCTTTGCCCAACTCTTTACTGACATCACGCACCACGCGTTGAAATCGGCTAAAAGTGCCGCCAATTTGCACCATGCGCATCGACAGCGCGGCATCGCGCACCTCTTCAACCATACGCGATAAAGTGGCGGTGGCTTCGACCAGATCGGGCATGGCGGCACGTTTGGCCAGTAGCGTTGTCCCGGCTCCCGCAATGATCAGCTCTCCCACCAGATTGATGAGTTGATCAAGTTTGTGAGAATCAACACGAATTAAATTGACCTCATTATTTTTGTTATCTTTGATCTGTTTTTGTCTTTCCAGCGCCGCGTCAACAACCGGAGCATGCACCATATTTTGCTCGATGAGAACTTCACCTATGGGCTTAATTTCACTACCGGCGCTATCTTGAATTCGAAGTGCATTTTCCAATTCAGTTCGGGTGAGTGTGCCGCATTGAACAAGAATGTCGCCCAGGCGCAAATTTTCACCATTCATATCCCGGATGAGGTCAAGATATTCAGTGATTTTGCTGCGAGGCGGCAATATGCGGAGAACACAATCTTCACGCACAAATTCGAATGCACCTTCGATGACGGATTTATTCACATCGGACTTGAAAGCAATCTCGAACCCCAAGTGACAATCTTCTGCATCAATCTCGCTGGCTGCGGGTATTGCGTCTGTCAGCGTTACGATGTGGATGATGTTCCCAAGCGTGGACAGATAGCGAATAAAGGATAGCGGATCCATTCCATTGCGAAAAACATCTTTACCAAAACGAACAGAGATGTGCCAATGATCGGTCTCGACTTCGCCGCCGCCTTCTCTCTCGACCGGGTGTTCAAACTCAACCGGCATGGCGGGAGATTCATTTTTTGATTGCTTCCGGGGAGCAGAGACAGGCATCCTGGCTGGTGCGACTCCGAGATAAGTTTGGAGCTTGGCGATAAGTTCTTTGCTACGTTGCCCGGTGGCTTCGTCGGGTTCTGTTGCATTGGCAGCATGATCGACCAGAATCCCGATGTGGTCGCCGGACTCAAGCAGCAAGGCAGCCAACTCGGTGGTAATCTTAAGTTCACTGCTGCGAACTTTGTCCAATACGCTTTCGACAACATGTGTAAATGAAACGATATAGTCCAGACCGAATAGTCCCGCAGATCCTTTGATGGTGTGCGCGGCACGGAAGATAGCATTGATGATGTCCGCATCATCCGGACTTTTTTCAATGTTCAAAAGAGCCGTTTCCATCTGTTCCAATAATTCACGGCTTTCGATAATGAACGTATTAAGAGCGTCGTCAAGATTCATGGTGGTTACACCTCTTATCTATTCACTAGCTAACCTCTAATCCAATTTATAGAGGCTCCCATTAATTAATGCGCTTATTTGGATCCAATCACGACTTGATCGCCAAAGAAGCTACCCAATTCACACAAATCGATCATTTCCAGTATTGACTTGCTGTGTCCCGTGTAACGCAGAGTCTTGCCACGCAAGACTGCTTCCAGTTTGATCGCAGTCATTAGTTGCATTCCCGCCCCGTCAACTTCTGTTACATGAGAAAGATCGATTTCGATCTCTTCGCCGCTTTTAATAAGCGCCATAATGGTTTCTCTTAATTCATGTACTTTGAAAATGGTCAACTCGCCTTCAATCGAAAAGTGAGAGACCTCATTTTTGGCTTTTGCTTTGCGCACCATGACGGTTACCTTTCAAAATCGTAAGCAGGGGCATGCAGTTATGGCAAAATCAATTTGGATACCGCAGTCAACATCTGTGCCGGCTGAAATGGTTTAATCACCCATGCTTTAGCTCCGGCTGCCTGACCTGACTGTTTCTTATCCTCACCGGCCTCGGTAGTGAGCATAATGATAGGAGTGAATTTGTACTCCGCCTTTTGCTTGGCTTCTTTGACAAAAGTAATCCCATCCATGTTTGGCATATTCACATCACTGATAATGAGATGAATTTTCTGTCCGTTAAGTTTAGTCAGGGCATCTTTGCCGTCACAGGCTTCTATTACTTCGTACCCCGCGCCTTTGAGGGCAATGTTCACCACCTGACGTAAAGATGCCGAGTCATCGACAACTAAAATTGTTTTTGCCATATTTGTCCCCGTAATTTAGTTTTCTCTTAGAAGAATGTAATTTCTGATTCTGCATTGCTTGCTGCATGGGTAGCTTTGCCATCGTGTGCTGCATGCTGTTCCGGCATGGTGTATGTCTGCGATAATTCGTTTAGCCACGTGCGCGCATCAATAGGGCCATGCAGATCCCCACTAGCCAACTCTCGTTCATATTTGGAAAGATAAGTTTCCAGTTTTGCGAGGTCGTTACGTACGTGTGTAAGAATTTGACTAACGCGATCCTGAAATTGCAATGAAACGAGTACTTCGCTGATTTCAGCATTGATGACTTGGCCTTCTTGACGCAGAGCTACGGCGGAATTCTCCAGTCCGGTAGCTGCCTGCTTAAATTGATTCAAGACATCGGCGATGGTTTCCTCAGAACTGGTAACCATAATTGCATCTTGCCGCGCATATTCCTCTGATGCTTCGAGCGTGGCGGCAATTGCTTTATTCACGGTTTCTACGGTTAAGGCAATTTTTTTGCCACTTTCCGCCGACAGGGTAGAAAGTTTTCGCACTTCATCCGCAACAACAGCAAAACCACGTCCCACATCTCCCGCACGTGCAGCTTCAATAGCGGCATTTAATGCAAGCAGGTTAGTTTGCCCGGCAATGATGCCCACATCCTTAGCCATTGTTTGTAACGATACCGTGTGCTGGGAAAGTTCTTTTACCTGAAGTAACATTGCATGCCTTCCATCCAGTGCCGACTGCATGGATGAAACTACAGAATCAAGTTTCTGATGGCAATGGTTAAGCAATTCGACCAAGCCATGCCCTTCACCGTTAGCGTTGCCATTGGAGACATGCATGGCTTTCTCCATGCCTTGTGTTAGCTCGGCAAAGCGTTTCGCCATGGCAATGGTTGATTCTTCGGTATGTGTACGTGCCATGTCGATCTGCCTATACCAGACAGGCAGCACGCCGACGCACAGATCATCTAATTGATTTATGCATGTTGATTTTTTACTGCATACCCCGACCGATAATCGATCCTGAACCGCTTGGGTCGCCAATTGAATGCCTGAACGATGTATTTTAAGTATCCACACGGAGGTCATAAGCATAGCCGTAATTACTAGTGCAGACAGGATCAGTGGTAACAATCCGAATCCTCCGGCCAGCAATACTGCCACTGCCCCCACCATGCCAAACAAATAAATTGGCAAAGTTATCCGCGCTGAAATTGGAAAATTCTCTTCAGTACTTTGTCCGTTCACAACGCACTCCCTAAATGGTTGGTTCCACATAGCCTCTTGCGCATGATTCAGGCATATCAATTTTCCGGAATGTAGATACTCTGAGTTAACATCTGTATTGTCAGTAATAACTGTCGGTCATCAATGAAGATAAGCCAACCATCTTTAAAGCGAGATGGTTTTCGATTTAACCCTAATCATAAATTACACTTCCGAATTTAAATAAAACATCCGTATAACTACGTACGTATAAATACGTACATATAAGAACTCACTCAAGCAGTGTATTCGGGCAGTATGTACACGTGGGTTAAATTAGGATGCAACTGACTATCAATTTACTGCGTGAGGTGGTTTTTTATTCAGCTTAATTCGACACTTACTCTGTTAACTTCGTTGCGAGCAACGTCTACATCGCACCGATAAACCGTCTTCCATCTCAGCATAAGTGCCGATAGTCCAGCGAATACCAGATAAACAACAGCGAGCCGCAACTGTATGTTTACGCTAAAAACGGTAATTGCACCGTAACTGAGTATCGAAGTAAGCATAAACGCGACACCACCTGTCAATCCACCTGATAAGCCAGCCTGCCGGGGGAACATGCTTAAGCACTCAGTGAAGTAAATATTGAATAGCATGCCGCAAGTCGCATGAATCACAAATGCAAAAAGAACCAGCGTGTAGATGTTGGAAATATAAAAAGATGTGGAGAGCATGATGAGAACCATCGCAAACATCACCTGCACCGCTTTCCCATGCTTGTAGCTGGTTGTCCGATGATGCTGCGATTTGGCGACGAAGCCACCAACCATCCATGCGAGTCCCATGGCTAGAGACGCGTAGCCCGTGGTTTTGGAGTCCATGTGATAGACGTGCTCAATGATAAAAGGTGCCGCCATGCTGTAGGCCATGATAGCGCTGTAGGGAAGGCTGAGATTGACAAGCCCGCGTATGAAAGGACCGTGACTTAGCATCTCGCGGTACTGGCGCAGAGTATTCCTCGGCTCGAACGCTTGCGGATGCTTCAATGTTTCGCCACTCACCCACAGTTCGAGCAGGAGTGCAATCCAGGCAAAACCAGCAAGAAAAATAAAGTTAGCCTGCCATCCAAAACTGTTCTGCAGGTAACCTCCAATGAATGGCGCAACAATTGGCCCCATGGACCAGACGATGGTAAATGAACTGAGATAGTGTTCGAGGCGATCCCCGCTGAAAACATCAACGAAGTACGTGCGCTTGGCTACTA
>Ga0182030_10017048_pt1 | contig 14061 bp, 11 predicted proteins | sample 812S3MmetaG_FD_121299 | JGI IMG/M metagenome (GOLD analysis project Ga0182030, IMG submission 121299) | Permafrost microbial communities from Stordalen Mire, Sweden - 812S3M metaG (Illumina Assembly) | ecosystem: Environmental > Terrestrial > Soil > Wetlands > Permafrost | place: Sweden...
ACGCGCGGCGTCGAAATCGCGCGCATGGCCAAGACCGCCGGCTTCGACATGATCTATATCGATCTGGAACATTCGACCATGACGCTCGACGTCACCGGGCAGATTTGCCTGGCGGCCTTGAGCGTGGGCGTGGCGCCGATGGTGCGCGTGCCGGCCAATACGCCCGAATATATCCAGCGCGTGCTCGACGGCGGCGCGCTCGGCATCATCGCGCCGGGCATCGGCTCGGCCGAGGAAGCGCGCGCGGTGGTCAAGGCCACGAAATATCCGCCGCTCGGCGAACGCGGCGCTGGCGGCGCGCTGCCGCATCTCGAATACCGCTCGTTTCCGACCGACGAGGCCTACGCCGCGGTCAATGACGCCACCATGGTGATCGTGCAATTCGAATCCGCCGACGCCATCGAGAAGGCGGACGAGATCGCCGCGGTCGAAGGCGTCGATATGGTGTTGATCGGCGTCAATGACATGCTCGCCAACATGGGCCTGCCCGGCCAATACGAGCACGCCAAGGTGCGCGACGCCTATGCCCGCACCATCGCCGCCTGCCGCAAGCACGGCAAGCATGTCGGCGTCGGCGGCCTTTCGACCAAGCCGAAACTGGCGGCGGAATTCATCGCCATGGGTGCGCGGCTGGTGTCGACCGGCACGGACATTCAGTTTCTCCAAGCGGCGATGACCGAGAAAGCCAAGCAAGTGCGCGAGATTCCGGTCTGATGACCCGGGCCACGCAAGCCATTATCGGTGTCACCCATACGACGCCCGCCTTTGAGGTGCCGCAGGATGCCTGCGACTGCCACACCCATATTTTCGGGCCGGACGATGTGTTTCCGCTCTCGCCCAAACGGCTTTACACGCCGGGGCCGGCTTCGATCCACGATTTGGCCGCCATGCACCAGGCGATCCACATTGAGCGCGTTGTTATCGTTCATCCCTCGCCTTATGGCGCCGATAACGCGGTCACGGTCGATGCCGTGCGTAAACTCGGCGTCCGCGCGCGCGGCGTCGCGGTGATCGACCAGGCGACGACCGACGCCGCGCTCGACGACATGCACGCGGCCGGCATTCGCGGCGCGCGGGTGAATATCGAATCGTTCGGCGATATCACGCCCGCCGAAGCGGGCCACCGCCTGAAATGGGCGGCGGAACGGGTCGTGCGTCTCGGCTGGCATGTTCAGACCTATACTAACCTCGGCATTCTGGCACCCTTGGCCGACACGATCATGAAATTGCCCGTGACGCTGGTGGTCGATCACTTCGGCCGCCCCAAGGCCGAGCATGGCATGGCGCAGCCGAGGCTTGCGGAATTCCTGGCGCTGCTGCGCAGCGGCAAGGTCTATGTGAAAATCTCGGCGCCTTACCGTATTTCGCAACTGCCGGATTATCCCGACGCCGCGCCCATCGCGCGCGCCATGATCGAGGCCAATCCCGACCGCATTGTCTGGGGCAGCGATTGGCCCCATCCTGGCGCCGCCAAACGCGATCCGGCGGTGATCGAACCGTTCCGGCCGGAAGACAACGGCGCCGCGCTCAACCGCGTTGCCTCATGGACCAGGAGCGCGGCCGAACTAAAGAAGATACTCGTCGATAATCCGGCACGGCTCTACCAGTTTTAAAAACATAAAAACCAGGGAGGCAGTCATGTGGAAGAAATTAGCCGGCGGCGCGCTGATCGCGGCCAGCATTGCCAGCGCTGCGCTGGCCGAGGTTGCCGAAGTGCGGATGTCGAAGCAATTCGGGCTGCCTTATCTGCCGATGATCGTCATTGAAGCCCAGCAACTGATCGAGAAAAACGCCAAAGCCGCCGGGCTGGGCGAGGTCAAGACCAGTTGGACGCAACGCGCCGGTCCGGCGGCCGAACTCGACGCGCTGCTCGCCGGGCAAGCCGACTTCATCGGGCCGGGCGTGCCCACGCTGGCCACCATCTGGGACAAGACCGCGGGCACGCCGCAGGAAGCGCGCGCGCTGATCGCCATGCAGTCGATGCCCTATGTGCTGGTGACGCGCAATCCGAACGTCAAAACCATCGCAGACTTCACCGACAAGGACAAGATCGCGCTGCCGGCGGTCAAGCTGACCGGCCACGCCATCGCACTGGAAATCGAGGCCGCCAAAATCTGGGGCTTCGATCATTACGACAAGCTCGACTCGATCACTATCACGCGCTCACACGCCGATGCGGCGGCAGCCGTAATGGGCGGCGGCTCCGAGATCAATTCGCACTTCGCCAGTTCGCCGTTTTATTACTACGAGCTGGCGACGCCGAGCATTCACCAGGTGCTAAAATCATACGATGCGCTCGGCGCCAGGCACACCAATGGCGTTCTGGTTACCAGCAAGAAATTCCACGACGCCAATCCGAAAATCTGCGCCGTCGTGATCAAGGCCTTCGAAGAGGCCAACGCCTTCATCAAGACGCATCCGCGCGACGCCGCGCAAATCTATCTGACCGCTACCCGCGACAAGAATTCGCTCGACGCGCTGGAAAAGATGGTGGCCGATCCGGACGTCGATTACACCACCACGCCGGTGAGCGTAATGAAGATCGTCGATTTCATGTACAGGGTCGGCCGCATCAAGAAGAAGCCGGATTCGTGGAAGGACATGTTCTTTCCCGAAGCCTACGGCCTGAACGGCAGTTGAGAAGAGCGATGAGCGCGAACGCAAAGACCGAAGCCAGAACGGCGCCAGGTCCTTTTTATGCCACCGTGGAGGCGGCGCTGGATTTTGGACGCCGGCTACTGGTCGCGCATGGCCTGCCTGAGGAAGATGCAAGCATCATGGCCGGCTGCCTGGTGCGCGCCGATTTGCGCGGCGTAGATACCCATGGCCTGCAATTTCTGCCGCAGTATCTCGATCGCGTGCGGCGCGGCCTGGTCAATCCGAAACCCAATCTGGTGATCGAGCGCGTTACGCCGATGTGCGGCGCGCTCGACGGCGAAAATGGCTACGGCTTCGTGGTGGCGACCAAGGCCATGGCCGGAGCAATCGACATGGCGTGCGAATTCGGCGTCGGCATCGTGTCGGCGCGCCGCTCCACGCATTTCGGCATGGCGGCCAATTATACCTTGCAGGCGCTCGATGCCGGCATGATTTCGTTCGTCTTTACCAATGCCTCGCGCGCCATGCCGCCTTGGGGCGGGCGCGAGGCTTTCCTCGGCACCAGCCCGTTTGCCGCGGCGGCGCCATCCGGCACGGAATTGCCGTTCGATCTCGACATGTCGCCGGCGGTGGCCGCGCGCGGCAAAATACGGCGCGCGGCGCGGCGCGGCCAGACCATTCCGCTCGGCTATGCGCTCGACGCGCAGGGCCACGCCACCACCGATCCGAATGCCGCGCTCGATGGCGGCGTCGTGCTGCCGATCGGCGGCGCCAAGGGCTCGGCCATATCGATGCTCATGGACGTCATGGGCGGCGTCATCTCGGGCGCGGGTTACGCCGGCGACGTGCGTAACCAGTTCCTCGATTACGACGCGCCGCAGAATGTCGGGCATTTTTTCATGGCCATGAAACCCGACCTGTTCATTCCGAAGGACGATTATCTCAAGCGCATGGACACGCTGGTACAGCGCGTCCATGCTCAGCCGCCGGCGGAAGGCTTCGATGAAATTCTGATGCCGGGCGAGACCGAACGCCGGCTGGAAACGACGCGGCGGCGCACCGGTCTCCCGTATCATCCCAAGGAGATCGCCGCCTTGCAAAAAGAAGCCGCCGATGCCGGACTGCCCGCTTTGCCGGTGTCCAATGCTCCGTTTAATTCGAACGCGCCATGAAAATAGACGATTACGATCTCGATATTGTTGTGCAGGGTTTTCCCGGCAAATCGGTGTGCCATGGCGGGCTCGGCTGGAGCTCGATCGTGCTATTGCGCGCGCACGGCCGCATTCTGGTGGTGGATACCGGCGGCTTCAGCATGCGCACGATGTTGCTCAAGCGTTTCGCCGAACGCAGGCTCAAGCCGTCGGAGGTCACCGATCTGTTGCTGACGCATTCGCATCACGACCATTCGGTGAACTATCCGATGTTTCCCAATGCCCGGATCGTCATCGGTGCGCATGAACTGGAATGGTCGCTGACCGTGCCCTGGGGCGAGACGCCGGTGCCCGAGCTCTATATGCGCGAGCTCAAGATCTATCCAAAACTGCACACCGCGGTCGAAGGCGAAGAAGTTTTCCCCGGCATCACCGCGCATCTGGCGCCCGGCCACACGCCCGGCTGCCTGGTCTATGTGCTGCACGCGCCCGAACGCGACGTGATCTTCGCCGGCGACGCCGCCAAGAACCGCGCCGAGATGATGTCGGGCACTACCGACATGACCTACGACGCCGGCGTCAGCAAAGCCTCGATCGAATCGATCTGGACGCTGTGGCGCAAACGGCCGGGCAATATATTGGTGCCGGGCCACGACATGCCGATGACGCAGGAAAACGGCGTCACCAAATATATCGGCAAGCGCGAGGCGGCCATCGTCGCCTGGTATGGCGACGACATGGAATCGACGACGCTGTTCAAGCTGACCGTTTAGAAATTACTTGAAGCCGAACAATTTCGCCGGATTATCGGTGAGGATGCGCTTGCGCAAGGCTTCATCGGGCGCCCATTCGCCCAGCAGATTATAAAGCTGGATGGTGCCGACGCGGTCGTGGAACGACAGATGCGGAAAGTCGCTGCCCCAGATCAACTGATCGGGCACTCCTTGCATCAAGGCCTGCGCGATCGGCTTCACATCGGCGAAGCCGGGTGCGGTGGAGAAGCGGTAAATGCCGGTGAGCTTGACATAGCAGCGCTTCGAGCCGTCGCCGGCTAGTTTGAGAAACTCCTGGAAGCCCGCCTGCCCCGGCCCGTCCTTGGCCGGAAACAGGCCCATATGCGCGACCGTGAATTTGATCGGCAGTTCGCGCAAGGTCGGCATTAATTCGCTGACCAGCCAGCCGGGCGCCAGAAAATCGAGATGCCAGCCGAGTTGCTGGCTGATTTTCGTCAAGCGCGCGATGCGCGGCAGCATCGAGGCGGCAACGCCTGCCTCCGGCTTTCGTATCGGCGAGACATTCACGCGAATGCCGCGCACGCCGAGCGCGTCCATCTCGGCCAATTCCTTGTCGCTCGACTTGGTCTCGTCCAGATCGATAATGGCGCGCCTTATGCCCGGGTCCAGTTCGCGCATGGCATCGAACATGCAGGAATTGTCGAAGCCATAGGCGCTAGGCTGCACGAAAACATAGCGCTTGAAGCCGATCCGGTTCGCGAGCTTTAGGAACGCCGCCAGCGGCTCGTGCGGCGGCTTGTAGCGAATGTCAGTGCCATACGGATATTTTCCGGGCGGGCCGAAGACGTGAAAATGCGCGTCGCAGGCATTGGCCGGCGCGGCGAAAGCCGGCTCGAAACCGGCATCGGGATCGTGTTTGGTTTCGTTCATGCCACCAGCCGGACCGGAAGTCCTTGCGCCGCCAGTGCTTTTGCGCCGGCCCAGGCGGTCGCCTGGATCGAAGACCAGACCGGAATGTCGAGTCGCGCGCGCAATTTCGCCACGGCATTGAGCGTCGGCAACTGCGAACAGGCGACGAACAGGCTCTTGCTCTGCTTGGTCACGGTTTGCAGCGCCAGTTCGAGCACTTGTTGGTCGGAGATCTGGCCGAGTTCGGCGGTGGTCTTGCAAAAGAAACTGTTGAGCGTCTCGACCTGGATGCCCGACGATTCAAGATAGTCGCGCAAGCCGTCATTGACCGGCTGCAAATAAGGCGTGACCACGGCGGTCCGGGTGATGCCGTCATGGCGCAACACATCGATCATGGCGCTGGCGGTGCTCACCACCATGGCGCCGGTGCGCGCGCGCAATTTCTCAACTATCGCGTTATTGCCGCTGGGGCCGCCGAGAAAACCCGCCGCCGTGCAGCCATAGATCACGAGATCAAATTGCCGGTCGGCATAAGGCTCGATCGCCGCCAAGGTCGCCTCGGCATAGGCCGGCAAATCCTCCAGCAGCAGCGTGCGGGCCGGCCGCTTGACGCGCGCGACCGGGATCGGCGCGAGTTCGGGACAAAGCGCGGAGATTTCCGGCTGCATCGTGGTGTTGTTCTCCGGTACCACGATCAATGTCTTGATGTTTCGCGGCATGAAACCCCCGGGGCCAGCGCAACAGTTCACTTGACAACATATGCCCCTAATTGTCCGATGACTTCAATAGTGCAAGGCACCGAAGCGCCCACAACCGCTCCACGATAGATTGGCGTCGATTGCACGAAAAGAATAAACGTAAAACAACGCTTGGGAGGATGACATGGACAGACGTACATTCGTCGGCGGCCTTATCGCACTGCCCGCGCTGATCCGGCCGGCATCGGCAGAAGTCTCCGGCATCAAGCTCGGCAAGCAATATGGCCTGCCTTTCCTGCCGCAGATGGTCATGGAGGATCACAAGCTGATCGAGACGCATGCCGGAAGGCTTGGCGTCAACGGGCTTGAGGTCGGCTGGCAGACCATGGGCGGGCCCGGCGCGCTAAACGACGGGCTGCTGAGCGGACAGATTCATTTCGTCAATGTCGCGTCGCCTTCGCTCGCCACGCTGTGGGACAAGACGTTCAGCACGCCGATCGAAGTGCGCGCGGTCTGCACCGTGCAGTCAATGCCTTATATATTGAACACGCGTAATGCGGCGGTGAAGACCATCGTGGATTTCACCGACGCCGACCGTATCGCGGTGCCGACCGTCAAGATTTCCGGACAGGCCATGGCGCTGCAAATGGCGGCCGCCAAATTGTGGGGCTTCGAGAAATACGACAAGTTAGACGCCTTCACCGTCACCATGGGCCATCCCGACGCCATGCAGTCTGTGCTCACCGGGCAGACGGTCAACAGCCACTTCGCCGTCGCGCCGTTTAATTATTACGAGCTCAAGGTGGCCGGCATCCACACCGTGCTCAACAGCTACGAAACGGACGGCAAGCACACCAACGGCATCCAGGTCACCACCAAGCAGTTTCACGATGCCAATCCGCTGATTTGCAAGGCGGTGCGCGCCTCGCATGAAGAGGCCAATGCCTTCATCAAGCGCGAACCAAAGGCGGCCGCGGAAATCTATCTCAAACTCACCAACGACAAGAAGAACTCGGCCGACGATCTGGTGGCGATGATCACCGACCCCGACATCGACTACACCACCGGGCCGAATAATCTGATGAAGCATGTCGAGTTCATGCACAAAGTCGGCCGCCTCAAGCACCTGCCCGCGTCCTGGAAAGACATGTTCTTTCCCGAATCGCACGATTTGAAAGGCACCTGAGGCCGCGGTCGGCTAAAAGCCGCGGCGGCATAAAAAACTGCAAACACGCATGTTATTGAATTTGTAATTTCAAATAATCAAACACCCGAAATCAGCATCTGTATTCCCACGCATAATCGAGCGTCCTTGCTGGGCCACTACTTGTCGCATCCCATCAATGAACATTGAGGTCGTCGCTGGCGACAACACCTCCTCCAACGGCACCAAAGATGTAGCGTCGGCTTACGCAGGAAAACTCAGCCGTCTGCTCTATCTGAGGCACGGTACCGATGCGGGCTGCGCCGCGAATAGGTCATTAGCGGTCTAACTATCGAATGCCAAAGGTGCGCTTTTGGTCGCTTTTGCAAAATAGCGGATATTTGGCAGGCGTTGAGTGAGAGGAAGAAAGCAGATGAGCGCACCCGGCATGGTGCTTGCGCTGCAGCCAGCTGCACGCCGCCCGCATAGCGACACGCCGATGCAGAGCGTTCCGCGTTTTTGCAAACTAACCTCAGTCAGACACCTATCAGCTTTCGGCAATCCGATAGCCAATCCCCGGCTCGGTCAGGATGATGCGCGGATCATCGGCTTGTTCTTCGACCTTGTGTCGAAGCTGCCCAATATAGACTCGCAGGTATTGTGTGTCCTCGGTATGCGCAGGCCCCCAGACGGCTGTGAGAATCTGCTTGTGGGTCACAACCCGTCCCGCGTGGCGCGCCAGAAACGACAACAGCTCGAACTCCGTCGGCGTCAGCTTGAGTTCCGCACCCGCGCGTGTGGCGCGGTGTCGAATGGAATCGACTTCAAGGCCGCCGACCTTCAGCACCGGCGTTTCTGACTTTCGCTGCATACGGTGTCGCAACGCCGTCCGCATCCGCGCCAGCAACTCGCCGACATTGAACGGCTTGTTGACGTAATCGTCAGCGCCGAGATCGAGTGCTTCAATCTTTTCGGTCTCGCGTTCGCGGGCCGACAACACGATAATCGGCACGTCCGACCATTCGCGCGCACGCTTGATAACTTCCTTGCCATCGCCATCCGGCAGGCCGAGATCGAGCAATACGACATCGGGGGACTCGGCGGCGATGCGCTTTGTTGCCTCGGCGACGCTTCCGGCGCTGGCCATTTCGTAGCCATTTGCTTCGAGCGCAGGCTTGAGGAAACGCAAGATCGCCGATTCGTCGTCCACCACCAAAACTTGAATTTTTCCGCTCATGCCATTGCGTCCTGACGCGGAAAGGTCATTACTATACGGGTGCCGTAGCCGTCCGAACTGGGGCTTTCGGCGGCTATCGATCCGCCATGGGCTTCCATTATGCCCTTTGCGATGGCCAGTCCCAGACCGGTGCCCTGCCCGCCGTCTGCCTGCGTCATATCGGCCTTGACGAATTTATCGAATATCTGCGGCAGCGCCTGCTGCGAAATGCCTGGCCCGTCATCGGTAACGGCCAGCACTACTTCATGGGGGTGGACCAGCGCATTGACAACGACCCGCGTCCCGGCCGGAGTATGGACGGCCGCATTGCCGATCACGTTGCCTATGGCCTGCTCAACCAGGGTGGCGTCGGCTTTCACCATCGGCAAATCGGGCGGCAGCGCTACCTCGATATGTTGCTTTGTGCCGCGCCGCCGCGCCGCACTGGCCACGCGATCGACGATTTCGCGCAGATCGATCCAGTCCTGCCGCAATTCCAAGGCGCCCGAATCGATCCGGGTAATGGACAGGAGGTTGCGAACCATTTCGTCGAGGCTCTCGGCCTCCTGCTTGATTTGCGCAAGCAAGTCCTTTTTGGCCGCCGCGTCGAACTTGTCGCCATAGCCGATTAGGCTGGTGACCGAACCGAGGATCGACGACAGCGGCGTGCGAAAGTCGTGGGAAATTGACGCCAGCAAAGTATTACGCACACGTTCCGTTTCGGTCGCGGTTTTGGCGCTCACCATGTCGCGCGCCAGCATGGCTCGGTCGAGCGCGGCAGCGGTTTGCTCCGACAAAGTGTCGAGCAACGCGCGGGCTTCCGAATCCAGCGGCGCCATGCCCGACGGCCGGGCAACGCCGATGACTCCGAGTGTCTTGTCGCCGATGCGCAGCGGCACGAAATACCACGGTACGATCGGCAATGTTCCGGTATCGGCACCGGCGGCCTCGCCATAGCTGAAAGCCCAGCGCGCCGCCGTCATTGGAGCCGCGTCGAGCGCGTCTTCGGGGGGCCACGCAGCGGTCAATTCCAGGTCGTCGCCATGCCCCAGAAGAACGATCACAGCCCGGCCAAGACTGGCATGGATTTCGCTGGCCGCCCCTTCGGCGACACCGTCGAGCGTCGCGAGGCCCGACAGCCGGCGTGTAAATTCATACAGCCGCCGCATAGCGCGCACGCGAGTGGCGGAAGTCTTGGCCTGTTCGCGCGACCGTCCGGCAAGGGCCGACGTGACCACAGCGACCACCAGGAAAATCACCAGCGCCAACAATTCATATGGTTCGGCAACGGTGAACGTGTAGATCGGTTCGATGAAGAAGAAATTGTATGCCGCAAAGGAAAGAACGGAAGCATATATTGCAGGCCAGACACCGAAGCTCACGGCGGTGAACAGCACCGCCATGAGAAACACCATCGATAGGTTCGGAATTGGCGTGAGCCTGGTCAGCAACTCCCCGACGCCGAGCGCTGCGGCCACCGCCAATGTCGCGTACAGAAATGGCAGTGGCTCAAAGCCAAAGTTTGTCCGTTTCGCGGGCCGCGTAACCGGCAGCGGGTCCATTTCACGAGTCACAAGGTGAATGGCGATGTCCTGCGTCCGCCGTACCAGTTCGTGCGGCAACGAACGGCGCAATAGTTCGTTGATAAATCCTCCGCGGGAGCGGCCAACCACAATCTGAGTGACATTCTCGAATTTTGAAAACCGCAGCAGTTCGGCCGGTAGATCGCTGCCGGTCAGGGTTTGCGTCTCGGCGCCCAGACTTGCCGCCAGCGTCATCGCCTCGTCCAGCCGCTGACGCGCCGCGTCACTGAGGTTTGTCCCCGGCCTCTCCACCGTGACGGCGATCCACGGCGCATCCATCAAATCGGCGAGGCGCTTGGCCGTACGCACCACGACCGGAGAGATAGGATCCGGCCCGATACAAGCGAGAATTCGTTCGCCCGCCGCCCACGGGCCCTCGATGGCATGCGCCTGCATATGCGAGACTAGATCGACATCGATGCGTTCGGCTGCGCGCCGTAAAGCAAGTTCACGCAACGCGGTCAGGTTTTGCGGCTTGAAAAAACTCTCGACCGCACGGGCAGCGGTGTCCTGGACGTAAATCTTGCCTTCGGCCAGACGTTTGAGCAATTCGTCGGGCGGGAAGTCGACCAGTACAATCTCGTCGGCCTTGTCGAACACCGTGTCGGGCACGGTCTCGCGCACGCGGACTTTGGTGATCTTCTGCACAACGTCGTTAAGGCTTTCGAGATGCTGGATATTGAGCGTGCTCCATACATCGATGCCGGCCGCGAGAATTTCGTCGATGTCCTGCCAGCGCTTGGGATGGCGGCTGCCGGGCACGTTGGTGTGGGCATATTCGTCAACCAGCAGCAGACTCGGGCGGCGCTTAAGCGCGGCGTCGAGATCGAACTCCTTCATTATCTGATTGCGGTAGACGATCGGACTGCGCGGCAGAATTTCGAAGCTATCGACCAACTGCTCGGTCTCGCGCCGGCCATGAGTTTCCACCAAGCCGGCCACGACATCGCGCCCGCCCGATTTCTCGGTGCGGGCGCTGGTCAGCATGGCGTAGGTCTTGCCGACGCCGGGCGCGGCGCCGAGAAAAATCTTTAAATGCCCGCGGCCCTCTTTCTTGGCGAGGGCCAAAAGGGCGTCGGGGGAAGCTCGTTGCGCTATATCGCCTGCCATTCGGTAGGCATTTTACGCCTTCAAGTCGTCGAGTGCGAGGTTAAGCTTGAGCACATTGACCCGCGGCTCGCCCAAAAGGCCGAGGGTGCGGCCTTGAATTTGGGCATCAACCAGCGCATTGACCCGCTCCACCGTGAGCCCACGCGCCTTGGCAACCCGCGGGATCTGGAAACGGGCGGCCTCAGGCGAAATGTCGGGGTCGAGACCGCTGCCCGAGGTGGTCACCAGATCGACCGGCACCGCGGCCGACGGATTCTCCTTCTTGAGTGTGTCCACATCGCCCTTAAGCCGATCAGCCAGCGCCTTGCTGGTCGGGCCGAGATTCGAGCCCATCGAGTTGATGGCGTTGTACGGCGCATCCACGGTCTTGGTCGCGTCCTTCGGGTCGGGCGCATTGGTCGCCGACGGACGGCCATGGAAATATTTGTCGCCGGTAAAGACCTGCCCGATCAGAGCGGAGCCAATGACCTTGCCGTCCTTTTCGATCAGGCTGCCCTGCGCCTGGCGCGGGAATATGACTTCAGCAATGCCGGTCATGGCGAGCGGATAGACAAGGCCGGTGATTGCCGTCAGCAAGACGAGAATGACAATGGCCGCACGGATTTCTTTGAGCATGTTGACCTCCTTAAACCAAGTGCAAGGCGCCAACGACCAGGTCGATGGCCTTGATGCCGATGAACGGCAAAACGATGCCGCCCAATCCATAGATCAGCAGATTGCGCTGCAGCAGCGGGCCGGCGCCGATCGGACGATAGCGCACGCCCTTCAGCGCCAGCGGAATTAGCGCGATGATGATCAACGCGTTGAAGATGATCGCCGACAGAATCGCGCTTTGCGGCGTTGCCAGATGCATGATGTTGAGCACGGCGAGTTGCGGGTAGAAGGCAAGGAAGATCGCCGGGATGATGGCGAAATATTTCGCCACGTCGTTGGCGATCGAGAAGGTGGTGAGCGCACCACGCGTCATCAGCAATTGCTTGCCGATTTCGACCACCTCGATCAGCTTGGTCGGATCGGAATCGAGATCGACCATGTTGCCGGCTTCGCGCGCGGCCTGCGTGCCGGTCTGCATGGCGACGCCGACATCGGCTTGAGCGAGTGCCGGCGCGTCGTTGGTGCCGTCGCCGCACATGGCGATCAGCCGGCCTTGCGCCTGCTCGTTGCGGATGTAGCGCAGCTTGTCCTCGGGCGTGGCCTGGGCGATGAAATCGTCGACACCGGCTTCAGACGCGATCGCCGCCGCGGTCACCGGGTTGTCGCCGGTGATCATCACGGTTTTGATGCCCATGCGGCGCAACGCCGCGAAGCGGTCCCTCACGTCCGGCTTCACCACGTCCTTGAGGTGAATGACGCCGAGGATGCGACTGCCTTCGACCAGACCGAGCGGCGTGCCGCCGGAACGCGCGATCTTGTCAACCGCCGCGCGGAAAGCCGGCGGCTCGGGCACGTCGCGGCCGGCCTGTTCGCGCGCAAACTTAAGGACCGAATCGATCGCACCTTTGCGCAGCTTGCGCTCGCCGATATCGACGCCCGACAGCCGGGTGGTGGCGGAAAATTCGATGAATTTGGCTCCCGAAGGCGCCGCCTGGCGCTTCACATTATACTTGTCCTGCATCAGCTGGATGATAGAGCGGCCTTCCGCGGTTTCGTCGGCATAGCTCGCAAGCAGCGCGGCCTCCACGGCTTCGCGCTCGGTGACGCCCGGCATCACGATGATTTCGGTTGCTTGCCGATTGCCGAAGGTGATGGTGCCGGTCTTGTCCAGCAGCAGCGTATCGACGTCGCCGGCAGCTTCCACCGCGCGGCCGGACATCGACAGTACGTTGAAACGCACTAGCCGGTCCATGCCGGCGATGCCGATGGCCGACAGCAGCGCGCCAATGGTGGTCGGAATCAGCGTGACGAACAAAGCCACGAGAATGACGACCGAGACCGCGCCACCGGCGTAAGTGGCGTAGCTCGGGATGGTCGCGGTTGCGAACACGAAGATGATGGTCAGGCCGATCAGCAGGATGTTCAACGCAATTTCATTCGGCGTCTTCTGGCGCTCGGCGCCTTCGACCAACGCGATCATGCGGTCGAGGAAGGACGAACCGGGCGAGGAAGTGATGCGAATGACGATACGGTCGGACAACACGGTGGTGCCGCCGGTGACGGCCGAACGGTCGCCGCCGGATTCACGAATCACCGGCGCGGATTCGCCCGTGATGGCCGCCTCGTTCACCGAGGCGATGCCTTCGATCACGTCGCCGTCGCCGGGGATGATGTCGTTGGGCTCGCATACGACCAGATCGCCAGCCCGCAATTCATCGGCCGCGATCTCTTCGAACACTTTATAATTGTTGGGCTTGGTGACGCGTTTCGCGCGCGTCTGCGTGCGGGTCGCGCGCAAACTGTCGGCCTGCGCCTTGCCGCGGCCTTCGGCCACCGCTTCTGCGAAGTTGGCAAACAGCACGGTGAACCACAGCCAAAGCACGATTTGGAAGGTGAACCCTAGATCAGCGTGGTGTTGTAGCAGGTCACGCATGAGCAAGATGGTGACCAAAACGGTCACGACCTCAAGCACAAAGATCACTGGGTTTTTGATCAGCGTGACGGGGTTGAGCTTGACAAAGCTCTGGCCGATTGCCGGCATCACGATCTTCGGGTCGAAGAGCGTGGAGACGGCCGACCGTTTGCGCATTTTGGAAGTATCCATTGCCGTAACTCCAATTGAATCCGCTTAGAAGACCGTGCCCGCTAGGTTGGCGAGATGCTCGACGATCGGCCCGAGCGCGAGCGCCGGGAAGAATGTAAGGCCGCCAACGATCACGATCACGCCGACAACCAGACCGATGAAGAGGCCGCCGGTGGTCGGGAACGTGCCAACCGATGCGGCGATGCTTTTTTTCTGCACGAGGGAGCCGGCAATCGCCATG
>Ga0182030_10017050_pt1 | contig 14060 bp, 11 predicted proteins | sample 812S3MmetaG_FD_121299 | JGI IMG/M metagenome (GOLD analysis project Ga0182030, IMG submission 121299) | Permafrost microbial communities from Stordalen Mire, Sweden - 812S3M metaG (Illumina Assembly) | ecosystem: Environmental > Terrestrial > Soil > Wetlands > Permafrost | place: Sweden...
CAACCTGCTCCAGCCCGCCCAGTTCCCCTACACCTGCCAGACCGGCTGGGTGTACGACTCGGGCGACTACCCGCGCGCCCTGCGGCTCGCGATGGACCTGGCCGGTTACGAAGAACTGAGAAAAGAGCAATCCGCCGAACGGGACCGCGGTCACCTCATGGGCATCGGTATCAGCTTCTTCACCGAGGCCGTGGGAGCGGGGCCAAGGAAGCACATGGACATCCTGGGCTTCGGCATGGCGGACGGCGTGGAGCTGCGGATCCACCCGACCGGCAGCGCGGTGCTCCGGATCTCCGTGCAGAGCCAGGGCCAGGGGCACGAGACGACCTTCGCCCAGATCGTCGCCGAAGAGCTCGGCCTTTCCCCCGACGACGTGGAGGTCGTGCACGGGGACACCGACCAGACGCCGTTCGGCCTGGGCACTTACGGGTCCCGGTCGACGCCGGTCTCCGGTGCGGCCACCGCGATCGTGGCCAGGAAGGTGCGCGAACGCGCCCGGATCGTCGCCGCGGCCATGCTCGAGGTCGACCCCGCCGACCTGGAGTGGGAACGCGGCCGGTGGTGCGTCCGCGGCGACCCCGACCAGTACCAGACGATGGCGCAGATCGCGCTGGCCGCGCATTCTGACCTGGAGCTGCCCGAAGGCGTCGAAGGCCACCTGGACGCGACCTGCGTCTACAACCCGCCCAACCTGACCTATCCGTTCGGCGCCTACATCTGCGTGGTCGACGTGGATCCGGGCACCGGCGAGGTCGTCGTCCGGCGGTTCATCGCGGTGGACGACTGCGGGGTGCGGATCAACCCGATGATCGTCGAGGGCCAGGTGCACGGCGGCCTCGCGGACGGGATCGGGATGGCCCTGATGGAGGGCATCGCCTTCGATGCCGACGGCAACTGCCTGGGCGGCTCGTTCATGGACTACCTGCTGCCCACCTCGCTGGAGTGCCCGTCCTGGGAGCTCGGCCAGACCGTCACCCCGTCGCCGCATCACCCCATCGGCGCCAAGGGAGTAGGCGAGTCCGCCACGGTCGGGTCGCCGCCCGCCGTGGTCAACGCGGTCATCGACGCCCTGCGCCCGTACGGCGTGCGGCACGCGGACATGCCGCTCACCCCGGCCCAGGTATGGCGGGCCATCCAGGGCCGTCCGCTGCGCACCGACCTGGCCATCAGCTGAGCCCGATGCGGGGCGATTCGTTCCCTGCTGGTCCGCAAAGCTAAACTCACAGCTTGTGAGCAGCGCGTTGACAGATGATCTCGAAGGCCGGTTTCCGGCCGTCGGCGCGCTGTCCGGTGCCCTGGCGGCCCAGGGCTACCTGGCCGGCGAGCAGCTGGCCGCCGCTTTGTTCCTGGCCGTCCGGATGGGGCAGCCGATCCTGCTCGAAGGCGAGCCGGGGGTCGGCAAGACCGAGGCGGCCAAGGCGCTGGCCGCCGCGCTGGACACGCCGCTGGTGCGGCTGCAGTGCTACGAGGGCATCGCCGCCTCCGAGGCGCTGTACGAATGGAACTACCCGCGCCAGCTGCTGGCCATCAGGCTCGCCGAGGCGGCCGGCGAGCACATCCAGGACAAGGACCTGTTCACCCAGGAGTACCTGCTGGCCAGGCCGCTGCTCACGGCGCTGCTGCATCCCGGGCCGCGCCCCGCCGTCCTGCTTATCGACGAGGTCGACCGGGCCGACGACGAGTTCGAGGCGTTCCTGTTCGAGCTGCTGGCCGAGGCGGCGGTGACGATACCTGAACTCGGCACCCAGAAGGCGATCCTGCCCCCGGTCACCGTGCTGACCTCGAACCGCACCAGGGACCTGCACGACGCGCTCAAGCGGCGGTGTCTCTACCACTGGATCGCCTACCCCGATACCCCGCGCGTGGCGGAGATCATCAGGCGCCGGGTGCCCGCATCCGGTGATCACCTGGCCGGCCAGGTCGCGGCCGCGGTGGACCGGCTGCGCCGCCTCGACCTGACCAAGCCGCCGGGCATCTCCGAGGCGATCAGCTGGGCCTCCGCGCTCAGCGTCTTCGGCGCCGACGAGCTGTCCGGCCCGATGGCCGACCAGACCATAAGCACGGTGCTGAAGTACCCCGAAGACGAGGACGTGGTACGCCAGGCCGGCCTGACCGCGATGGTCGGCCGTGAGTGACGTGGCATCGCTGGCGGCCGCGCTGGGGACGGCGCTGCACGGCGCCGGGCTGCCGGTCGGACCCGATCGCTGCGAACGGCTGGCCCGGGCGCTGACGGTGATGGAGGTCAGCTCGGTCGCCGGGCTTCGCGCCTGCGCGCTGGCCACCATGGTGTCTGACCCGGGCCAGATGAGCACGTTTGACCGGGTGTTCGCGGCGCTGTTCGGCGCCCCGTCGCCGCTGGCCGGCCTGCCGTCGCCGGGCGATCCCGGCTACCAGCCCGCTGATCCCGGCCGCGGCGCGTCGCCGGCCGCCCGGACCCAGCGCGATCCCGGCCAGTGGCCCGCCGGGGTGCACGTCTCGGAGGGGGCCCCGGCCACCCCGGACGGTGACGAGCCGCCGGCCGGCGCGGCGGCCATCCGCCGGGTCGCTTCGGCCGCCGAGCGGCTGCGTGGACGTGACTTCACCCAGCTGTCCGACACCGAACTGCGCGAGCTCGTGTCGCTGATGCGCGAGCTGACCCTGGCCGTGCCGCCCCGGCGGACGCGCAGGTACCGGCCCGCCCGCGGCGGCAAGCGGCCGGACCTGCGCCGCACTCTCCGGCTGGCGCGGCGCAGCGGCGGCGAGCCGGTCAGGCTCGCGCGCCGGGCCCCGCGGGTTAAGCCGCGCCGTCTCATCGTGCTCTGCGACATCTCGGGTTCGATGGAGCCGTACGCCCGCGCGCTGCTGATGCTCCTGTACTGCCTCAACGGCGGTCAGCTGCGCGGCGGGCAGAACCGGCCCGAGGTGTTCAGCTTCGCGACCCGGCTGACCCGGCTGACGGCGGCGCTCGCCGCCGCCAGCCCGGACACCATGCTGGCCAAGGCGGGCGAGGCGGCGCCCGACTGGTCGGGCGGAACCAGGATCGGCGCCGCGGTCAAGGAGTTCAACGACCGTTACGGCTGCCGGGGCCTGGCCCGGGGCGCGGTCGTCCTGATCATCTCCGACGGCTGGGAAACCGGCGAGCCCGGGCTGCTCGGCACGCAGATGGCGCGGCTGTCCCGGGTAGCGCACCGGATCGTGTGGGCCAATCCCAGAACCTCCTCGCCCCGGTACCGTCCGGAGGTGGGCGGCATGGCCGCGGCCTGGCCGTACTGCGACGCCGTGGTGAGCGCGCACAACCTCGACGCGCTCGATGACCTGCTGGGTGCGCTCCGGGCCCGCTGACCGCCAGCCCGGCGGGGGAGGGCGGCAGTCAGCGGATCCGGGCTAAGCCGCTGGCGCGCAAAGCGGGTGCGCGCCAGCGGCTGGCTTAGGTGACGTCGACCCGGATGGTGTGGTACCCGGTCGCGCCGTTGGGCTCGGTCCGGTGCACGACGCCGGTCTGGGTGTAACCGGTCTGGTCGGTGGCCCGCACCTGGAGGACGTGCGGCCCGGGGGTGGCGTCCCAGGCGTAGTACCACTGGCGCCAGGTGTCGATCGTGTCCTGGACGGCCAGCTTCGCGTCGTACCAGATGCCGTCGACGGACACCTCGACGGCCGCGATGCCGCGGTGCTGGGCCCAGGCGACGCCGGCGATCGTCACCTGGCCCGCGGCCAGGTTGGTGCCGCCGCGCTTCGGCACGTCGATGCGCGACTCGGTCTTGATCGGCCCCTGCTCGGACCAGCCATCCTTCACCCAGTACGCGTCGTACGCGCCGAAGGTGGTGAGTTCCATGTCGACCACCCACTTGGTCGCGGACACGTAGCCGTACAGGCCGGGTATCACCGCCCGCACCGGATAGCCGTGCTCGGCCGGCAGCAGCTGGCCGTTCATGCCCACCGCGAGCAGCGACGTGCGGCCGTCCAGGACCGGGTCGGTGGCCACGCCGATCGTCATCCCGTTGACATCGCGCATGACGATCTGGTCGGCGCCCGACTGGATCCCCGCTTCGCGCAGCACGTCGGCCAGCAGGATGCCCTGCCACCGGGCGTTGCCGATGTAGCCGCCGCCCACCGCTTCCGACACGCAGGTCAGGGTGACGTCGTGCTCGACCATGGGCCGCCTGATCAGATCGTCGAAGGTGAAGATGACCGGCTTGTCCACCATGCCGTGGATCCGCAGCTGCCAGGTGGACGCACTGACCTGCGGCACGACCAGGGCAGTGTCGACCCGGTAGAACTCCGGCTCCGGCGTATAGAACGGAGACAGCCCGGCGATGTTCAGGGTCTGGTCGGCCGGCAGCGGCGTCATCGGGGCGATCTCGAGCTCCGGGACCCGGGTCGGGGCTGGGGGCGACCCGGCGGCCGTAGCCGCGGGCGACCGCGCGCGGAAGCGCTTGCTGAGCAGGAGCTCGCCGCTGACTCCGGCCGCGGCCGCGGTCACGGCGGTGACACCGCCCGCGGCCAGGAACTTACGCCGGTCGATGGTGGTCGTCATCGTGTCCCCCGGTAGCCGCCGCCGTGCGCGGACCGCAACGGCGCGACGGGCGCCGACGCGCGCACCAGCCACAGAAGCGCGATGGCGCCGGCGATGGCGCCGAAGACCGAGGGCAGCACGTCGGTCAGCTGGCCCTGCGGCCCGGTGATGGCGAGGAACGCGCCGAACACCCCGGAGACCGCGATGGCGGCCACGCCGAGCACGGGCGCGTGCCTGGTCAGGACCCCGATCGCCATCGCGACGAGGGCGATCATGACGTACATGCCGAGCAGCAGCACGGTCCGGCCGTGCGAGCCGAAGTGGTCCACGGCCATGGTCTTCAGCGCGGCCGGCACCCGGTTGAGGTACGCGTCGCCCACGATGATGACCGGCGAGGCCTGCGGCCCGACGAACGCCGCCGCCAGGGTAGCGACCCCGATCCCGGCGGCCGCGGCGAGCAGCCCCGTCACCGCGCCCACGATCAGCCCGCGCCGGCTCGCTTGCCTTCTGCGGTCCCTGTCGGCCAGCCAGCGGTGCGGAAGCATATCCGCGTCGGGAGCCCTGAGCATCGGTCCCGAAGCCCTCGACCCGGTGTAGTCAGACCCGGCGTAGTCACGCTCTGCGTAGTCACGCTCTGCGTAATTAGGCTCTGCGTAATTAGGCCCGCCGTAGTCATCTGCGGCCAGGTAGTCCGCTGAACCCACGTAGCCGTCCCCGGTCCCGGCCAAGCCGTCCTGGGGTCCGGTGAAGTAGCCCCGCGTTCCGGCGCCGCCCGTGCCGGGTCCGTAACCACCGAGGCTCGCGTCCCGGTAGCCGTTACCGCTCCAGCCATCGCCGTTCCGGTAATCCGCATAATCATCCGGTGCGTCGTAACCGTTTCCTGCCTCGGCGTAGCCGTTAACCGCGCCGTCGAATCCGTCCGTAACCGCGCCGTAGCCGTTACTCGCGGCCCCGTAGCCGCTTCGGGCGCCGTCGAATCCGTCCCTAGGCTCGGCGTAATAATCCGAAGGGCCGTCCTGGCCCTCCCGGCCGTAGGCGTAGCCTCCGGTAGCGGTAGCAAAGGGATCGGCCGCGCCAGGCTGCTGGTAACCGCGATACTCAGGATCGGCCGGTCCGTCGAAGGCGTCCTGGTACGCGGGGTCGCCCCGATAGGCGGGCTGAGCCTGGTACCCAGGTTGAGCTTGGTACCCGTGCTGGCTCTGGTAGGCGGGCTGAGCCTGATATGCGGCCTGGTCTTGGTACGCGGGCTGAGCTTGGTACACGTGCTGGCTCTGGTAGCCGGCCTGGTCCTGGTACGCGGGCTGAACCTGGTACGCGGGCTCGCCTCGGTAGGCGGGCTGAGCCTGGTACGCGGGCTGAGCCTGGTACGCGGGCTGAGCCTGGTACGCGGGCTGAGCCTGGTACGCGGCCTGGCCCTGGTAGGCCGGCTGAGCCTGGTACGCGGGCTCGCCTCGGTACGCGGGCTGAGCCTGGTACGCGGGCTCGGCGGCGTCCCAGTACGCGGCTTGGCTCGCTGCCTCCTCCTGACCGCGGGCCAGGTCCGCGTCCCGGTAGGCAGTGCCGCCTGGGTAGGCGCTTTCCTCCGGATAGCCCCGCCACGCTCGCGGCGGCGTCGCCTGAGGCCAGCCCCCTTGGGGAGGCGGCTGCTTAAGGTGCGACGGATCGTAGCTCATATTCCTATTCACGGTCTTGCGGGCCGATGTCGTTTGATATTTGCCCTACGGGTAACCAACCGGTAAGAAAAGCCCTGAATTTGCGCCGGTAGGTCAGACCCGCACTTCGCGTGGTTCGCGTTCATCAAGCGGCACCCGCGACGGGGGAGCAGTCACGGTTCCGGCTGGCACCGGGCCGCGCCTGGCCAGCTCGCGGCGGACCAGCCAGCCGGCCGCCACGACCAGGACGGGTATGCCGTAGGCCACCGCGTCGTGGAGCCGGGAAGGAACGGTGTACCGGCCCATGTCCGAGTCGGCGGCGTAGTACCCGCCCGCGGCGAAGGCTAGCCACTCCGGGCGCCCGTCGAGAGCGACGAGCACCACCAGGAGCAGCGCGTACCACTGGAAGCGCGGCGTGGTGACGGCCAGCGCGGCCGCGGTCATGACGACGGCGCCCTGCCACGGTCGGTCCGGGTCGCCGAACTGCAGGACGGCGAAAGCGACCGCGGCCAGGATGAGCACCGCCATGGCGCTGGCCAGCGGCCCGGTGACGACCAGGCCGATGATCCCGTACCTGGTGCCGGCGGTGTAGTCCTCCTGCTGCAGGTAGCCGGGCAGGAACCCGATCACCTTGCTGCCGACCGCGATCAGGTGCGGGACGTAGACCACGATGAACGCGCTGCTGGCGGCTAGGGTTACCGTCAGCCAGCGGCGCCGTAGCAGCGCGGGTACGGCCAGCACGGGCGTCATCTTGGTCGCGATGGCCAGGCCGAGCAGGACCCCGCCGAGGATGGTCCGGCGCGTGGTGCGCGCCGTGGCCAGCACGAGGATCGCGGCGGCGGTGATCCCGGCCGCGACCACGTCCACATGGGCGCTGTTGCCCGCCTCGAGGATCACCAGCGGACACCAGGACCACAGCGCGGCCGTGCGTATATCCCGGCCCAGGCGGCGCAGGCCGAACAGCAGCAGCACCGTGGTCAGGACGGCGACCAGCGCGGTGGTGGCCTGAATGGGTGTGCTCGAGTCGCTGCCCGACGGCAGGTAATGCACCCCGAGGAAATACGCCTCGGCCACCGGCGGGTAGATCGTGGGCACGGTCGGCCGGTTGATGGCCGTGCAGCCCGCGGCCAGTTCGGCGGCCGGATGGCTGATCACGTAGGTCTGCGACACGCAGTACTCGGCGCCGGGGTGGAAGAGGAACTCATCCCGCAGCCCGGTGAGCTGACTGGCCGTAGGGACGTAGGCGTACGGGTCGATGCCCGCCGCCTGGACTCGTCCGTCCCAGATGTAGCGGTACAGGTCGTTGCTGTTCTGCGGCGGCGCGGACACCGCGGCCAGCTGGAGGCCGATGCCGCCGAGCAGGATCGCGGCGACCGCGGCCCGGCGCGGCACCTTGCGCAGCAGCCAGACCGCGACGATGAACACCAGCCACGCGCCGATCAGCAGCGGCAGCGGCCGTACCCGGGCGGGATTGAGACTGGGACGCACGAGCAGCAGCACCAGGCCGGCCATCACGATGAGGGCCAGGCTGATCGCGGCCACGCGGAGTTTTGCGTTCATGCAGGTTAGGGTGCCATCTCGTGAGGCTGCGGGGTCATCCGCAGGGAGAGCGGTAAGGATTACTAACTCCGGTCACCACGGATCGTTCGGAAGAAATCTGGGTGCCGCCAATGGACGCGAACCATCGTTCGTCGACCGTCCAGATATCGACCGGGCCCAGCCCGGCGTCATCCGCCACTTCGGTGATGTGGTCAGCGCCGACGTAGGCCCAGGGGAACCACGCGCTGGCTGAGTCGGCGTGACAGAGCCGTACCTGCTCGCGCCGCAGCGGCGACCCGGGTGGCTCCAGTTCCACGATGGCCCGGCCCTGCGGCGCGAGCAGCTGGGCGACCCGGCTGAGCAAGGCGGCCGGGTCGCCGCCGATGCCGATGTTCCCGTCCGCGAGCAGCACCGTGGTCCACCGGCCGGTCCCCGGGACGCGGTCGAACACGTCGCGCAGCATCACCAGCGCCCCCGATGAGCGGGCCAGGTCCACCGCGTAAGGCGTGATGTCGATGCCGAGGGCCGGAATGCCGCGCTCGGCTAGGGCCACGGTCAGCCGGCCCGGCCCCGAACCGATATCGAGCGTCGGCCCCTCGCAGCGGTCCAGGATCGATTTGTCACCGGGGCTTTCGTGTAGCCAGCCATCCACGGAAAGCGGCTTGCGGCTGCCGTCGGCGTGCTCGATCTCCGGCCGCACCCAGCCGGCCAGCGCGTGCTCGTAGAGTTCTCCGATCACGCAGACTCCTAACCCTTCGTCCCAGGATGGTCGCCGGGGCCGGGGCGGCCCCCGGCGGCGATCGCTCGACTGCCCCGCCGGTCACGGCGGTGCAAAACCTCCCTCAGTGTTAACCCAGGTGATTTGTCTCGGGGCCAGTTCAGCGCCGATCGGGCCGGAACTCACAGAATCGTCACTGTGCTTACGGACTGGTGACGCTTTCGCCCTGTTTACTGGCTTCACGAGACGCCGACGACTTACCTTGGAGGCGTAGCCATTGTCTTTTACTGGACCACTGGAACGGAAAGCCTTGGTAAGTAACCCCGATCCGCCGGGCCGGATCGTCGTCGTAGACGACGATCCGACCGTTGCGGACGTTGTCGGGCGGTACCTCGTACGTGACGGTCACACCGTCGAATGCGTGCACGACGGATACGAGGCACTGCGCCGGGTAGCCGAAGAGCCGCCCGATCTTGTCGTGCTCGACCTGATGCTGCCCGGCATGGACGGTCTCGAAGTATGCCGCCGGCTGCGAGCTCGCTGGCCGATTCCGGTGGTCATGCTGACCGCCCTCGGTGATGAGACCGACCGCCTCGTCGGCTTCGAGACCGGCGCGGACGACTACGTCACCAAGCCCTTCAGCCCGCGGGAGCTGGCGCTGCGGGTGCGTTCGGTGCTGCGCAGGTCCCGCGGGGCGGGCCTGCCGGACAAGGCTGACCTCGGGGCCATTGTCGACGGCGAGCTGGTGGTAGACCTTTCCGCCCACGAAGTCAGGATCGACGGCAACCTGATCCAGCTGACCTCGCGGGAGTACGACCTGCTGGTCTTCCTCATGCGGAACCCGCGCAAGGCCTTTACCAGAGAGCAGCTGCTCACCGAGGTGTGGAGCTGGACGTTCGGCGATACCTCCACCGTCACCGTGCATGTGCGGCGGCTCCGTGAGAAGCTCGAGCCCGACCCGACCATGCCCAGGCGCATCGTCACGGTGTGGGGCGTGGGGTACCGCTACGAGCCGGAAGCAGCGTGATGACGATGCACGGTGACCTCGCCATCGCTGGCATCCAGTTGACGGATCTCCTGGACATCTCCGAGCGGGTGATCGTCCTCTCGGTGATCGTGACGTTTCTCGGGATCGGCCTGCTCAGGGCGCTCGCATCGAAGTCCATTGGGCTGATGCTGACGCTGGTTGTCGGGGTGTCGGTCATCTGCTCGCTGCTCGGGGTGGGGGTCATCGCCTGGCTGATGATGGGCACCACCTCCGACCGTGACGTCATGCTCGACCTGATGTCGATCGCCGGCCTGGCCGGCTTCGCGGTGGCGATGTTCGTCGGGCGGCGGATCGTCAGGGCCAGCCATGAGCTTTCCTCGGCGGTGCAGAATGTCGCCGAGAGCGGCGTCTACGTCGCGCCGCAGATGACGCTGCCCGCCGAGCTGGCCGAGCTCTCGACCGAGCTGACCCTGACCCATGAGCGGCTGACGCAGGCCCGGACCAGGGAACGTGCCCTGGAGGCCAGCCGGCGTGAGCTCGTCGCCTGGGTCAGCCACGACCTGCGTACCCCGCTGGCCGGGCTGCGGGCCATGGCCGAGGCCCTCGAAGACCAGGTCGTGATCGATCCGCGTGAGGTGTCCCAGTACCACACCCAGATCCGCCGCGAGGTCGACCGCCTGACCGCGATGATCGACGACCTCTTCGAGCTGTCCAAGATCCACGCGGGCGCGCTGCGGCTGTCCCGCCGCATGGTCGGGCTCGAGGACCTAGTCGCCGAGGTCGTCGCCAGTGCCGAGCCGGTCGCCCGGGCCAAAGGCGTCCGGCTCACCGGCGCCGCGGTGCGCGGCATGCCCGTCTTCGTCGACGCCGCCGAGATGGGCCGGGCGCTGCGCAACCTGGTGACCAACGCGATCAGGCACACGCCGTCTGACGGCGGTGTCGACGTGCTCGCCGAGGTACAGGGCGGCATGGCGTGCGTGAGCGTGTCGGACGCCTGCGGCGGGATCCCGCCCGGTGATTTGCCGAGGGTGTTCGACGTGGCGTTCCGTGGCGAGTCGGCTCGCACCCCGGGACCGCAGGAAGGCGCCGGGCTCGGCCTGTCCATCGCGCGCGGCATCGTCGAGGCGCATTCCGGCCAGATCGCGGTGCGCAACGCCGGTCCCGGCTGCCAGTTCCTGATCAGGCTGCCGCTGGCCCGGCCGGGCGTACCCGCCATCAACCGCACCGTGCCCCGCCGCCGCGCCTCCGCCAGCCCCGACCAGGTCCGCGCCATCACCGCACGCTGACCACGCGGCTAGCAGCTGCGTCCGCCCCGGTCGTCATTCCGGTGCGGGAGGGACGTTCGGCGGTGCCGGGACCGGTGAGGCAGGCCTGGGCGGACTTGCGGAAGGCCGCCCCGCCCCCGCCCGTCCCGCCCGGCACACCCGTGCGGGCCTGCTCCCGCCTCGGAGGGACCACGATGGACCATCGGTGTTACGCCAACAACGCCGATGGTCCATCGTCGTGGTCAGGTCCGGGGCTTTTACCAGCGCGGAGTCCGCTGAAGCGGGGCTAACGTTGCCGGCCGCGGCACTAGTGATGACGCTGGGACTATTCGTGCAGGTGCGGGACTCAAGAGGGGGCCTATTGGGGGTCGCAGGAGCGGATGTAACTGGTCGCGATAACGAAAACAGTTACACCTGGGCGCCGGTCAGGGTGGCGGGCTCGCGGAGGGGGGCATGGGCGAATTCGGCTATGCCCTCGGCGAATCGGGTCTGGGCGCGGAAACCGAGATCACCGGCGGCGGTGGCCGGAGAGGCCACGATGTGCCTGACGTCGCCGAGGCGGAAGTCGCCGGTCACGACGGGCTCGATGCGGCCGAACGCGGCGGCCAGCGTGCTGGCCATCTCGCCGACCGTGTGCGGCTCGCCGCTCGCCACGTTGTAACAGCGCAACGTGCCTGCCTCCGCGCCGGCGCGCGCCCCTGCGTCCGCACCGAGGTGTCCGTCCGCTCCCGAGACTGCGCGGTCAACCGCTTCGAGGGCGAGCAGGTTGGCATGGGCTACGTCGCGGACGTGCACGAAGTCGCGGCGCTGGCCGCCATCCTCGAAGACCCGCGGCGAGACCCCGTTTTCCAGGCAGGAACGGAAGATCGCGGCGACACCTGAGTACGGGGTGTCGCGGGGCATCCGCGGGCCGTACACGTTGTGGTAGCGCAGCCCGACCGCTGCGCCGCCGGTCAGCCGGGCCCAGCTGGCGCAGAAGTGCTCCTGTGCCACCTTGCTCGCGGCGTAGGCGTTGCGCGGATCCAGCGGCGCGTCCTCGCCCACCGTCGTCGTGGTCAGGGGCTGCGCGCACTCCGGGCAGCGCGGCTCGAAACGGCCCGCGGCCAGGTCACCCGGATCGCGGGGCACCGGCCGGACCCGCCCGTGCGTCGCGCAGTCGTACGCCCCCTCGCCGTAGACGACCATCGAGGACGCGAAGACCAGCCGCGGTATGCCGTGGCGGCCCATCGCCTCGAGCAGCACCGCGGTGCCGGTGACGTTGACATCCGCGTAGGCGGGCAGGTCGGAAAGGTCCACCCCGAGGCCGACCAGGGCGGCCTGGTGGCACACCGCGTCCATCCCGGCCAGCGCCTCGTTCACCACCGCGGGGTCGCGCACGTCGCCCACGACGAGCTCGCCCGAGACGTGCTCTGGCCTGCCGTTGTGCACTGCGGGCGTGAGGGAATCCAGGCCGCGTACCTGATGGCCGGCCGCCTGCATGGTTTCTACGATGTGCGAGCCGATGAAGCCTGCCGCACCGGTGACGAGAACGCGCATGACGTCAGCGAACCACCTGAAAGGCGCCGAACGTACTCCTGGCCGGTTCCGTCACAGGTTCGTAAGGCCCGATCGGCCGCTTTCCGGACCTCATTGCGCTGCCGCGCAAGTACTGTCGGGCGCCATGGAAATAGATGTTGTCCTGCCCTGCCTCAACGAGGCAGGCGCACTGCCCTGGGTCCTTTCCCGGATGCCGCCTGGGTACCGGGCCATCGTCGCGGACAACGGCTCCGTCGACGACTCGGCGGCGATAGCGGCGGCCTACGGGGCACGTGTCGTGCACGTCCCGCAGCGCGGCTTCGGCGCCGCTTGCCACGCCGGCTTGCTCGAGGCGAGCAGCGACGTCGTCTGCGTGATGGACGCCGACGCCTCCTTCGACCCCGGTGACCTGCCGTCGGTGGCGGATCCGGTGCTGGCCGGCGACGCCGATCTCATCCTGGGGCGGCGCTCGGTCCAGGGCAAAGGTGCCTGGCCGCTGCACGCCCGGATCGGCAACCGGGTGCTGGCGGCCGAGCTGCGCCGCCGGATCGGCGTCCCGGTGCGCGACCTCGGTCCGATGCGAGCCGCCGGGCGGCAGGCGCTGCTGGCCCTGTCGCTAGCAGACCGGCGGTTCGGCTATCCGCTCGAGATGGTGGTCCGCGCGGCCGAGGCCGGCTGGCGCATCGCGGAAACCGACGTGCCGTATTACCCGCGGACGGGGAAGTCGAAGGTCACCGGCACGCTCGGCGGGACCGTGCGGACCGTGCGGGACATGCGCCGGGTGCTGGCCTCCGTGGCGTCGCCTGCCTCGCCGGTGCGGGTGACGTCGTGACCGGCGACGTGTACGCGGGTAGGCACCGCCGGGTCGGCGGCGTCGGTGCGATCCGCGTGCCCAGGTGGACCAGCGGGCCAGCCGCGGATCGGGTGCTGGCGGCGCAGGTCGTGGTGATCGCGAAGGAACCCCTGCCGGGCCGGGTCAAGACCCGGCTCACCCCGCCGTTCACGCCCGCGGAAGCGGCCGCTCTCGCCGAGGCGGCCCTGGTCGATACGCTGGCGGCGGTGGCGGACACGCCCGTCGCCCGCCGGGTGCTCGCCCTGGAGGGCGTGTCCGGGCGCTGGCTGCCGGATGGCTTTGAGGTCATCGGCCAGCGCGGCGCGGGCCTGGATGAGCGCATCGCCTGGGCCCTCACCGACGCCCAGGAGGCGCTGGCGGCGCCCGTGGTGCTGATCGGGATGGACACCCCGCAGGTGACGCCGGGGCTGCTGGCGGCGGCCGCCGAGCCGCTGGTATCCGATACCGCGGATGCCACGTTCGGCATGGCCGAGGACGGCGGCTTCTGGCTGCTCGGCTTGCGCAAGATCGATCCGGCCCTCGTGCTCGGGGTCCCGATGTCGCAGCCAGACACCGGATCGCGGCAACTCGCCCGGCTGGAGCGGGCCGGACTCCGGATCCGGCGGCTGCCGGAACTCATCGACGTGGATACGGTCAGCGAGGCCGAACACATCGCGGCCGCCACGCCGGGATCGGCGTTCGCGACCTGCATGACCAGCCTGCGGAACGGCGCCGCGCAGGCCGTAGCGGTCGCCCGGTGAATACATTTCGGCCGGTTGGGACCACGCTGGTAGCCGAGAGTGGTTAAATAGCTTCTGGTTGCACGAAGTTCGTGTACGTGTCACAGCGCCTGCGAAATTCTGACCGCGGGCGTCTGCATTCCGAACGCCCGGCCCGCCAGGGCAGTCCACATGGGCAGTGGTCGCAGCAACCCGGGGCACACGACCGTGGTTCCCGAAATCGTCACAGTAGGAGAAGTACATGCCTCAGGGCACCGTGAAGTGGTTCAACTCGGACAAGGGCTATGGTTTCATCGCCCCGGACGACGGCTCGGCCGAC
>Ga0182030_10017055_pt1 | contig 14056 bp, 6 predicted proteins | sample 812S3MmetaG_FD_121299 | JGI IMG/M metagenome (GOLD analysis project Ga0182030, IMG submission 121299) | Permafrost microbial communities from Stordalen Mire, Sweden - 812S3M metaG (Illumina Assembly) | ecosystem: Environmental > Terrestrial > Soil > Wetlands > Permafrost | place: Sweden...
CGGTGTCCCCGTCACCAGCAAGGCGCTCAAACTCCCAAGCCCGCCACTGTCATTGGCCAACACCCCCGGCGCCGGCACATTCAAGGTCGTCCCCGGTGCCCCCACATAGAGATCGTTGTTCGCTAGGGGAGGATCCTCAACCGTAATCGTAACTGTTGCCACACTTGATGTGCTCTGACCATCCGTGGCCCGATACGTAAAACTGTCCGTTCCAAAAAAGTTATTTGCTGGTGTATAGGTGAAGCCACCGTTGTTGGTCAGCGTTAAACTTCCATTGCTCGATCCGGTTGCCAACAAGGCTGTTAGAGGACCGTTTCCGCCGTTGTCATTGGCCAGAATCCCGGGTGCTCCAACATTTAAAATGGAATTCTCCAGGATGGTGTAACTGTTGTTGCTGACAGTTATCAAGTTATTGCTTACCACGATGGAAACAACAGTGACGCTGGATGTGGTTTGACCGTCCGTGACTCGATACGTAAACGCATCCGTTCCGGCAAAACTATTTGACGGCGTATAAGCGAAGCCGCCGTTATTGGTCAGTGTCAGACTTCCATGCGCAGGATTGCTTGCCAAAAATGCTGTCAAAGCGGTGCCCGTTCCACCTGAGTCGTTAGCCAATAATCCCGGAGATCCAACGTGAAGTGTTATCCCGGCCGTTGCGTTGTAGCTGTCAGGATTAGCCACGGTTGCCTGCGAATTTACGATATAATTATCCACCGTCATCGTATAGGCTGTTGAACCTTGCGTCCACATGTTGAGACCAACACCTCCGCTGCTGTAAGCCGGATTTCCGCCATAGGAACCATCATCCGCCAAATTTACATACTGGGTACCATCGAAATTAACCAAAATGTTGCTTCCCTGGAAGGTCATCTTCAACGTATGCAAGTTCGTCAGCACGCCGGGGAGTGTGACTGGCGGGCCCATGTTGTAATAGGTGTTCCAGTTAACATATTTAATCAACTGTAAAACCGCCGTGCCATTTCCTGGTCCGCCCGGGGATCCTTCAGGATAAACCCACGCCTCATAGGCTGCTCCGGTGGCCGGGTTTAATCTTCCGCCAATCCCCCCTCCCCAACCATTCGTGTCAGAAAACTGAATCTGCGCCTGCACGGAAAAGTCCGTCCAATTGGTGGCATATAAATAGACATTCCCATAAGTATTGGCTGCGCTGGATCCAAGCATCGTGCCATTCGTCCGGTTCCAGATGCCGGACTGTAATATCCATGGATAAATCGAATTGGAAACCGATGACGGCGCGAAATTATCATAGAATAATTCCCCGGTCGGCGTGACCATAATAACCACCGTAGCGACGCTCGAGGTGGTTGACCCATCGGTAGATTGATAGGTGAAACTGTCCATTCCTGTAAAATTATTGGTTGGCTGATAACTAAAGCCGCCATTATTGGTAAAACTTAGGTTGCCATGAGCTGGCCCGCTGACCAGAAGTCCTGTCAGGCTTGATCCTGAACCCGCTGTATCATTGGTTAACACTCCCGGAGCCGGCACCACTAACCCCGAACCACCCAGTTCAATATAAAAATCATTCTGGGCTGCCGTAACCAGATTGTAAACTACCTGGACATTGGTTACCGAAGTTCCAACCAGCACCTTGACGACCTGGCCATTAACCCGATAACTGTTGGTTGAAGTGGTGACTCCGTTGGTGGAGACTTGAAGATTCGAAAAGGCTGGACCGGGAAGCAGGAATTCAACCGCGGCGTTTGTGCTGGATGCACCCTTGACGGAAAGGCTTGCCACCGATTGAGCCCCGTTGGTGGTGAAACTCGCTGTCATTTGCTCATTTGATCGTTGCAACCACCAAGAATAAATTCCCGCCGAATTTGTGGACCATATCCTGGGTTTGCTCAAACTGTAGGTGACATAACCTGTGGGCAACGTGCCATCCGGCCCGGTGCCATCCGAGGAACTGTGGCAGTAAAGGTTGACCAACGCCCCCATGTTGTAATAGAAATCAACCAACGCCTGTATGCTCCCGGCAGTGTGGCCGTTTTCCATGGCTTGCGCGATTTGCGTCCCCACAAACCAGTCGCTCACCGGCACACTCAGAAAGGAATAATATTTGTCAGGCGTCTTCGTCGAGAACTCCCAATGCGGGAACGGCGTGAGTTTGTCGTCACCGGTTACCTTGATCCCCAGCTGTTCCTCGAGCTGATAGGATCCTTCGCGAGTCGCGTTAAAATAAGGCGCCACCCACATGCGCGGCCCGCCGTTGGTCAGGTGCCATCCGGCGATGTCATTAAATGAATTTGAGATTGAGGTGAAAGCGTATGCCGCGCCGTTCGCAAAACCGCCGGTGGGGAAATTCGGGGCATCCAAAATTTCATCGGGGGACCAATGCCAGTAATCATAATCCGTCCCGTTGACATTCAAAGGCGGCGCCAAAGGCAGGCCGGACGTATAGGGAGAAAAGGCTGTCAACCACCCGTTGCTGATCAAAGTGGGAAGGACCGGCTCGATTGCCACCAGCGGCGGACTATAGACAGGATTGATGTTCGTCAAACCTCCGTTATGAGGGTATATGCTTGCCCCGTTGTTCGTCATGGCCCGTTGCAAGCTGGCAAGGGTGTTGCTGAAAGCCGGATTCGGCATGTCCAGCCGGAGAGTGCCGGTGCAAAAAAAGTAATCGCCGTACGCGCCGTTGGACTGTTCAAACTGAGCCGAAGTTTCAATGGAACTGATTCTGGCCGGTTCAGCCTCCATGTCATGACGGAAAATCACTGCCGCGTCATAGGGATATGGCCAGGGACTGATCTTGGCGACAGGCCGTCGCGCGGATTGAAATGCCCATTGGATGGCGTTCCTGAATATGCCATAGGCATACATACCCGGAGCCCAGCCACCATGGCCGATCAAAGGCTGCATTGCGGCATCGTAGATGAAATAACCCTTGCCAAATTGTTTCACCAACAGGTACGGCAGGCCTCCATCTCCTTGAGCGATCACCGTCGCACCATTTGCTTGAACCTGCCAGATCAAATGAGCGAGTCCAGGAGCTTGTGCGCCGGGGGTCTCACCGTTCAAATGATCCGCCACCGGCCACGATATTTCCTCAGATGACGAAGGCATCTGCCAGGTAAGAGTTCCGGCCGGGATTTGATTTACAATCTCATGCTGGGAAACGACTGAAAACGTGCTGTCGGCATACCAATTGGTAAGCGCCGGGACGACCATGCTCACGCCCATGGCATTGGTCATCGCAAAATTTCCACGGGTGGTTCCGTTCGTGTTGCGGGTGAACGAGGATGAACCGACAAACAAGAAGCCGCCGCCGGCAACATAATTGGTGAACTGCGCTATTTCACCATCACTGATTGCTTCCGAGGCGAGACTGATGACTATGGGATATTTGGGAGAACCGTCGGCATTGGTCAAAGCTCCGGCAAGAATGTTTGAGTCGCCTACAACCGTGAAGGAAGTGCCATCGGAACGCAACGATTCCTTCACCGAATCAGGCATCACGAAGTAATGCCATTGCGTCGTCCACCACTGATTGCTGGTCGTGCCGGATCCGGTGGGGGTCGAACCGGAGGCCGGCATGGATTCCAAAGCCCGGGTAAATTCCGAATCATGAATCGCCACCACCGGCTGCGCTCCCTGCCCGTTAACGGTGTGCTCCCATCCGAGCATACTAAAAAGAACAACGGCCAGAATTTTCATCTGAAGAATACCTTTTGCTACAGCAGGACGCTTGCGATATTGAGATAAAGTTTTTATATCGTACCCTTTCCGAATCAATTTAATTTTGCCGCGTGTACGCAGGCACATTCCATTCTAACTTGGAAGACAACTCAGGTTGCTTCGCTTCATATTTTCGTATTTTGTGCCGCACGTTTGAAACCCATCAGGAATAAGGCCGTTTTTATCCATCTCCCTGAGACTTCAATCATAGCCTAATGGGCTTGTTAGGTCAACTTTTTGCTGGATAACCCGGTAATTTGCTGGAATTTCCGGCACATTTTTGCCGCAGATTCAAGGGATTGGATCTCTTTAACCTGACCAGCCATTGTTTACTCACGTGGCTCTTTATAAACATTTTAATCCATGCAATATCAAGTGCGGAAGACCAGTATTGCAACAAACACGAATAGACCAGCTTTCGCGCGAGGTTTTTTTTCCCACTGGCTAGAGCCAGCTTTGCGTTGGCAATTAAGCGGGTACGAGTTCCTAGCCGTCGAATCTTTCTGTTCAACCGCCATAACAAGATTCTCTCCAGACAACCTGTCATATATCCCGAGCCTACCCCTTGAGGCGCTTGACAAGTCTTTAGTTGATCCCATAGTTCCCGTTCGATTTGTGGTTTTCCCACGGTTCGTCTCCAAGATTCAATAAAGACTTCGGCAGCTACCGTGCTTCTGGTTGGCGCGGATCCAATAGCATGGGTTGATTCAATCAACCAATCCCGTCGGTGTTGTTCAACGGGAGCTGGCTTGAAATCCTTATACACGGAATGAGATTCGGGGATCAGCTTCTTAATCGCATCCAGGTGCGACAGCCAACCCGGTCCGCTATGCTGTGAGTGAATGGCTTGTTGCAATTTCCGGCCCAACTCGGTACGTGCTTTTTCATCTTGCGCCAATCCTACTACGATCCGTACATACGCATTTATGTCTTCAGGTTGATCCAAACCGTCAATCCCAAAGGAATCACTTGAAACCGGCGGGATACAAGCGCGCGGTGCCCGCACACACGCCAAGCCTGCTTCACCTGCTTCCAGCAACGCGGTCAAGGATCCCGCCGGAAATCCTTCCAAATAGAGATCCGCTACGTTGCAAAACACTGTCGAATCCGGTTGTGGCCCCAATGCCAGGAAGCGGCCTTCTGTTTTCTGCCGTGCTGCCCGCCAGACGCCTTCATCGCGCGGACCGACAGCTATCAAAAATGTATTTGGAGCATCCCGAAGAATTGCCAGGGCTGTTTCCACGAAATCGAGTCCCCGCATTGGTTTGTATTTATGCCCTGACCCGACCGTCAGCAGCAACGTTGCGTCTTCCGGAATTCCCAGTTCCTTCCGGAACGCGCGTTTCCGATGAAGTTCGGTTGGAATCTCATCATGTCTTTTCACCAGCGGCAAAGGCAGGATCGCCGTCCGATTCACACCGCGCGCCTGTTTTGTCCACAGTTGCCCCGAAGTTCTTATGTCTAAAACCAAATCTGCCACCGAACATCCCAGCCAAAAGGCATGATCGGCGTGGTTCACGAACAGCACCGGAGGGCCTCCCGCAATGCCAAAGGCAGTCGTCGCAATCACGTCTTCAGGATGAATGTGTAATATAACCACATCTGAGCTTTTCCAGGCGTAAGCCCGCAATTCCATTGACCGCTCCAAAAGCGGTTTCATGACATCCAACACAATGCATTCGCCACCGGTTTTTGATGCAGCGGCGGCAATGTTCTCAGCTGATCCGCCTCTTTGATCAATCAGGATCACGTCATGAATTATTTTCTCGTCGTATTGAATCCAACGCCGGCACAAATTCGTATGGCCCAAAGTTCCATAGGCCTCGGTAAAAACATGCAGCCACCGCGGCCGCGAGCTTGCACTTCGCGAGCGTAACGGTGTGGACAGTGATTGAGCCGCACGCAACAATTCCGCCTCCAGCTCCCACGAACTTAATTCTCCAAACCAGCCCTTGCGCGAAGCAAACCAGCTTGCCACTGAGGCCCATTGAAGCACCTCTTCAAATCGGCCGGCGTCTCCGCAAACCTTGGTCTTCTGAACGAAGGCTTCAAATAGAAGCCGGTTCCAAACCGCAATCTGATCCGGTTTTGCTGCCTTGAACCCTGTCTGTTCATCAGAAGTTTGATTCATGACTGTTGTCCGCCGATCCTGGAACATTCAGGCACATCGTCCCCCTGCGACGCAACGGCCCCGGAACGTACTATCTCGCGGTACAACTCACTGGCATCTTGGACGCGTTTGACGGGCGCCCGGTCTCTGCCAGTTGCAAGGTTGATTGCCCGGACGATATTCCAACGCACCATCGGCCAGCACCAGTAGGTAATCTTTGTACAGGTGGTTCTTACTGGCAGTTGTGCCTTCCATTTTCGGCGCATGGCCAGATACCCTTTCCAAAACTGCCAGGGCAGCATTTCGTATTGGTTTGTGTTGTGAATGCAGAAGGCTGAAATCGCATAGCATTTCCTTCCCCGTTGTCTGGCCTCCAGGCATATATCTGTGCCATACATGTGGAATCCAGGAATTCGCGTGTCAAATCGCAACCCTGATGACTTCCGCAGAATCAACACGACTTCATCCAACGAGTCCACCTCGATGCCGCCTTTGAATGCACGCCCCAACACTTGCCTCCAACCTCCGTCATAGACAAACCCGACGCTCTCTGATGAGGACCGAGCCCCCCAAACTCCCAAAACACCCCACTCCGTATCGGTCTCTGAAAGAACTTTAATCGCATCCTGAACTTTGTTTATCCAGCCTTCAGGCAAATACACATCTTGATGCACGAAGATTAGCAAATCCGTTTTCGACTGCTTTATCGCGTCATTGTAGGCTTCCGCTGCACTGTGGTAGCCTGTTTGTAACAGCACATCTGAGGCAAATTGGACATCGGGAGAATTTAACAAACAGTTCTTCAACACCGTTTCGTTATTTGTTGCAGTGATTAGAGTCCAGTTCATCGAATAATTTGCCGTGCCAGGATGACCTTACCAAACAAAAACCGAATATTTATTTTAAATTCCGCACAAGTGTTTTCCGATCTTAAAACCGTTAAAAATTGACACCTTGACTTGCCTTATTTCTAATTTGGATCGTTCTGGATCGCTAGTAGTACGATCTTATTGACGGCAATGGCAAAAAAACCGTGTAGCTCGTTGATCTCAGATTTCCAGCCAGCCTTCAATAGGCCAGACAGTGCTTTTCGCCATTTAAGGACCTACAATGTGCAGATTTTGTGGAGGTGGCGGCAATTGCAGAATAGAAAGGGTCTGCAATTGTACATTTGGCTCTCGTCCGACAATGACAAGCTGATGTGCCCCTGCCGCGAGGTTGAATATCTGGGGAACATATTGGTCATTTCCATCCGTACCGTTCCCACGCCAACTTACGAGTCGTTGCTCAAAGCCTGACGTCATAAGAATGTCCCAAATCATGGTGGGGTCCTGCGGCTGCGCATCAATGTTGACGTACAAAGAATTGGCTCCTGAGTTGGGTGCATTCACCATTGCCTGAACTACATAGTTGCCGGCATTGGTAATGGTAAAGCTGTAAACCGCCTGACCGCCATTGGTAACAGCTGTTGATACTGATTGTGAGATGTAGCCACTAGCTACGACAAATGGAGTGGTTATGCTGCCCGCGGACGCCTGAAAGGTCAGACTTCCTGCGGGCAAAGGAGGCGCTTCCACGCCGACCATCAGATCGGATTCGGCGGTGGCGGCGCCATTACTGACACGCAATTTCCAAACGTAGGTGCTCCCGGCAGTGTTTGTAGTATAATTATAACTCACACTGGACACGGTCCCTGAGCCGCTCTGATAGACAACCTCGGATCCGCCGTTCACCGTATAAATCCATTGCCAAGTCAGCGGGAGCCCGCTGGGATCCGAAGCCGAGCCTGAATATTGAACGATAGACCCGGAATATATCTGAAGTCCAGAAGCTATCGGATCAATGTCAGCCCCAGATTGGCTGATCGCAGAAACAACTGGAGGTGGAGTAATAGTACCCGCACCGGTCCCGCTAACGGTTGTCGTCATTCCTCCACCACCGGTAAATGTCACTGTGCTTGTAAACAAACCCAATGTTTTTGGATTAAAGTTAACCGTTACCGTTTGGCTCTGGTTATTGGCCAAACTGTAGGATCCGCCAGAAGTTATGCTATAAGGTGCGGACACGGTAGCGGTTCCCGTGAGCGTACCCCCACCTGTGTTTCGCACGGAAAATGTCAGACTGCTGGCCGTATTAGTCACAATTGATCCAAAACTCAGCGTTGTTGGCGAGACCGAAACCACCGGGTTGGTATTTGCACCCGCATACTCATAAGCCCCAATGTCCCACGCGATGCCTTGCGGACGACTCACGTAGTCCTTGTCCACGGCGAACATGGTCGCTGGCCAGTTGGTCCCTTTGTCCAGCACCTTGGTGTCGCTGGCGGTAAGGTGCAGATCAACGTTCGTTGAGTACCGGACATAATTGACGAAAGCGGGAGTGCCGACTTGGGCACCGATGCCTCCGCCATTGGGACTGGTGCCACCGTAACAATTATAAATATTGTTCACCGAAGAAGCGATCGAATTACCAGCCGAACAATCCATAAAAATATTATTAACCAACCAGCTGTTGACAAAGGTATTCGCCGTGTACATCCGGATGTTCATATAGCCATAACCAATGAATGTATTATTGGCAATGACATGGTCGGTGAAAGTGGCCCCGGACACGTCTGGCCCGTCATCAATGGAGCGCGTGGCACTGGTGATACTGGAGTCCGTCAGCATGAACACATTGTTGTAAATCCAGAGATGGGAGTGCGATGATGAGGTAATATCGGGATAAATATCGCTTTCACCGCTGTTCTCAAATGTGTTTGCATAGATCCGAAGATATTGTCCGTCACCCTGAATAAAATCCTGGTGCTGGGTTCCAGGATAATTTGCGTCGGGTAACGCTTTAAAATAATTGCTAAAAATGTCCACGCTGTTTCCCCATTGAATGCCATCATCGCCATTGCCACCAGCTCCGTTCAAATTACCACTTGGTGTCCGGTACACATTGATGCTGTTATTGTGTATCTTGTTGACACCCCAGGTTCCGCCTTGTGGCAAATAACTCCCTCCAAGAAAAATGGCATGGTCGCTCGTGTCGGGCATGGTTATGGAACACCAGCCAATTTCATAATTGCCAGCATTGGAAAGCTGGAAACCGCCATTCATGATGAGTCCCAAATACGTCACGCCCCGCGGTGTTCCATTGTTATTGTTGCCGTAATAAATTGGAAAATTACCGTAATTCACCAGCGTAAGGTTGGCCTTGCCATTATAGCGGCCATCCACCGTGTAATAATTACCTGCTTGGTAGATCAGATAAGAACTTCCGCCTCCGCCACTGAAAGTCACCATGCCAGTATGACCGGTATCCTGCCCGACCTTGTAAACGACTGGATTGCCAGCCGTTCCGCCTGCCGGAGACCAACTGCTGACAGAATAAGCCTGGCCGCTGCTGCCTCCCGAAATGTAAACCGTGTCTCCCGCGGACACTCCTGAAACTTGTGTAAGACTGGTCCAAGCATTGGCCCAGGAAGTTCCGTTATTGGCACCCGTGGCCGTATTGTCCACATACCAAGTTGCAGCGTATGCGGAAACCGAAAGGGAAAAAAACAAAACGGCAGCGGCCAAAGTCTGAACCCTCAAGAACAGTTGAGTCCAACAAAAATACGGCTTGTACATCATCACGGTTTGGGTTCAGCATTTACAATGCCAAGCCAAGCATTCCAATTACAGGACTAAAATGAAACAAAACTTGACAGATGTTCATGCACATTCACTTAAAATCATACACTCTTCCCACCTAATGCAGGAGGCATCATGCTGCAATCTTTCGCTGCCGGAATGCCCTCATCAACAGCGTTCGCCACAGTCTGTACAAGCGAATCTGATGCAACTTCTTGTTCTGCGGCGGACATAATCACGGCGAAAACTGCCAGCAACCACAACCAGAATACTTGTATCTGGTCGAAGTAGGAAATAGAGATGAATGCCGTGCAATGACAGGCAAGGCAAACCCCCAATGCCCACAATAGCAACGGTTTTAAGAACAATTCCTCACCACCCCGCCAAGCATGCCCAATCACTTGAAAGCAGGTCACAATTATGGCGATAAAAAGTCCAAGACCCAATACTCCCCCGTGAACGCCCTGCACAATATAGTGATTCGTAATATCCATGTTGTTCGGGTCAATGGCCAGAACCTCTCCCGCGGGAGCCCAATTCGCTGTATAGGAAGTGCCAATCAACCACCATTGCCCGAAATGTTCGATGGTTTGATCAATCAAATAAGACCTATGCCATCCAGTGCCCCCAAGAATATCACTTACTTTTGCAATGAGATAATAAACTGGAACCTTCATTACCAGGGCCAATCCAATGATTGACACAACGATGCCGCGACGAAAAAAACGCATCCGATCACGCATTGGCCAAAGACCAAAACCCATCATTGCGGCAACGCAAGTCAGCAATGCTCCGCTGGATGCGGCGACCACCGTGCTGAAAGCAGCGCTGATGATGCCCAGCAGGGAAAACCATCTGTTCCGGCCACCTTGCAGCCACAATCCTATCATTAATGGAATGAGTGTGGCAGCAAAGGTTCCCGCTAGAATTGGATGCCGGAATGGACCCTGGCAACGAAATCGTCCATCGCGTTCTCCCACAAATTCGGGCACTCCGCCGAAAATATGAAATAGATTTTTGTGGGTGATCCATTCGTAACTCATCGCAAGTCCGATAATGATGGCCGCCCAGACCAGCAGACGCAGATGAGCAATAACCTCGTCCGTATGTCGGATTAGAAATCGGAAAAGGAAATATATTCCCAAACTGTTGCATAAGGCACCCAAACAATCTGCATCCATCCAAGCTTCCGGTTTTCGAATCAGACCGCACACGAATCCCACGATCGCCCAAGCTATGACCAATTTATCCAAACGATTGAATCTGACACCGCGGGCTTCTCCACTAATAAAAAGCCGGGCAAGACCGACAATCATCAAAATGCGAAAAAATTGAAGGTGAAGTCCAAACAGCACGATTTGTTGTCCAAGTGGCAAAAAAGCGGCGGTTGCCAATATCGCGTTTACAGCAGCTTGACGACGGCCCCGCAGCATCACGAAACTCATGCCAAGCAGGAACAACAGTGCCACCGGATTTATATTACTCGAATTCTGTAATTCTCCTTCCACTTGATTCGTTTCTGGCAAGCAAGCCCGTTCAGTACCTTAATCCTGTCAGCTCCACACAGCGTAACATGGCCGTTTACTTTACCTCAAAAATGCATGAACCTCTTCAATTTGCTCATTTGTTCTGCACGCAAAAAAGCAATCTTGTCAGCTTGAATGAGCGGTTTCCGGCCTGAAAGCTTCCACCAAATGTATCCCAAGAAACGCGTGGCGCCGCCAATCATGAACGGACGGCTAGTAATGCGCCGTCCGCATTTGAAGAACTCAAAAATCGGGTGAACGCCAAAAGACGCGTCCATAAATCCTGCCCGGAAGAATCCACGTAATTTGCCTTCTGCACTTGAGGAGTGACGGTAATGGAGGATTTTTTGACCCGGCAGAGTCTGGATTTCCCAACCCATCATTCTCGCGTCAATCTGGGTCAGTGAATCCGAGCCCCCATAGCGCAAGGGCGTGAAGCCGCCAATCTGGTCGAAGCAACTCCGACGGAACATTTGAATGCCACCTGCGACCGAATCCATTGAGTTGCTCTTTCGGCTATGCCAGACCCCATTTGACTGCTCGTAGATGTAGCCTCCGGCAATACCTAGACGCGGGTTATCTCGAAATAACTGCAGAACTTGCTGATAATAGCAGTTGTCTTCCGGCGAGATATCGGCGTCTTGAATGCCGATCAAATCGAATTCCATTTGTTTGGCTCGCGCATAACCTGCATTGATTGCCCTGTCCTTGGCACCGAAATCCCGCTTCACCACGTCAAGTTCAGTGGAGCAAAGTTTTATGAACGGGTGCTTCGACGCATATTCCTCGACTATTGTCGCCGTCCGGTCGGTCGAACCATCATCCATGATGAACCAAGCCACGGGCAGAACGCTTTGACGCAACACTGACTCAATAGTCTTGGTGATGTACGCCTCTTCGTTCTTGGCCGCGGTAAGCAAAACGTAGCGTTCTTGCATGGACAAATCAAATCAGTTTGCGAACGGGATTTCCGTAGAGCTTGCCACGCCTGGAAGAGTTGAATCCAGTGAAGCTTTGCGCTGCCAAATCCCGACTGAGAGCATCCATTTTAATGCGGCCACGCTTCGATTTACCTTATACCGGTATTTTTCACGCGAAGAACGGCAGAAAAAAAGTGCCACCAGATACCCAGCCAGGCGCAAGAGCAAGTGCAAGCAAGTTAGGGCAAAGTAACATGCCACCGCAGGGCGTGAGTGATGCTTTTGCCAATATTGCAAATCAGCGCGATGCCTTTCGATAAAAAAACGCACAGGCGCATTCGCTGAACTGGCTCCGCCGTAATGAATTGCTTCCGCTTCGGAAACAAAGGCCAATTTCCATCCGTGCTTCCAAAAGCGTTTGCACCAATCCACGTCTTCGCCGTACATGAAGAACGCTTCGTCGAGCAGCCCTACGTCATCAAGCGCCTTGCGCCGGGCCAACCAGAAACAGCCGCTGAGAATGTCCACGTCACGGGTGGTATTTTGCGGCCAATGGAAAAGCGAATAGCCAGTTAACACCCTGACCCCAGGAAAAAGCGAATCGAGAGCCAGTGCCCGGCAAAACATGTTCCATAATGTTGGAAATCCCCGACAGGAACGCTGCAATTTGCCGTCACCGCCAATGATCCGTGGCCCAACCATGCCCACGTCCGGATGTGTTACGGCATAATCAACCAGGCGATTGAGACATTGCGGCAGCACCTTCACGTCCGAGTTCACCAAGCATAAATATTTTCCAGTAGACGCAGAAACTCCGATGTTGTTGGCCTTGGCAAAACCCAGATTCGTCTTATTGCGTATAAGTTGCACCTGGGGATAATCCCTTGCCACTATTTCAGGCGAACCATCCGAAGAAGCATTATCCACCACGATCACTTCCAATAAATAGTCACATCTCTCGGAGAAAAGTGATGCCAGACATTGCATCAGATATTTCTGTGCATTCCAACTGACAATGATGATTGAAACCATCATGCGCGGAGGACCTGCATTCGGACGGTTGAATCCATCTGTTTTCGCATCGGATATTAGTGACATTGGCATTAACGGGCGCTGACAGGAGATTTTTTGAGCTCCCGGTATAGTTTGGTGCCTTTGCTCAACTCACCAGAAAGAGGAAGTTCTTCGTCCAAATCCAGGCACCGCAACACTCCCGGTTGGGTTTCCCGATAACGGTGGCCGTGCTCGGGACAGCGCATGATCCCCTCCCCGTCCGGATTGTTCAACCGGTTTCCGTGACGGCTCATCCAGCCTGTTTGCCGGGCTGGATTTCCCATCACGAGTCCGTAGTCAGGCACATCTTTGGTAACCACCGAGCCCGCTGCTACGAAGGCATATCGGCCGATGGTCACTCCGCAAACAATGGTTGCATTCGCCCCGATGGTACATCCGCGCTTCAAGGTGGTGGTCTCGTAAAGCGAATGCCGGTTGATTTGCGACCGCGGATTGGTCACATTCGTCAGCACGCAGGAAGGGCCAAGGAACACATCGTCTTCAATCACGGTTCCCGTGTATATGGAAACGTTGTTTTGAATCTTAACGTTGTTTCCAATAATCGTGCCTCCATCCACATTCACATTTTGTCCCAATATGCATCGTTCCCCGATTTTGGCGCCTTTCATTACATGGCTAAAATGCCAGACCTTGCTTCCATTTCCAATTACCGCGCCCTGGTCCACCACGGCGGTTGGGTGTGCATAATGTCCTGGCGCAGGCGGGAAAACCGCCGGGGCGGGATTGACAGACTCGCCGTCGCTATCAAGACTGCGCTGGGCAGCCTGCAACACTGACAATACCCTCAAGCCCTCGAGCCCATCCGTCCGTGGCGGGCGGCGATGAGTGCAACATTCGACAAAATGCTGGCATTCATTTTTCAACGGCTCGGATTCCGGCACAACGACAGGTTCTCCCTGAAGTTTATTGGGAGTGGGCACCTGGCCATTCGCCCACGTCAAATATTGCCGGTAGATGACGAGTTTTTCAGCCCAAGGCTTGGTATCATCAAACACCGCAATGCCGGAAGAGCCAACCACCGTCAGCTTCTGTTCCTTGAATGGATTAAGCCAGCTGACAAAAACATGGGCGCGAACACCGCTGCTGAAACGCATGGTGGTC
>Ga0182030_10017056_pt1 | contig 14054 bp, 9 predicted proteins | sample 812S3MmetaG_FD_121299 | JGI IMG/M metagenome (GOLD analysis project Ga0182030, IMG submission 121299) | Permafrost microbial communities from Stordalen Mire, Sweden - 812S3M metaG (Illumina Assembly) | ecosystem: Environmental > Terrestrial > Soil > Wetlands > Permafrost | place: Sweden...
AGGCCGCTATATAAACCCCGCACCCGGCACGCGCCGGGTTTTTGGCGTTGGAGCAAAGCAGTTGAGCGGCGGCATGGATGAACCTTTTGCGGGACCCGGCATTACGAGCGACGGGCTGGATGCGCGCCGCCGCCGGCTGCTGTTTCGCGCCTGGCATCGCGGCATCCGTGAGATGGATATCGTCTATGGCCGTTTTGCCGACGCGAAGATTGCACTCTTGAGCGAGGCCGAACTCGGCGAGCTCGAGCGGCTGCTCGAATTGCGCGACCAGCAGGTGTTCGATTGGGTGAGCGGCGCGCAATCGCCGCCGGCCGATTATGACACGCCGCTGTTTCGCAGCCTGCGCGATTTCCATAGCGGTAGGACGGCGATCAAGTAATGGCGACATCTCCCGCGCAATTATTGCGGCCCGGCAAAGCGCTCACGCTGGCGCAGGTCGCCGACGGCGCCGAAGGGCTGGTGCTGGCGGATCTGGCGCGCGTGATCGCTGCCCGTCCGGACGCGCCGGCAATATCGCTTGGCGTGATCTGCCGCGACGGCCAGCGCATGGCGGCGTTGTTGCGTGCACTGGAATTTTTCGGGTCCGATATTTTGACGATGGAATTCCCGGCCTGGGATTGTCTGCCCTATGACCGCGTATCGCCCAACGCGTCGGTGGTGGCGCAGCGGATGACGGCGCTGTCGCGTTTGGCACGGGTGAAAGGGCGCGACCGGCCATCGATACTGCTTACAACCGTGAACGCCGCGCTGCAGCGCTTGCCGGCGCGCGAATTTGTTGCCACCCACGCGCTGTCGGTCGCGCCAGGCAATGTGCTTGGCATGGCAGGCGTGATTGGATGGCTCGAACTCAACGGATTCACGCGTGCCTCGACCGTGCGCGAGCCCGGCGACTATGCCGTACGCGGCGGTATTCTCGATCTGTTTCCGCCCGGCATGGACATGCCGGTGCGTTTCGATTTTTTCGGCGACGCGTTGGAAACCATCCGCACATTCGATCCGCAAACGCAACGCAGCGAAACGCCACTTGGCGCGCTCGATCTGGTGCCGGTGGCGGAATTCCAACTGATCACCGAATCGATCCGGCGATTTCGCACCGGTTATGTTGCGCAATTCGGCGCCGCTACGCCCGACGATTTATTGTACGAAGCCGTGAGTGAAGGCCGGCGATATCCCGGCATGGAGCATTGGCTGCCGCTGTTTCACGGCAAACTCGAAACTTTGTTCGATTATCTGCCGGACACGCCATTGGCGCTCGAATATCAAGCGGAAGACGCCGCGCACGAACGCTTGAGCCAGATCGCCGATTATTACGATGCGCGCAAAGAGGCTCTCAAGGACGGCGTAACGCCGTCTTACAAGCCGTTGCCGCCCGCGCAACTTTATCTGGCGGAGACGGAGTGGAAGGAACAGCTCAGCCGCGCCGCACTCGCAAAACTAACGCCGTTCGCGGAACCGGACGGCGCCCAAGTACTCGATGTCGGCGCACGCGCCGGGCATAACTTCGCCGCCGAGCGCGCCGAACCCAACGCCAATGTGTTCGAGGCCGTCGGCAGACACGTCATGGCTTTGCAAGCCGCCGGCAAAAGGGTGGCTATTGCACTATGGAGCGAAGGCGCGCGCGAACGCATGGGCCACGTGTTGGCCGACCATAAATTGCACAATCTAACGCCGGTGGGTTCCTGGGCTGAGGCGCTGGCATTGCCCAAGCACACCGTCGCGCTCGCCGTACTCGGTATTGAGTCCGGTTTCGAGACTGGCGAGACTGCCATCGTCAGCGAGCAGGATATTCTGGGCGACAGGCTTGTGCGGCCACGCCGCGCCCAGCGTCGCGCCGACAATTTCATCGCCGAAGCCACCAGTCTAGCGTCCGGCGATCTGGTCGTGCATGTCGATCATGGCATTGGCCGCTTCATCGGCTTGCAGACGATCGCGGTTGGCGGCGCGCCGCACGATTGCCTGGAAATCCATTACGCCGAAGCCGCCAAACTGTTCCTGCCGGTCGAAAACGTCGATCTGCTGTCGCGCTACGGCGCCGAGCAGACGAACGTCGAGTTGGATCGGCTCGGCGGCGGCAATTGGCAGGCGCGCAAGGCGCGCATGAAGAGCCGTATTCGCGAGATCGCAGGCGAGCTGATCAAGATCGCGGCCGAGCGGCAATTGCGCGATGCGCCTAAGCTCGGCGTCGGGCCGGGCGCCTATGACGAATTCTGCGCCGGCTTTCCTTACGAAGAAACCGACGACCAACTTGCCGCGATTGACGTCACGATCAAGGATATGGCCTCCGGGCGCCCGATGGACCGGCTGATCTGCGGCGATGTCGGCTTCGGCAAAACCGAAGTGGCATTGCGCGCGGCCTTCATCGCCGCCATCAACGGCAAGCAGGTGGCCGTTGTGGTACCGACCACGCTGCTGGCGCGCCAGCACACCAAGACATTCACCGAGCGTTTCCGGGGATTTGGCGCCAATGTCGTGCAAGCCTCGCGCCTTGTGCCGGCGGCCCAACTCAATGCGGTAAAGAACGATCTCGCGGAAGGCCGCGCCGATATCGTGATCGGCACCCACGCGCTCTTGGGTAAGAACGTAAGGTTCAAGGATCTAGGCCTTGTCGTGATCGACGAAGAGCAACATTTCGGGGTCGTGCATAAGGAAAAGCTCAAGACACTGCGCGCCGAGGTCCATGTGTTGACGCTCACGGCGACGCCGATCCCGCGCACTTTGCAGCTTGCGCTCACCGGCGTGCGCGACCTCTCGATCATCGCTTCGCCGCCGGTCGACCGGTTGGCGGTACGCACCTTCGTGTCGCCGTTTGACCCGATCACCATTCGCGAAGCGCTATTGCGCGAGAAATACCGCGGCGGCCAGGCGTTTTATGTCTGCCCGCGGATCGAGGATCTCGCCGGCGCCAAGGATTTTCTCGATAAGAACGTCCCGGAGGTCCGCGTCTGCGTCGCGCATGGGCAAATGCCGCCGACCGTGCTCGACGACATCATGTCGGCCTTCTACGATGGTAAATACGACGTGCTGCTCTCAACCACGATCATCGAGTCCGGGCTCGACATTCCGAGCGCCAATACGTTGATCGTGCACCGCGCCGACTTGTTTGGCCTGTCGCAGCTTTACCAGCTGCGCGGCCGGGTGGGGCGCTCGAAGCTGCGCGCCTATGCGCTGTTCACGCTGCCGGCGCAAAAGCCGATCACGCCGCAGGCCGAGCGGCGGCTCAAGGTGTTGCAATCGCTCGATACGCTGGGCGCCGGTTTCCAGATCGCATCGCACGATCTCGATATTCGCGGCGCCGGCAATCTGCTCGGCGACGAGCAATCCGGCCACATCAAGGAAGTCGGTTTTGAGTTGTACCAGCAGATGCTGGAAGAGGCGGTGATGAGCCTGAAAGCTGGCATCACCTCGCATGTCGCCGACCGCTGGTCGCCGCAGATCACCATCGGCACGCCGGTGCTCATACCGGACGATTACGTGGCGGACCTGTCGGTGCGGCTTGCGCTTTACCGGCGGCTGGCCGAGGTCGAGGACGAGCGCGAGATCGAAGGCTTCGCCGCGGAAATGGTGGATCGTTTCGGTCGGCTGCCGAGCGAGGTTGACCATTTGATGCAGATCGTCGCTATCAAGGCGCTATGCAGGCGCGCCAATGTCGAAAAGCTCGAGGCTGGACCTAAAGGGGTCGTGCTGTCGTTCCGCGACAATAATTTTGGCAATCCCGACGGTTTGTTTGCCTTCATTAAGGCGCAAGGCTCCGGCGCGCGCCTGCGCAGTGACCCCAAGGACGCGAAAAATCAACAGCTCGTGTTCTTCGACGACTGGGAGCGGCCGGAGGAGCGGCTCAAGGGCACTACGGTGATTTTGCGCAATCTCGTGAGCATCGCGGAGCAGGCGAAGGCGGCGTGAATTAGTGCGGCATCCGCAACACCGGCTTAATGGTGGTGCCTGCAACGGACTCCGCCGCCGCCCGGTTGACGTCGGCAAGATCGTAAAACGTGATTGCACGCTCGATCGGGAATTTGCCAGCGACCATGTAATCCGCCAATTGCGGGATGAACTCCTTCGGCACGCTGTCGCCCTGGATAACGCCACGCACGTTTCGTCCATTCTGCAAAAACGGCATTTCGAAAACGGCTTGGGTGCCGGCGCGCGCCGAGCCGAGTAGCACGCAAGTGCCGGCCGGCATCAGCACGTCAACTGCTTCGCGGAAAATGGCCGGCAGCGCCGAGGTCTCCAGCGAATACCGGACGCCCAGACCTGTAAGCTTACGAATTTCCGCCGCTACGTCGGTGCGGCCACTGTGATTAATCGTACGGGTTGCACCGAACTCGCTCGCCAAAGCGAGGCGATGCTCGTGCACATCGACCGCAATGATCGGATCGCAGCCGGCGATCTTGGCCGCCATCAGGCCCGATAGTCCCACCGCGCCGACACCAAACACCGCGAAGCTGTCGCCGGGTTTAGGCTTCATCACATTGAGAACCGCGCCGGCGCCGGTTTGCCCGCCGCAGGCCAGCGCACAGACACGTTCAAGCGGCACGTCGTTGCGTATTTTGACCGCATAGCGTTCGTTGGCAACGGTGAAATTGCCGAACGACGACTGCTGGAAAAAGGCGCTGTAAACCGGCTTGCCGTTTTGCGAATGAAGCGTCGAGCCATCGGCACGCGTGCCATTCATCTTCAGCGGAAAGGCTTCGACGCAATAGCTTTGCCGGCTCGATCGGCAATTCGGACAGGTGCCGCACCAAGGATACGACATGACCACATGGTCACCGGGCTTGAATTTGGTGACCGCTTTGCCGGTGGCACGCACGACGCCGGCGCCTTCGTGGCCGAAGATTTTCGGAAATTGCGTCGGGTAATAGGCATCGCGGCCATGCAGATCGGTCGCGCACATGCCGGAGGCCGCGACCTCGACCAACAATTCGTCATCGCGCGGATCGCACAGGTCGACCTGTTCGATATTAAACGCGCCGGATTTCTCGCGCACCACGGCCGCGGTGATTTGCATGATGCGCTATCCGTGATTATTCGGCGGCGACCGCTTTACCGCTTGCTAGGCGTTCGATCGCGTCGGCGAGATATTCCGGCGACTGCGCGCCCGAGACCGCGAACTTGCCGCCGAAGATGAAACAGGGCACGCCCTCGATGCCGGCTTCCTTGGCCGAGAGGGCTTCCTGCTCGATCCGCTCAACGTCCTTGTCGGTCGCCAGATCGGCGCGCACGGTTTGCGCATCAAGCCCGACATCGGCCGCAGCCTTCACCAATGTGTTATTGTCGGTGAGATCGGCGCCTTGCGTAAAATACAAATCCATCAGCTTCTGCTTCATCTGCGCCGATTTACCGATCGCTTCCGCCCAGTGGATCAGCCGGTGACAGTCGAGTGTGTTGGGCTGGCGCTTCATCTTGTCGGAGGCATAGACGAGGCCTTCTTCGACCGCCGCCGCGCCGACGCGCTGCACAATGCCTTTGTAGCGCTCGGGCGAGCCGAATTTCTTAGTGAGGTAGTCCTCGCGCGAAATGCCCTCGCGCGGTATCCAGTCATTGAGAAAATAAGGGCGGTAGTGCACTTCGACCGGGATGCCGGACTTGAGCTTGAGGGCCGCTTCCAAGCGGTGCTTGCCGATGAAGCACCACGGGCACACCACGTCGGAGACGACATCAATGCGGACAGGCTGATTGTTGGACATCGGATTAGCTCCTGTTGGAGCTAACCTAATCACTGAATTACTCGGCGGCAACCATCTGGCCGGCGGTGACGCGTTGCAGCAGGCTGTAGAGGGTGTCGCCGTTTTTGAGCGTCGCCAGTGTTACATTGGCTATGATGCTATTTTGGGCGCTGTGCGGCGGCAGCATCGCATTCTTGAGCGTGGCGGCGATGCGCCTGGCCACCACATGGGCGCTGTGCAGATCGGTCTGCGTGAAGGCGATCAGTATCGAACCATCCTCGTCGCGGCAGGCAAAATCGATGTTGCGGATTAGGCGTGTCACCAGCCGGGCGCCGTGCAGGCCGGCGCGGTCATCGAGAGCGCCGTCAAAGGAATAGCGCGCGAGCGACAGCGCCAGACTGCGGTCGGCCGCGTCCGCTATCGCCTTGGTGAGGTCGCGCCAGAACGAATCGCGGGTGAGCAGGCCGGTCTCGGGATCAAAGATCCCGTCGGCATCGAGCGACTTGAGCATGCGCTTAAGGCGGCCCTCAAATGCATGCATGCGCACCAGCGGCATCATACGGGCGACAAGCCGCACAGGATTGCCATCGACATGGTCGATATTGGGCAGGCTTTCGGAGAAATCGGGCGGCGCCTCGCCGATCACGGCAACTGGAATGTCGCGGAAGCGCGATTCTTGCGCCAGCACGGTCAGGAATGCCTCGACCATGCGCGGCGAAAATCCGTCGCCGACCACAATGCCGTCGATGTCGCGTGAATTGAGATGCCTGGCGGCGGTCTCGACGCTGAGCGCGCCGATCATTTTGACGCGCTCGCCCATCGCGACGCTAAGCGCCGGATAAAGCGGGCCGCGCCCCACGATCAGCACGGTCGCGTCGTCAAGCGCATCGCCGACCGGGATCACCGGCATTTGGCCGCCATGCGAGGCGAACAATTCGATGCGGCGCAAAACCGTGGCATGCAGCGCGCGCACGCGCATTGCCGATTGCAGCCGTGCGATCAGCCGCTCGACCGGCAAGCCGGCGTCTGTCGATAGCGCGATCGGAATGGCGGCATCGAGATCGCCATCGGCCAAGCCGATGGTCGGCACAATCGGACCGTTCACGGTCGCGATTTGCAGGCACAGCATACGCGATGAAGATTCGCTTTTCGGCGGGCCGGGCTCGGCGATGACCACGGCGGCCGGCTTGACCGAAATGAAGGCGGTGGGGGCGTCGGCCCATTTGGCTTCGACGATGGGAAAGGCACCGGCGGCGCCAAGCGCTCGCACCAGGTCGGTTGCCGGGTTCTCGGCAACCACGATCATCGGACCTTGCAGCGACATGAGGCGCACGCGACGTTACAGATTACGATGCGTGAACTTTAAAGACGGGCTGTTAACGCCCCGTCAACGCTGACCGCCAATTACGCGGCATCGGGAAGGGCGCGTGGGCGGAATGCCCCGGCAATCAGCGCATTGGCGCCGCGCGCCGCCAAACTCGCGGCCGTAACGGCGCGGTCCTCCGCATTGCCGGCCAGCCGCCAATCCAGCATGGCATCCGGCAAAGCCAGAATGACGGCATCGAGATCGGCTTCGGTGACCATCCAGTCGATATCGTTTTGCCGGAATCGGTAGCCGCCGACGCTGGTGATGCCGGGGGGCGGGCCGTCGATGGCCAGCGTTTGGTCATGTTGAGTAAGCCGGCATTTATAGCCCGTATCGACAAAGCCCATCGCATCGACGGAAAGATGCGGCTCGCTCCCGCGCTCGGCACCCGGCGGAAAGGCGTGCGATGGCACCATTGGGCCGCGCAACATCAGGGCGCCGGCGGCGCCGCGCAATGCTTCGATGATGATGGGTGCTCCTGCGGCGCCGCGCGGCGCGGTAATGCTGCCGTAAGGCATAGGGACGGGCAGCCCGTCCGGTCCACGCAAGGCCGTTATGATTCCGATCTCGCCAAAACTTGCGGCATCGATCAGATTTGCCTTGGCTTGCCGGGGCACCTGGTTGGCCGTTCGTTCGGGCGAGCGCCAGAGTGCAATGATATTTGACGGTGTTTCCAGACAATCGCTTGCCACCAAGGCCGCGAGCGCTGGACCCGGCAGCACAATGGTGCCGCCTTCGAGCGCGCGGCTTTGCGTGGCAAATGTCGCTAAATCGAAGCCGTGGTGGAGATGCAGGCTCCCGCCACCGAGCAGCCAAGGTACCAAGGCGAGCGCCATGCCGGCAAACGAGCCTATGGGTATCGTCGAAATTGTCATGGCATCGAGATCAGCGCCACACTCCAGATAAGGGCCGCGGCCGCCGGCGATCAGTTCCAGGTGGTTGCGCGCGATAGCGCGTTGTCCATCGGGTGCGACGTCGAATGTCACCACGGCAACATGGGCCGCGGCATTGCCGGGCCGCGGCGATGCTTGCACGAAATCGCCAGCCGCCGGTGCGAACACATCGTCGAGCGGCGAGACGCCGTCGGGCAGATTGTCCCCAAAGGCGCAAACATGGCGCACCGTAAACAGCTCCGCCGCCACATGTATGGCGAGTTCGGCATGGGCACAGGATTCGATGCGCGCCGTCGTGACGATTGCCTTGGCGCCGATCGTTTTGAGCGCCGCCACAATTTCCTGTTTGCGCCAGAGTAGCGGCAGTGGCGCCGCGATCATCCCGGCGCGCAACACGCCGAGCAGCGCGATCGGGCTCTCCACCGTATTGGGTAACTGCATCGCGACCACGGCGTCGGTCGGCAGGCCGAGCCGGCGCAATCTTGCGGCAAAGGCGGATATGGCCCGGTCGGCTTGCGCAAATGTCAGGCGCCGCGGCGCGTCACAGGTGAAACTTTCGCGGTTGGGCGGATCGGCCAGTGCCAGCGCGTCCGGATTTCGCACGCCGGCCCGGCGAAACAGGTCGTCGAGGGTCGTGCGGTCGCTTACCGCCCCGCGATCGTTGCCGCCTAGAATCATTTGGCGTCTCTCTGCCACCACGTTTCCGGCAAATAGCCGAACAACGAGGTTGTGGAGGGATGTTCGATTCGCGTCCAGCGCGCCACCCATTGCTTGGGCGGGAAATAAAGCGGCACCACGTAAAAGCCCGACAGCAATATGCGGTCGAGCGCGCGGGTGGCGGCGACGAAGCCTTCGCGGCCGATGGCGCTGAGCATGGCAGCAATCATGGCGTCGATTGCCGGCGACTTGACGCCCATGTAATTGCGGCTGCCTTGCTGGTCGGCGGCTTGCGAGCCCCAATAAAAATACTGTTCGTTGCCGGGCGACAGCGATTGTTCCCAGCGATATTGCATCATGTCGAAATCGAAACCGATGCGCCGGCGCTCGAACTGCGTGGCATCGACGCTGCGCACCTGCGCATTGATACCGGCGCGTTTGAGGTTGCGCACGAAGGCCAGCGCGAGCCGTTCCTGGTCGCGGGTAGTGGTGAGAATCTCGAAGGCGAAGGCGCGGCCGCTCGCGTGATGCACCAGTTCGGTGCCTTTGAGCTCGTAGCCGGCTTGGCCAAAAAGCGCGAGAGCGCGGCGCAAGCCCGCTCGATCTCGCCCCGAACCGTCGCTGACCGGCGGCGACCATTGACCAGCCATGATGTCGTCACGCACGACACCCGGAAACGGCGTCAACAATTCACGTTCGTGTGCGCTCGCCGGCGCGCCGTGGGCCGAAAGATCGCAATCGTCAAAATAACTGGCGGTGCGTTTGTAGAGGCTGAAAAAATAAGTGTGGTTGATCCATTCGAAATCAAATAATTGCAGGATTGCCTGGCGCACGCGGATATCGGCAAATATCGGCCGGCGGGTATTGAACACCAGGCCTTCCATGCCCTTGGGTAGGCCGTAGGGAAATTCCTCCTTGACCACTTTGCCCTCGCGCAAGGCCGGAAAATCATAAGCGGTCTGCCAGCGCCCCGGATCGGTTTCGGCGCGCAGGTCGTAGCTGCCTTTTTTGAAAGCCTCGAAATTCGTATTGCCGTCGCGGTAATAGTCGAAGCGGATCTGATCGAAATTCCACAGTCCGCGATTGATCGCGAGATCGCGGCCCCAGTAATTGGCATCGCGCTTGAAGATAACGCTCTCGCCCGGCTTTACGGCACTCACCGTGTAGGGCCCGCTGCCGAGCGGGGGATCGAATGTCGTGTCTTCGAATGTTTCGGGGTTGGTCGCGTGTTTTGCCAACACCGGCATCAGCCCGATGATCAGCGGCAATTCGCGATCGTCGGCGCCGGCCAGGTCGAAGCGTATGCCATTGTTGCCGACCGCCTGTGCCTTGGTGACCTTGGTGTAATAGGTGCGGAAATTTGGTCGGCCTTTGTCGCGCAGCAATTCCCAGGAAAAAATGACATCGGCCGGAGTGATCGGCTTGCCGTCGGCAAAGCGCGCCGCTGGATTGATGGTGAAGGTAACGAAGCTGCGCGCGGCGTCAGTCTCGACGCTGTCGGCGATGAGGCCATAGAGCGTGAACGGCTCGTCATAGCCGCGCGCTAATAGGCTTTCGATCACGTAGCTGCGGATATTGGCGGCCGGCAATCCTTTGACGATAAATGGATTGAGGCTGTCGAAGGTGCCCAATACGCCTTGCACCAACTGTCCGCCTTTGAGTGCACCCGGATTGGCGTAAGCGGGATGACTGAAATCTGCCGGCCAAGCCGGCTCGCCATGCATCGCAATGGCATGGCGGACGGCAAGCCTTTGCGCCTGTCCGCGCCCAAGCCCTGCCGCGGTGAGGATGGTTCCTAGCGCGCCAAGCATGACGCTGCGCCGGGACGCAGCCAGTTGCGTAACCCCGAGGCGAGCGAAACTGGGCGCAGGCAAAGGTCGAATGCGATTCGTTTCCGATTTACGGTCAATTTAACACATGGTGCCGCGTCAAAGAGCGGGCGGACCCCTATTTTGGGCACATTCGTGGCTTTATTGCAGGCGCAATATCGGCTATCACGCAGCCGCATGGACCACGCTCCCGCCCTATTTCGCGGGGAAAGACCAATCTCGTAGCGACCGCCGGCGGCAACCGAGAGTCCGCCAGCGGTTCGAACAAAGGACTAATTGCATGGATTATCTGATCGCATCGGCCCGCCCATTGGGTCGGTCGCTGACAGCCATTATGGCTGCTGCGGGATTGATGGTGGCTATGACCATGGCGACGCCTGCATTGACCCAGACCCCGCCGAAAAAAGAAACGGCCAAACCGGCGGCCCCGAAGCAGGCGCCTGCCGCCAAGCGCGCCGCCGGGCAGCCGGCGCCGGCCGCAGCGCCGGCGGCCGCCGCGGAAGCCCCGCAGCTTATGTATTCGCCCTGGATGAAAGTCTGCGGCAAGGGCCCCGACACCAATAATAAGCAGGTCTGCGTCATCACCAAAGACGGCCGTCTGGAAAATGGCATGCCGGTTGCGATCGTTCAGTTGTTCGAGCCGGAAGGCGAGCAGAAGGTCCTGCGCGTCACTGTTCCGCTCGGCATGCAACTGGCGCAAGGCACCCGCATGATCATAGACCAGGGCCAGCCGACGCAGCAGCCTTACAAGATTTGTTTTCCGGTCGGCTGCATGTCCGATTATCCGGTCACCGACGAGATAGTCGCGCAGATGAAGAAGGGCCAGATGATCACGGTGCAGGCGATCAACATGCAGGGCACGCCGATCAGCCTGCCGCTGCCGCTGGCCGATTTTGCTAAGGCCTATGACGGTCCGGCCACCGATCCCAAGGCCTTCGAGGAGCAGCAGCGCAAATTGCAGGAAGAGCTTCAGAAAAAAGCCGAAGAGGCGCGCAAGAAACTGGAAGCCTCGCAGCCCGCTGCTCCAGCGGCGCCGCCGGCGGCGAAGAAATAATCCGGCGCGCGTAAGCGCCGAAATGTAAAAGGCGCGGTTTCGGCCGCGCCTTTTTGATTCAAGCTATGCTGATTCAAAGCGGGCGCGAGACGCGATCAGTTCATCTGGCTGTGACGCGGTCGGTAAGCGCCGCTGCGGTCGCGCACGAACACTTCCGCGACTTGCGGATGGCGGATCGGCAAGTCGGAAGTGTCCGGCAAAAGGTTCTGCTCCGAGACATAGGCGACATATTCGGTGTCGGCGTTTTCCGCGAACAGGTGGTAGAACGGCTGGTCCTTGCGCGGACGAACTTCGGCGGGGATCGACTGCCACCATTCCTCGGTATTGTCGAAAACCGGGTCGATATCGTATATCACGCCGCGGAAGATGAACAGGCGGTGTTTGACCACTTGGCCGATGGTAAATTTGGCTGTGCGCATCTTGTTCATGTCAGCAACCCGATACGATATCAACGCGGCATCGGCTAGTTCGTTCGCACGATGCGAAAAATTAAAGTTCAAAGCCCGTAGCGCGCGCCCATGTCAGGATCCTTGGCCGCTACCAGCTTGGCCAGATCGAGCTGCACCTTGGCTTGTTTCCAGGTGGCGTCGTCCTGCATTTTACCGTCGATCATGACCGCGCCTGCGCCGTCCGGCATGGACTCGACGATTTTCTTGGCGAAAGCAACTTCGGCCGGATCTGGCGCATAGACCTTCTTGGCGATAGCGATCTGGGAAGGATGCAGTGTCCAAGCGCCGACACAGCCTAAGAGGAACGAATTGCGGAACTGCGACTCGCAAGCGGCCGCGTCGGAAAAATCGCCGAACGGGCCATAAAACGGCTTGATGCCGGCGGCCGCGCAGGCATCCACCATCTTGGCAGTCGTGTAATGCCAGAGGTCCTGCTGATAGGACGCGCGCGGTTTATCGCCAACTCCATCCGCCAACACTTTATATTCGGGGTGGCCGCCGCCGACCCGGGTGGTTTTCATGGCGCGCGATGCCGCCAGATCCGCAGGACCCAGGCTCATGCCGTGCATGCGCGGGGAGGCGGTGGCGATCGCCTCGACATTATTGACGCCCTGCGCAGTTTCCAGAATGGCGTGGATCAGAATTGGTTTTTTGGTTTTGTGGCGCGCTTCCAACTGCGCCAGCAACTGATCGAGGTAATGGATGTCCCAGGGACCGTCGACCTTGGGCAGCATGATGACGTCGAGTTTGTCGCCGATGGCCCCCACGATTTCGATCACATCGTCGAGCGCCCAAGGCGAATTGAGCGCATTGATGCGCGTCCACAACCCGGTCTGGCCGAAATCGACCGCTTTGCCCATTTCGATAAAGCCTGCGCGCGCCGCCTGCTTGGCTTCGACAGGAATGGCGTCCTCAAGATTGCCCAGTACGACGTCGACCTGTTTGACCAGATCCGGCACCTTAGCGCGCATCTTTTCCATATGCGGCGGCACGAAATGGATCATGCGCTCCAGCCGCACCGGCAGGTCGCGCATGGGCGCGGGCGCGCCGACGGCCAAGGGCTGAAAAAACTGGCGTGGAAGCTTCACGGCGGTCAGGTCCCTTCCAAAAGGCCAATCTGGCGTTTAGAGCAATGCAAAGGCCGCGCCAAGTAGCTGGGTCTCAAGGTCGCGCCGGAGCCTAGTGCGGCGTCGGAATCGGAACACTAAAATGATCGACGTTCTCAACCTGGCACTGCCGTTTTTCGGGCTCATCTTTATCGGTTTTGCCTGCGGCAAGATCAAGCAGATCCCCGATACCGCGCTGGCCTGGATGAATTTTTTCATCGTCTATGTGGCGCTGCCGGCGCTTTTCTACCGTATCCTGGCGCAAACCCCGCTCGAACAACTGGCCCAGGTCGATTTCGTATTCGCCACCACTTTGGCGACGTTCTGGGCCTTCGCGGTGTCGTTTGCCATCGGCATGGCGATCCGCCACGGCAATATTGGAGAGTCCACCATTGCGGGCCTGGCCGGCGGCTACGGCAATATCGGCTATATGGGCCCGGGGCTGGCTTTGGCGACGCTCGGCCCGCAGGCGGCGGTGCCGGTGGCGCTGATATTCTGCTTTGACACTTTGCTGTTGTTCACGATCGTGCCGTTCCTGATGGCGCTGGCCAAGCCGCAACAGGTCAGCGTCGGCGCGGCCGCCACCGAGGCGGTCAAGCGCATCGTCACCCATCCGCTAGTGATTGCGACCTTCGTTGGCATTTTATCGGCGGCCATCCATTTTCAGCCGCCGGTCGCGCTCGACCGCTTGATGCAGTTCCTGCAAAACGCGGCGGCGCCTTGCGCGCTGTTCACGCTCGGGGTGACGGTCGCCTTGCGCCCGCTCAAGAAGATGCCGTGGGAGGTACCGTTCCTGACTGCCGTAAAACTCATTCTCCACCCGGTATTGATATTTCTGCTGCTGTCGCTGTTCGGGCCGTTCGAACAGACCTGGGTTTATACGGCGGTATTGATGGCGGCGCTGCCACCGGCGCTCAATGTGTTCGTATTTGCCCGCCAATACGACACCTGGGTCGAACAGGCATCGAACGCGGTGTTGCTCGGCACAATCGTATCGGTGCTGACCCTGACCAGCGTGATGTGGATGGTGAAAAACG
>Ga0182030_10017057_pt1 | contig 14053 bp, 13 predicted proteins | sample 812S3MmetaG_FD_121299 | JGI IMG/M metagenome (GOLD analysis project Ga0182030, IMG submission 121299) | Permafrost microbial communities from Stordalen Mire, Sweden - 812S3M metaG (Illumina Assembly) | ecosystem: Environmental > Terrestrial > Soil > Wetlands > Permafrost | place: Sweden...
CGTCGTGGGGAAATCAACCCTGCCGGAATTCGCGATCGAGGGCTATACGGCCAACGAGCTGACCGGCGTCACGAGAAATCCGTGGAACGAGGCGTACTCGCCGGGTGGCTCGAGCGGCGGCTCTGCCGCTGCTCTGGCGGCCGGGCTCGTCGGTGTGGCCACGGCGACCGACGGCGGAGGTTCGATTCGAATCCCCGCCTCGCTCTGCGGGCTCGTGGGCATCAAGCCGACCAACGGCATGGTCGGACGTTGGCCGGCGCCGGACTGGATCGACTACTCGACCGACGGTCCCTTCGCCACCGCCAGTGATGATTTGCGACTGCTCTACGACGTCATGATCGGCCCCACGCCCGGCGATCCCTCGTCCCCCCCACTCGCGCTGGCGGGCCAGATGGTCCGCTTCGAGAGCGGTCGCATCCGGCTCTTCGCGGCCGAGCGAACCTCGCCCCTGGGTCCCCTACCGGACTCGGTGGCGCGGGCCCTGCGCGAAGGCGTCGAGGCCTTCGCCCACCTCATGGGCGTGGACGTCGAATGGCGCGACCCAGAGGGCTTCTTTCCAGACGGTGACCCCGACCTCGATTGGTTCACCGTCACGACGGCGGAGCACGTGGCCTCGCTCGGCCGTCAGTGGGTCAAAGATCATATGGACGAGTTCCACGTCGCCACGCAGGAGTTCTTGACGACCGGTCTCAACGTCTCGTTGCAGGACTATCTCGAGGCACGCCGCCGGCGTTTCCTCTACGTGCGCACCATGGACGAACTGCTGGAACAGGACGGACTCCTGCTCACGCCGACCGTGGCGAGCGAGGGCTGGCTCGCGGACGGTCGACTGAGCAGCGACGCGGTGGTTCACGGCCTGGCGCCCGAGGTCTACTCAACGGCGGTGCAGAACGTGACGGGCAATCCGGCGATCAGCCTGCCCTTTGGCACCCTTGCCACGGGCCTGCCCTTCGGCCTGCAGGTCACCGCCGCGCACTATCACGACTACCGCCTGCTCGATATCGCCCAACTGTTCGAGGCGGCCCATCCCTGGGAACGCACGGCACCTGGCTTTGAGGGTCTCGAAACCATTCTCGATGAGGCGTGAGGCGAGATGGGAGCCACCCTCCACCCTCAACGTCGTGGGGCCGCGGGCCTTCGGCTCTGGCCCGAGGCTCTGGTGGCCAGAGCCTCGTAAGGGTTTCCCCTTACACCGATTGAGGGCTCGACGAGTAGAATTGCCCTGGAAAGACAATCGAAAGCTGGGCGTATGCACTTCATGAGATTCGGTGGTTATGGCGGTCCCGGACCAGGGAACGGCGTAGGGCTCTTCTTCCTGCTCCTACTTCTGCTCCTGTTCGCGGCCATCTTGTGGCTCGCCGTAACCAGCTCGCACCGGCGCGAGATGCACGGCCATTCGCGCTGGTCAAACTCTCCTGGGCACCCCGAGCACCATTTCGGCGCAGACAGCGAGGCCCGCAAGATCCTCGATCGCCGATTCGCGAGTGGCGAGATCGAAGAGGAGGAGTACCTGCGTCGCCGCAAGCTCCTCGACGGCGAGTCCTAAGCCTCGGTCCCTGGCCAGCGCCGAGGGCCCTGGCGATCAGCGTTCTCGCCTTCGCGTCGAATCGAACGTGAATGAATGGTGTGGTCCTCGTCCATGAGCGCCAAAGAGCCCAATGTTCTAAAATTCTCGCAGCGACGACCGGATGTTGATCACGGCCGTTCGTAAAGGGGGTAGTGAACATGACCGCACTGAAAGTCGAAGAGGAACTGGCCACGGCGTCGGTCGGAGAAGCGGGTTCGCTGACCTGGCTGGGCCACGCCACCGTGCTGCTGACGACGTCGAGCGGAACCCGGATCGTCTTTGACCCGTGGGTCGACGGCAACCCCAAGAGCCCGATCACCCTGGGCGCGCTGGGCAATATCGACGGCATCGCCGTCACCCACGGGCACTTCGATCACATGGCTTCGGTGGCGGCGCTCGCCGACGCCACCGGCGCCACCGTCGTGTGCGTGCCCGAGATGGCGGCCTATTTCGCTTCGGTCGGCGTGGGCAACATCGTCGAGATGAACAAGGGCGGCACGGTGCACCTGCTCGACGTGTCGCTCACCATGGTCAGCGCCGACCACTCCTGCGGGGTGGCGGTCGGCGACAACGTGCCCTACGCCTACGGAGGGAATCCCGTCGGGTTCATCGTCGGCCTGCCCGCGGGCCAGGGTGGTCCGATCTACGTGTCCGGGGACACCAACGTCTTTGGCGACATGTCGCTTATCCGCGAGCTCTACGCGCCGGAGATCGGCCTCATGCCCATCGACGGGCACTACAACATGGGGCCGCGCGAAGCCGCCCACGCCGTGCAACTGCTCGGGCTCAGCCGCGTCGTGCCCATCCATTACGGCACCTTTCCCCAGCTCACCGGCACTCCCGACGAACTGCGCAGCCAACTAAAGAGCAGCGAGTCCACGGCAGCGACGATATCGATCGAGCCTGGTCAGTCCGTGCCGATCAAGGCGTAGCGACACGTCACGATTCTCGGGGTCGTCCGTCGTGCGGTGACGGTCCGGCACACTACGACGGGTTCGTTGGTGCCGACGAGGTCCACAGTTCGCGGATCAACACCTGGATGGCGGCCGCCATCGGCACCGCGAGCAGCACGCCGATGAAGCCTCCAAAGAGCCCGCCGATCCAGGACCCGATCTCGGCTCCGATCAGTACGGCGACGAGGACCGTCAACGGGTTGATCTTCACGGTCTTGCTCATGACGACGGGATTGAGAAAGTGGTTCTCGGCCTGGGTGTAGATGATGAAAACGACGGCCGTCACGATGCCGGCGGTCGGCGAGTGGCCGAAGGCGAAGAGCACGGTGGGCACGCCCGCCAGCGCCGCACCGACGACCGGCAAGAAGTCGACCAACGCGACCCAGAGCGCCCACACGAACGCGAACGGCACGCCCAGTGCGAGCAAGGTCACGAATACGACGAGCCCGGCCATGATCGACGTCAGGGCGTTGCCCAGCACGTAGCCGGTCGCGGACTTGCGCACGTTGGTGCTGACCCGTGAGACGCGCGCCGCGCGCGCCGGCGACATCATCAAGAGCAACGTCGAGCGCATCTTCGGGGCTTCGAGCAGCAGCAGGAAAACGAACGCGAACACCGTCACCAGCGCGAGGATGACCGTGACGGCGCCCTCGCCCACCGCCAACGCCGGTTTGCTCAAGCCCTTGGCCAACGACACCAGCTTCGACGAGTTCTTCTTTATCCACGTCTCGAGGTGGTAGTGACGCATCTCTCGACCGATCCAGCCGTGGCCGCGCTGGGCCTTTTCGACGTAGGACGGCAGGGTGTTGGCGAGGTTGGTGAGGGCGTGGATGAGCGGGTAACCAAAGACGAAGGCGAGACCGACGAACATCAGCACCGACCACAGCGCCACGAGGAAGACCGCGGTCCCCCGTCGGCGGATCTTCCAGCGCTGAAGCCACACGACCTCGGGATTCAAGATGAGGGCCAGGAAGGCGCCCACCATCATCAGCAGCAAGATTTCGCGAAGGCGCACCAGGATCTTGCCCGCCAGGTACACGCTTACGACAACACCCACGGTCACGAGGATCGTGCGCAGGGGCACGTTGTGTTCGTCGGCGCGCTGGAATATCCTGGCGCGCCGCGTCCCGGTGATCTCCTCGTCCGGATCGGGTGACTCTGACATCCTGGTCTGGCCTCCTCGACGAGATCTCTCTTGGCGACGCTAGCCCTCCACGGCGCCCGTCACGATAGCCACGGCGCGGCACCCCGTCGAACCAACGTGCGACGTGAATCGATGGAACTTTACGAGCGTACGAACCGGCGCCGTCAACCACGCGTGATAGTTTTCGCGGCCATGCAGACTCGACCCGTGCGCCCCGAGGAATGTGACGAGCTCGGCCTCCTGACGGTCCGCGCCTATCGCAATCTGGCGGGCGGTACTCCGCTCGGCTCCTACGAGGAAGTGCTGGCCAACGTCACGGCGCGTCTCGTCGACTGCGAGGTCTTCGTCGCGGTGGAGAACGGCGTCCTCGTGGGCGGCGTCACCTACGTGCCCGGTCCGAACACGTCCATGAGCGAATTCGACGACGAAGGGGCGGCCGGGGTTCGACACTTGGCCGTCGACCCGACCCGCCAGGGCACCGGAGCCGGCCTCGCACTGGCCGAGGCCGTCATCCGACACGCCCGCGATCAACGCCGAGCGCGCCTGCGGCTGCACTCGACGGCGCCGATGGTGATCGCCCGCGCGATGTACGAACGACTCGGCTTCGTGCGCGCGCCGCAGTTCGACCTCTTCGTCCCTGACGCCCCCTACAGCGACCGAGAACCGCTGCACCTGATCTCCTACGTGCTCGAACTCGGCCAGTCCTGAGACCAGCGGGGCCTTCTGTCGCGAGGACGTACTGCGACGCGTCAGTCGCTGCTCGCGCGTGGCTTCCCGTCGACCACCTTCGTGTCGTAGACGTCCGGCCGGCGAAGATCGAGCACGCCGATCTGGGTCCGTCGGCCAACGACGTCGCCGACGTCGATCGTCGCTATCACCACGTCGGGACCCGACGCGGTCGATTCCGCGATCACGTCGCCCCAGGGGCCGACGATCATCGAATGGCCGTACGTGTTGATGCCCTCGGCGGTGGTGCCGACCTGCGCCGCGGCGACGACGAAGGCGAGGTTCTCGATCGCTCGAGCTCGCACGAGCACGTCCCAGTGCGCGCGTCCGGTCGCCGCGTTGAACGCCGCCGGGATGGCGAGGACCTGCGCGCCGTCGAGCGCCAGCATTCGATAGAGCTCGGCGAAGCGAACGTCGAAGCAGATCGACAGGCCCAGTCGAAAGTGCGCCAGCGCCACGACCACCGCCTGATGCCCGGCGGCGATGGCGTCGGACTCCTGATGCACGATCTCGTCGGGCACCGCGATGTCGAAGAGGTGGACCTTTCGATAGAACGCCTTCACCCGACCGTCGCTGCCCAGCAGCACGCTGGTGTTGTAACACTTCGACGGGTCCGGCGACGTCTCGAGCAGGCTGCCGACGTGGATGGTGACGTTGAGCTCCCGAGCGAGGTCCCCCAGTCGCAGGGTCGTAGGACCCGGGACCGTTTCGCTCACGACCGAGAAGTTCCTCGCCGGGCCCAGGTAGTTGAAGTACTCGGGCACCTGGATGTACGTGGCTCCCCGGTCCGCCGCCTCGCGGATGAGCTCGATCGCCGTCTCGACGTTGCGCGTCGGGTCCGACCCCGAACTAAGTTGCACCGCCGCCACCGTTGAGGTGCCGCTCGCCTCTGTCACCGCACCTCCACGGACTCATCGTTCACTCAAAACTAACGCCGTCGTGTCGAAAGGAACTCGCACGCGCCGGTGAGCCACGATGCGCCCACCCGGACCACCATGACGATGGTCGCCTGCGCGGACTGGCACGTGGCGTCAGACACGTAGAAAGATGTCGACAACGCCGAGGAGAGGGTGCCAATGCCATACGAGTTCACCAAGCAGGGCCTCGAGGTCCAGGAGTCGGTTCGCCGGTTCATGGACCAGACCATCATGCCCAATGAGGAGACCTACAACGCCCAACTGTCCGAGGTCGGATTGGACGGCTATCCGCCGGTGCTCGACAAGCTGAAGGCGGCGGCCCAGGAGCGCGGACTCTGGAACCTCTTCCTGCCGCATCTGCGCCCAGGCAACCCGGGCACGCCGCTCTCCAATCTCGACTATGCGCCCATCTCGGAAATGCTCGGGAAGGTCTCCTTCGCCTCCGAGGTGCTCAACTGCAACGCGCCCGACACCGGCAACATGGAGATCCTCAACCTCTACGGATCCGACGAGATCAAGGCGCGGTGGCTCGAGCCCCTGCTGGCCGGCGAGATCCGCAGCGCCTTCTGCATGACCGAACCCGATTCAGCCTCGTCGGACGCCACCAACATCGCTCTCTCCATCGACCGTGACGGTGACGAGTACGTGCTCAACGGCCGCAAGTGGTTCAGTTCCGGGGCGCGCGCCGAGCGGTGCAAGGTCTTCATCGTCATGGGAAAGACGAACCCCAGCGCCTCTCGCCACCTGCAGCAATCGATGATCGTGGTGCCCAAGGAGACCCCCGGCGTCGAGCTCGGTCTCGATCCGCACGTGTTCGGCTACGTCGACCGCGGCGGGCACCCCGAGGTCATCTACCGCAACGTGCGCGTGCCGGTCGGCAACCTGCTCGGTGACGAGGGCAGCGGCTTCGCACTGTCCCAGGCCCGCCTGGGTCCGGGGCGCATCCACCACTGCATGCGCTCCATCGGCGTCGCCGAACGGGCGCTGGAGCTCATGGTGATCCGCTCCCTCGAGCGCAGCACCTTCGGCACGAGCCTGGCGCGCAAGGGACTCATCCAGGACTGGATCGCCGAGTCGCGCATCGAGATCGACATGGCCCGCGAGTACGTGCTGCGAACCGCCTACCTGATGGACACCGTCGGCAACAAGGCGGCCGCGACCGAGATCTCCGGCATCAAGGTCGCCATCCCCAACATGACGCTCAAGGTCATCGACCGCGCCATCCAGGTCCACGGCGCCGCTGGCGTCAGTCAGTACTATCCCCTCGCCCAGATGTACGCGGGCACGCGCACGCTGCGCATCGCCGACGGACCCGACGAGGTGCACAAGATGACCATCGCGCGGCGCGAGATCTTGAAGCACCAGCCGGGATTCCACATGAACCAGAAGAGCGAGGAGTAGGAGCCCGGGTCAAGCGATTCGACGTCGCGTCATGACTCGCGAGGTCGCAACTCGGTCGTAGGTAGTTTCTCCTCGACGCCGAGTACTGGCGAGGTCGCCACTTCAGGCGAGGCTGGCGAGAACGGAACGACGCCACTCCTCGGTTTGACGAACCTGGTTGAACGTGAAGATGTGCAGGCCCTCGACGTCGGACACGGCATCGACGAGAGTGCTGCTCGCGCGTGCAAGCAGGCGACTGGGATTGTAGCCACCGGGCGCGCCCATGCGCAGAAACCATTCCGCGTGTCCCGAGAGGAAGCGGGCCGACTCGCCCACGCCGATCTTGGTCGCCATGTTGAGCAACTTGGTGCGCTCCACGGGACCGGCGAGCCCGAAGAAGATCGGCAGCGTCACGCCGCGGGCGCGCACGCGCTTGATCCAGCGCCGCAAGACCGACGGATCGAAGCAGAGGTTGCTCACGATGTACGTCGCGTGGTGGCGCTTGTCCCACATGGCCTGGACGGTCACGTCGTCGTCGATGCTCGGATGGCTCTGGGGGTAGCCCGTGATCCCCATTCGCGAGAACGGGCGTCCGACCTCGTCGAGGCGCTCGAGCAGCGAGAGCGCGCTGTCGAAGCGGCCGACGGGGGGATCGGCGTCACCGGCGGGCACGAATACGTCGTCGACCCCGCACTCGCGCAGCTGCGCCACGATGTCGTCGAGGTGCGCGTCGTCGCGCACCAGGCGAGCCGAGATGTGGGGCACGACCTGGTAGCCGTGTCGACACAGACGTTGCGCCAGGGAAATCGTGGCCTCGAGGCCCTTCGTGGGCGACGCGGTGACGGTGAGCGTGACGTCGAGCGGCACCGACGCAACAACGGACTCTTCGATGGAGTCGGTCGGGATCACCTCGTAACGCGGACTTATGAGCAACGACTCGACGGCGCTCAGGCGACTCACGACGTCCTCACTTCAATGTCGAACAGTGAATTCTCCGCCGTCACGCGCCCGAACACGAGCTGCTCGAGCTCCTCCTCGAGCGACCCCGTGCCGACCTGCACGATGCGCAGCGGGAGCCGGAACATCGCGGCCACGGCCCTCGCCTCGTCGTTGAGTTCGCCCGAGGGGCGCTGGGCCAGCCAGACGACCTCTCGGTAGTTCGCGAAGTAGTCGTCCCAGAGTTCAGGGTGCGCGTCGAGGCCGAGTTCGCGCAGGACGCTGCTGCGAAAGGTGCGCACGAGGTAGTCAGTGAGGACGTAGGTGCCCGGCTCCCGCTCGAAGATCTCTCGCATCCGCTGCGCCCCGGCGAAGACGTCGTAGCAGTGAAGTCCCCTAAGTCTCGACATCTCGAGTCGCTCGCACAGTTCATCGAGCGCGCCGTAGGTGCCACAGTCGGCGTAGGCCACGATCACCGCGTTGCCGCGAGCCTTGAGCTCGACCGCCAGCGCCTCGACGAGCGGGGCGATGCCGGCCGGACGATTGTGCAGCAGCGACGACAGAAGATGGACGTCGAGGTCCCACCCTCGACGCGTCGAGATCTCCCGGATCGACGGCCCGAGCGCGCCGCAGGCGATGACGGAGGTTCTCGGCATCAGTCCGGGAAGGCCAGTTGGTCGACGAAGCGGTCATTGAAGTCGGAACGGTCCGAGAGCTCCACGTACTCGACCTCGTCGAGCAACGCCATCGCGCCCGCGCGCTCTCTCATGCTCAGCAGCGCCATCTTGGCGCCCTCACCCGCGACGTTGCCGGCGCTCACGACGCGCAGCACCGGCAGCGTGGGCACGAGACCGATGCGGATCGCGCTGGCCGGGGAAAGATAGCTGCCGAAGGAGCCCGCTAGCAGCACCTGCTGGAGGTCCTCGACCTTGAGGCCGGCCTCCTCGAGCAGGATGCGCCAGCCGGTGGCGATCGACGCCTTGGCGAACTGGAGCTCTCGCACGTCTCGTTGGGACAGGTAGATGGACTGCGCCACGTCGCCGACGTCACCCCTCCAGTGCAGTACGAAGACGCGTTCCTGGCCCAGCTGCGTGAGCCGACCCTTAAGGCCCGGCGCCAAGGCGAGCGCGTCCTCGTCGGGGACGAAACGGCCCGTCGAGTCGAGCAGCTTCAGCTGCACGAGCTCCGCGACCGCGTCGACGAGTCCCGACCCGCAGAGCCCCTGCGCCTCGACGTCGCCGATGACGCCGAGCTCGAGCTGGTCGGGCGTCATCTTGACGACCTCGATGGCGCCCGGTGCCGCGCGCATGCCGCAGCGAATGGCCGCGCCCTCGAACGCCGGACCGGCGGGGGCCGCCGTCGCCACGAGCCGATCGCTGTTGCCCAACACCACTTCGCAGTTCGTGCCGATGTCCAAGAACAGCCGCAGGCGCGAGTCGCGGTCCATGCCCGACGCGAGAAGTCCGGCCACGATGTCGCCGCCCACGTAGGCGCCGAAGGCGGGGAACATCACCGCTCGGGCCTGCTCGTTCACCTTCACGCCAACCTGGCGGGCCAGGATCTCCGGGAAGAGCTTCGTGGACATGATGAAGGGCGCCACCCCCAGCGGCTCGGGATCGATCCCCAGGACGATGTGGGTCATGGTGGCGTTGCCCGCGATGGCCACCTCGTACACCTCGTCGGGCGAGACGCCTCCCTCTTCACACACGCCCTGCGCCAGTTCGTCGAGCGCCTCGTGGGCGAGGCCGGAGAGCTTCTCGAGCGCCTGTGGGTCCATCATGATCGCGCTGATGCGTGTGATGACGTCCGCGCCGAAGGGCTGTTGCTTGTTGAGCATGGACTGCACCGCCACAGGCATGCCGCTCGTGAGGTCGAGCAGCGTCGCGACGACCGTGGTCGTTCCGAGGTCGAAGGCAATACCGAAGATCCGTTGCGTGGTGTCACCCGCCTCGACCGCGATGAGCACGTCGTCGACCACGACCGCCGTCACCTTGTAGTCACTCGCGCGAAGGGTGCGCCCGAGGCTCCGCAACACTGGCAGCTCCACGCGCAGTTCGAGGTCGTCGAGCGCCGCGAACAGCCGGTCGACGTCGGTCGCCTGGTCCCTCAACGTGGGTTCCTTCAGTTCGACGTAACGCTTCTGGACCGCGGGGCGAAGGATGACCTTTCGCCCAACGCCCACGGTCGCGGCCTTGGGCCTCGTCACGAGCTCGGGCACCCCTACGCGCAGGTCCGTCGCCACCTCGACGCGACAGGCCAGTCGCCATCCGGTGCGCAGCTCCTCGGTCGTGAAGGCCCGGGCGTCGAGGTTGGTGATGGGCGCGATGCCCTCGATCACCTGGACCTTGCACTTGCGGCACGTCCCGTGCCCGCCGCACGTCGAGTCGATGGCGATGCCGTTCCAACTCGCGGCGTCGAAGAGCATCACCCCCGGAGGGACGCGGACCTTGCGGTTGGCCGGTTCGAAGAGCAGGTCCACGCGTCCGCGTCCGTCGTGCAAGGCGTCACCGGATCCGATCGGCGAGGATCCCGCCACCCCAACGCCGGACCCGCTGGCCTCTACGTTGGTCACGAGTCCAGCGCGGCCTGCTGGGCGCGGTGCGAGGCGATCCACGAGGCGCCCCACGCGTCGTGGTCGAGCAGCAGATCGGCCGCCTTGATCGCGCGCACGAGCTGGGGCGAGCGCGCGTCCATGATGGCGCTCGTGAGCCCCGCCCTCATGGCCATCGCGAGGAACGTCGCGCCGATCGCCGCGCGATCGGGCATGCCGAAGGAGACGTTCGACGCCCCGAGGGTCATGTTGAGGCCAAACTCCTCGTGAATGCGCTCGATCGTCTCGATGGTTCGCACCACCAACGACGTGTCGGCGCCGATGGGCATGGCGAGCGGGTCGATCAGGATGTCCTCGATGGCGATGGCGTAGCGGGTGGTCGCCACCTGGACGATCTTCCTGGTGAGCTCGAGGCGCCGTTCGGGCTCGAGGGGAATCTCGAACTCGTCGTTGGGCAGGGCGATGATGGCGGCGCCGTATCGCTTCACGAGCGGAAGGATGGCCTCCATCCGGTCGTCCTCCGCGGTGACCGAGTTGACGAGGGCCTTGCCCTGGTAGGTGGCGAGTCCCGCGTCCAGCGCCTCGATCACCGACGAATCAATGCACAAGGGCAGGTCGGTGAGGCCCTGGATCATCGTGACGGCGCGAACCATGAGCTCCACTTCGTCCGCCAGCGGCACCCCCATGTTGACGTCGAGGACCATGGCCCCGCCCTCGACCTGCTGGGCGACGTCGATGGCGAGCCGCGACAGGTCGTCCGCGCGCAGTTGTTCCTGGAAGATCTTGCGCCCGGTCGGGTTGATTCGCTCGCCAATGATGCAGAACGGCTGATCGTCGCCGAGAACGACCTCGCGGCTGGGCGACGACAGGTGCGTGTGCATGGCGCTACGCCGAAACGGTGGCTCGGCGGCGCATGAGCAGGTCCTTGGCCAGTTTCACCGCGGCCGAGGCGTCCGACGCGTAGCCGTCGGCCCCCACGGCGTCCGCGTACTCCTGGGTGACGGGCGCGCCGCCCACCATGACGATGACCTGCTCGCGAAGGCCGGCCTTCTCGAGCGCGTTCATGTTGGCCTTGAACATCGGCATGGTCGTGGTGAGGAAGGCCGAGAAGCCGACGATGTCGGGCTTGTGTTCCAGGATGGCCTCGATGAACCTCTCGGGGGCGACCTGGACGCCGAGGTCGAAGACCTGGAACCCGGCGCCCTCGAGCATGATGTTCACGAGGTTCTTGCCGATATCGTGCACGTCACCCTTCACGGTACCCATGACGAACGTGCCCACCGGCTCGACGCCCGTCTCCGCCAGCAGCGGGCGAAGCAGATCGAGTGCTCCGGCCATGGCGCGGCCCGCGATCAGCATCTCGGGCACGAAGAAGTCGCCACGCTCGAAGCGCGCGCCCACCTCCTCGAGCGAGGGGATGAGGGCGTCGAACAACAATGTCTCGGGCTCGAGGCCCATTGCGAGGCCGGCGCGTGTCAGGTCGAGCACGACGGGGGCGTTGCCGACCAGCGTCGATTCGTACATCTCCTTGAGCAACTCATCACGGTTCACGCCGCACCTTCTTTCTGTTGTGGGTGACCGAGCACCGACGAGAGGGTGTCGGCCTCGATGATGCACTGCGTCGCGACGTCGTCGATCCGCGAAACGCTGAACCGGGTGGATGGACCAGTCACCGAAATGGCCGCCACCACCTCGCCGTCGTGGCGTCGAACGGGTGCCGCGACGGCGGTGAGCCCCAATTCGAGCTCTTCGTTCGTCGCGGCGTAGCCGAGGTGGCGCACGATCGACAGCTCCTCCTCGAGCACGGCCCTGACGGTGATCGTCTTGGGGGTCAGGCGCTCGAGCCTTCCGCTCGGCAGCGCCGCCGCACCGAACGCGAGGAAGACCTTGCCCAGGGCCGTGCAGTGCATCGGCACCGAGCGACCCAACCAGTTCGTCCCGCCGAGCACGAAGTGGCTGTCCACCTGGGCGATCTGCTCGACCATGCCGTTGCGCACGACACCCAAGTTGATGGTCTCGTGACTGAGTTCGCCCAATCGTTCGAGGTGGACCATGGCGACCGCCACGAGGTCAGTTTCGGCGTTGCCACGAAGGGCGTACTTGACGAAGGCGTCGCCGGGGCTAAAGGCGCCACCGGGTTCGCGTCGCAGCAGGCCGTTACGTTCCAGGGCCGACAGTATTCGCGACGTGGTGCTCTTGGCGAGCCCGGTCGACGCCGCCAACTCGCTGAAGGTGACCGAACCCGACGCGTCCACCACCTGCATCAGCAGAGTGGCGGCGCGGTCGATGGCTTGCGATCCCGATGGTCTGGTCATGGCGTTCACGTGCACTTGTTCCACACTACAATACGAAGTTCTACAATGTGAATCAAAAATGCACTTCGAGAAGTGCTTAACTAGCAACGGTCCCCTAAGGAACGAGGTGGCGATGTTCGTCAACAAAATGGCCCGTTACGAGTTGCTCTCCCCCGAGGCGATCGAGATCCTCGACCGGGGCTGGCGACGCATCGTCGCCGAGATCGGCGTGCAGTTCGTCAAGCCCGAGGCCGTGGAACTCTTCCGCCAGGCGGGCCAGTCCGTCGACGGCCAGACGGTGAAGCTGGACCCCGAGTTCGTGCTCGAACAGGTCGCCAAGGCGCCCAAGGAGTTCGACGTGCAGGCCCGCAACCCCGCCAACACGGTGCACATCGGGGGAGATTCCATGGTCTTTGGCGGCGTGTACGGACCGCCCTTCGTGCGCGAGGGCAACGTTCGCCGAGAGGCCACGATGGAGGACTTCCGAAAATTCACGATGCTCTCTCAGAGCTTCCCCGAGCTCGACACCGCGGGCGGGATCATCTGTGAGCCGAACGACACGCCGCTCGACTCGCGCCACCTCGACATGATCTTCGCCCTGCAGACCCTGACCGACAAGTTCTACATGGGCAACGTCGTCTCGGGGATCAACGCGTTGGACACCATCAAGATGACCGAGATCCTCTTCGGCAGCCGCGAGAGCATCGAGAAGACGCCGGCCACGATCTCGCTGATCAACTGCAACTCGCCGCTGCGCTGGGACGATCGCATGCTCGACGCGCAGTTCGAGTACAACTTGGCGAACCAGCCCGTCATCCTGACGCCCTTCCTGCTCATGGGCGCGATGTCCCCCGTGACGATTCCGGCCGCGCTCGTCCAGCAGCTGGCCGAGGCGCTGTCGGGCATCGCCCTGGCCCAGCTCATCCGCCCGGGCTGCCCGGTCATCTTCGGCTCATTCCTCTCCAATATCGACATGCAGTCGGGCTCACCCTGCTTCGGCACGCCCGAATCGGCGATCGGCCTGCTCTGCACCGGACAGCTGGCGCGCCACTTCGGGCTGCCCTTTCGCACCGGCGGTGGCCTCAATTCCAGCCAGATGCCCGACGCGCAGGCCGCCTACGAGTCGCTCATGACCATGATGCCGACGTTCCTCACCGGCACGAACTTGGTGATGCACGCGGCCGGCTGGCTCGAGGGCGGGCTCGTGAGCTGCTACGAGAAGTTCATCATCGACGTCGAACTGCTGCGCACGCTGCGCGTCGAGTTCACGCCCCTGCAGATCGACGAGGCCGCACTGGCGTTCGACGCGCACGTAGAGGTCGGCCACGGTGGTCACTTCCTGGGCGCCGAGCACACCATGACCCGATTCCGCGACTGCTTCTACCGTCCGATGCTGTCCTCGTCGATGAACTACGAACGCTGGGCCCGCGAGGGTTCGCTCGACGCGAGCGCTCGCGCCGCGCAGATCTGTAAGAAGACGCTCGACGCCTACGAGGCGCCGCCGCTCGACGACTCGATCCGCCAGGAGCTCGAGGAGTACGTGACCCGTCGACGCGCGGAACTAGGTGACTGAGTGACGTCGCTC
>Ga0182030_10017059_pt1 | contig 14052 bp, 10 predicted proteins | sample 812S3MmetaG_FD_121299 | JGI IMG/M metagenome (GOLD analysis project Ga0182030, IMG submission 121299) | Permafrost microbial communities from Stordalen Mire, Sweden - 812S3M metaG (Illumina Assembly) | ecosystem: Environmental > Terrestrial > Soil > Wetlands > Permafrost | place: Sweden...
GCCGACTTTCGTCCTGGAGAGCGTCTTCAGCGCAATTGGGCTTCGATGTGGTTGATGAGCCAAGAGCATACGCTCTCGCAGGAAAACAGGACGGCGCGCAACACCAGCGACCGAGAAACCACGTCGATCCGGCCGACACATAAACCGCAGTCGGAAGCCGGGCCCGCCTTTGCGGCTTCCAATTTCCTGGCGCGACCCCTTCGCGACGCAACGCAGAAGAATGTGGCAATTTCGCCAACGATGGACATTCGCAACAGCCATCCGCGAAACCGGGCGAGCCAAGACAATTCGACAGGGGCGACCATAGACGCAGCGGTTAATCAACTTGCGCGCAACAACCGCGCTCCAGAGGTTCTCTCGGATTCGATCCAGACTGTCTCTTCGTTTTCGTCCTTCTCTGAAGATAAGAATTTCCGTCTTCTCGACGGGAGAATTTTCGAATCGGCTCTAACCGAAGAGTTGGCCGTGGAAGCGCCTGAGAAACTCGGCATTCCGGCCGGATCCGTTTCCGACGACACGAACGGCGCGGAACCCGACGCGCAACCTCTTCCTCCACGATCTTTGTTACAACATTTTGCGGCCCTGCGCGTAACCTTGCACTTCAACCGAGCTAACCTTTACCTCGGGCTCGCAGTGCTCATCGCTGGGTTCGCCCTCTTGTGGCCGGCCGGGACCGCACCGAGTCGGTCCAAACTCGGCCTCTGGGATCGTGCGCTTGTAAAACTAGGGATCGCCGAGACTTCTGCGCCCTCCATCCACTTCCAGGGGGATCCCTCCGTCCAGGTTTGGATCGACCCGCACAGCGCTCTCTATTACTGCCCCGGCGAAGAACAGTACGGCAAGGCCGCCGACGGACACTTCAGCACGCAGCGGGAAGCGCAGGTGGATCGTTTCGATCCAGCCGGACGAACCGCCTGCGAGTGACGGACAGTATCGGCCGGTCCACTGAGCAATCGAGATTATCGCGCGTCAATAAACAGCTAAAGCGTGCATAAGCCGGCGGCCGCAGGTACCGAGCAGCTTGAACCGGCGATAGCGCCAAGCCAATAAACGCTTGACTTTGATCTTAAGCGATACAATAACCTCTGGATAGCGCGTCTGCGCGATTGTGGCCAAACTACAAAAAGGTGGCGATTCAATGTCCTCAAACAGAACCCATAAACGACGTTCCCTCCGTCGACAATCTTTCTTCGCCATCGCTCCAGCTCTGGCTCTTGGGCTCTTTGCCGCAGGCGCGGTTTCGATTCACAGCCAGACCATGAATACAAAGAGTGCCAGCAACACAACCGCCCTCGCGCAGCATTCCCGTGAAGGGTCCGTCTCCGCAGCCGACGTAGCGCGCGGAAAATATCTTGTCGAAGGTGTAGCCATGTGCGGGCAATGCCATACTCCGCGCGATGCGAACGGCAATCTCGACCGCTCGCGCTGGCTACAGGGGACGCCGATCCCGTATCAGCCCTCTCGTCCTGACTCGAACTGGCCTATCAGTGTGCCTCGTATCGGAGGCACGATGCCAGCAAACGACGCTGACATGGTTAAGTTGCTCACCACGGGTCTGTGGACGACGGGCACCTATTTACGCTCCCCGATGCCCCAATTCCGGATGAACCACGCCGACGCCGAGGCGGTGGTTGCCTATCTGAAGTCCGTAACTCCGTCTCAGTAACGGTCGGAGGAAAAAACAGTGCCTGAGGATCGATTTCAGGGCTTGGATCGGAATTTCTTCCGCGCAACCGGATAATCTTTCCACGGGCTGAAGATACGAGCCGAACTTCGGCTGTCCCATAGGCTCGAAGTCCGCCTTGGTGTCCGATTTTCGGCCGGCATTACCACCGTGAAGATCGCACTATTAAGTTGAAGAAATACAACGGGATGGCCGATATCATTCAGCAGTGGCCTGTGGACCGATTGCGCGCGCTCTGCCCCTCCTGCTACTGCTGTCAGCAGGTGTTTGCGCACAAGAGTACAGCCTACGCACCTTCGGGAATGCAGATGGTCTTAACAACCTCGCGGTCCGGCAAGTCTACCAAGACCGGCTCGGCTTCGTCTGGGTAAGCACCGAGAACGGAATCTTCCGCTACGACGGGGAACGCTTTGAAGCCTTCGGACCGAGCGAGGGAATTCCGCCCACTTCGGGTGCCGCATTTGGCGAAGCTCCCGATGGTTCTCTTTTGACCGGTGGCACTTTCGGCCTCTACCACCTGGTGGGCAATCGCTTCGAAAAAGTCTCTGCCACTTTCAAAACGGTCAGCTGGGCTCAGGGTATTCAGTCGGATGGAAAGGGCCACACTTTCCTGGGCACCGACGATGGTTTAGTCGAGCTCGAGGTTCAGCCCGGACATAGTGAATTCGCCATGCGCACCTTCCCGCAAACGACCGGAACCTCTGGTCGGGGCGTTGATGGCATTCTAGTCGACGGCGATCTCCTCTGGTTCGGGTGTGGAAACGAACTCTGCCGCAAAAACCGAGAGGGAACGCAAGTGTTCGGTGGGGAAAGCCGACTTCCAGCGCGAGCGGTGATGGTAATTCGGAAAGATCGCGAGGGCAACCTCTGGGTCCGAGTTCGGAACGCCGGAGTATTTGTTTTACCTGTTGGTCGAAACGAATTCCGGCGGCCTGATGCCCCGATTCCTGGCAGCGCGATGGGAGTGCCTGGCATCGATTTGGACGGACGAGTTCTCCTTCCTTCCCCAAACGGCTTATTGATCCGGAACGGAAAAGGCTGGCAAAAAATAGATCAGTCGTCAGGCCTTCGCGGTGCCGTCTATGCCGCTTTCGAAGACCGGCAGCACTCGCTGTGGATCGGGCTGGCTGGTCGGGGACTGGTGCAGTGGCGCGGATACCGAGAATGGGTGAACTATTCCGCAGTCAGCGGTCTGGCGAGCGACATCGTGTACGAGATTCAGCCCCAGCCCGACGGGACTCTTTGGATTGGTACCGAGGCAGGATTGCTGCGTGGAACCCGGGTGCAGGACGGCATCCGTTGGAAGAGAGTTGCAGGTTTGGATAGCTTTCCCGTGCACAGCGTTCGCATCGGACCCGAGGGGGACCTCTGGGTGGGAACAGAGGCGCACGGTGCCGCCCGCCTCCATGTCCAGACTGGAGCCGTAGAACCAATTGGAGAGGCGCAAGGCCTCTTGGGCAAATCACCGTACACCTTGCGCTTCGATCACAACCACCGATTGTGGGCTGCAACCGAGACCGGACTCTTTCTCGCTCGCCCTCCCTATCGTAAGTTTTCTCGCGTCAGCGAATTGCCTCCGAAACAAATGTGGGCGATTGCGCAAGGCAGCGACGGCACCATCTGGGCAGGGGGCAGCGGGGGGCTTTTTTCTTATTCAAACCGGCGTTGGAGGACGTTTACCCGCGCCGACGGTTTGAGCAACCAGGAAGTACTTGCTCTAGGCACCAGTGCCAACGGCACGATTTGGGTCGGTTATCGTTTCGGGGGTGGCATCGATCGCGTCCGGATGAACGATGGCAAATTAGCCGTTGAGAAAGGCGTCCAACGCGCCGGCACCGTCGGATTGGTGTATTTTCTGGAACCGGATGCGTCGGGCCTCCTGTGGGTAGGCACGGAACGTGGTGTAGACACATGGGATGGCTCGCGTTGGAGCCATTACGATATGAGCGACGGGTTGGCTTGGAACGACTGCAACCTGAATGCCTTCGCCGAGGAACCGAACGGCGCAGTCTGGATCGGAACCAGCGGCGGACTGTCACGTTTCAAGCCGCTTCCGCACATCGGCGCGGTCACGCCCATCAAAGTAGTTTTTACCAAGCTCATCATGGGGCAGAGGGACGTATCGGGACAGGCGAATCCATCCTCCACGATCCGTGCGAACTCTCTCGTCGCCAGATATTCCGCGTTGAATGCTCCCGGAGAAAACGGCGTGCTCTTCCGCTATCGGCTCGTGGGAACGAACTCTCCGTGGACCGACACCACGCAAAGAGAACTGCAGTTTGCGGAATTGTCGCCTGGAAAGTACCGGCTTGAGATCGAAGCGCAAGACGGCGACGGACAGTGGAGCCCAAATAAAGCTGAATTCGCCTTTCGAATCCTGACGCCGTGGTTTGCGTCATGGTGGTTTTTCAGCGTCTGTGGACTCGTACTAGCACTTCTGGCCTGGGCCGTGATCCAGGTGCGGACGAGCGGTGTGCGACGACGGGAGCGAGAACTCGAGCAACTTAAAATCGCGCACGATGAGATTCGCAATCTCGCATTTTTCGATCCACTAACCGGCTTGCCCAACCGTCGCCTTCTACTAGACCGGTTGCGGCAAACCCTCGCCACCGGGGTTCGGAGCCATCGTAAACGAGCTCTGCTGTTCGTCGACCTCGACGATTTCAAGACGCTGAACGACACGCTCGGGCATCATGTTGGGGATCTTCTCTTGCAGGAAGTCGCCCGGCGCATTGGCGCGCGGATTCGTGAAGCTGATACCGTCGCGCGCCTGGGCGGGGACGAGTTCGTGATTTTATTGCAGGACCTCAGCGAAGCGGCGGAAGACGCGGCGACGCACGCGAGAGCCGTCGCGGAAAAAATTATTGACGGCATCTCTCAACCGTTCCTGCTGGCAGGTCGCGAGTGCCGCAGCGGTTCCAGTATCGGCATTACGATTTTTGGGGATCCGCAAGATAACACGAACGAGGTTTTGCAGCAGGCCGACATTGCCATGTATCAGGCCAAAGCGGCGGGCCGCAACACCATACGCTTCTTCGCACCCGCTCTGCAGGCGGCGGTGAACGCCCGCGCTGCGATGGAAGAAGACCTCCGCCAGGCGCTGAAGGGAGACGATTTCGTCCTCTACTATCAACCCCAGGTAGAACGCGGCCGCGTGATTGGCGCCGAGGCGCTCGTACGATGGAACCACCGTACCAGAGGCTTTTTATCCCCTGGCGAGTTTATTCCCATGGCCGAGGAGACCGGCTTGATCTTACCTCTGGGCGATTGGGTGCTCTCCGAAGCGTGCAAGCAGCTTGCGATCTGGGCCCTTCAAAAAACCACCAGCCAGCTCACGATTGCTGTGAACATCAGCGCTCGTCAATTGCTCAATCCGGAATTCACGCAAATCGTCCTCTCTACCCTGGATCGAACCGGCGCACCTCCGCAGAAGCTTAAGCTCGAACTCACCGAAAGCATGTTGGTAGACGATGTCGACGACGTCATCGGCAAGATGACCGTTCTGAAGGCCCGTGGGCTCAGCTTCTCTCTGGACGATTTCGGCACCGGCTACTCTTCACTAGCCTACCTGCGACGGCTACCACTGGACCAATTGAAGATCGACCAAGCGTTCGTGAAAGACATTCTTGTCGATGCGAGCAGCGGGGCCATTGCGCAAACCATCATCTCTTTGAGCCGCGCCATGGGTTTATCGGTGATCGCCGAGGGTGTTGAAACGGAGGGCCAGCGCAGTTATCTTGCCCGCATCGGGTGTCACACCTTCCAGGGCTTTCTCGTCAGCGCACCTGTGCCGCTTGAGCAATTCCAAATGCTTCTGCCGGGCGGCCGGGCAAACTCCGCCAAATCTCCTGCATAGAATGCGGATTTTCGTCCTGTTTGTCTCTCGAGGCAGAATTGACGTGACGTCTTCTCTCTTTCCTGGCTTCGGTCTCATAAATATTAAGTGGCGATCGAGATCGCCCCCGCTAGACTCGTATAGGTCATGATCAGAAACGCACAGTATTGGATCGAACACCTCGGTCTGGAATCGCACCCCGAAGGCGGGTGGTATCGCCAGAGCTATCGAGCCGACTTGTTACTGCCTGAACAGATCTTGCCCGAGAAGTTCAAAGGCACGCGTGCCGCCTCGACCGCGATTTATTTTCTTTTGGGAAGTGATGATTTCTCCGCATTTCATCGGCTGCAATCCGATGAACTATGGCACCACTATGCCGGAGATCCAGTGCGGGTGCATGTGATCGACGCAGAAGGCAACTACTCGCAGATCACCCTTGGTAGCGACCCAGAGGCTGGACAAACATTCCAGGCGGCCGTAAAAGCAGGTTGCTGGTTTGCGTCGGATCTGGAAGAAGCGTTTCACGAGAAACGAGAGGACACGTTCGCGCTCGTCGGCTGCACAGTCGCGCCCGGTTTCGACTTTGAGGATTTCGAATTGGCGAAGCGGGATGAACTTGGACAACTCTATCCGCAACACCGGCAATTAGTCGATCGGTTGACCCGAAGTTGAAAGGAAGAAGGTCACTCGGAAAGTGGGGCTTAGAGGAATGCCATCCTGGCGCCTCCGAAAGCGAGCCGCCAGGATGGCAAATCCGGATTTACAAAGCGGTCGGGGACACTAGGCGTGATAAACGTGCTCGTTCTGGCGCGCCTCATACCATAACGCCAGTTCGACGCGGTTCCACAAGCCTAGTTTGTCGTAGATCAAACGCAGATAATTCTTTATCACGTGTTCGGTGGTCCCTAGGGAATCCGCGATCTCGCGGTTCTTGCAGCCCTCGGCAACACGTTGAATAATCAGTTGCTCGCGTTCGCTGGGCCCGCGGTGGGCTGTTGTCTCTCCTGCCATAGCTGTCTCCTATAGAGCAAAGTCGCGAGTTTCACCCGCTTGATGCCGCCCTTGATTCCAAACCGCAAAAACAAACGGTTGAAATGAGCCTTTACTGTGCGCTCAGCGATGTTGAGATCGTGAGCAATTTCGGAGTTGTCACATCCTTGCAGCAACAAGTTGATAATCTGTCGCTCGCGAGGTCCTACTTGTTCGAATTTCTCTTCCATATAAAAATCACTGCACCTTACCGATGTACGCGGCCCGGCTGGCGACGCTCAACCTGCCCCCTCGGCACATCTGATTTAGGTCTTTCACCGTTGTTTTGCATTCACGCGGCCAAATTCCTGGTTTTCATGTTAACTAACTGTTAAAACGCATATTTACCAGCCTTTTGCCTTAAAAAGCGGTGTTTACGATCGTAATCTAAGGGCCCATCGTACAGTGATTTTGCTCAAGGTCTAAGGTGAATTGCTTAGTACAAACTTCCCAGTGTCGGCCTTCCAAAGCACATATTTACACAGAAGTGCATCCCGACCCTACCCCTTCCGCTCCCATATAATTGATCTGTGGATTTCAAGCTCGTCAGCACCTATAAACCCCAAGGCGACCAGGGACAAGCCATAGAAGCCCTTACCCGAGGCGTTTTCGACCGGGAGCAGCACCAGGTTCTCCTCGGAGTTACGGGCTCAGGGAAGACATTCACGGCCGCCAAGATTATCGAGTCGGTGAACCGTCCGGCGCTGGTAATGGCCCACAACAAAACGCTGGCCGCCCAGCTCTACCACGAGTTCAAGAACTTCTTTCCGCACAATGCTGTGGAATACTTCGTTTCCTACTACGACTTCTATCAGCCGGAGGCATACGTGCCTGCCGCGGACCTGTATATCGAAAAAGAGTCCACCATCAACGACGAACTCGACAAGCTGCGCCTGTCGGCGACTCGTTCGTTATTCGAGCGGCGCGACGTCTTGATCGTTTCCTCGGTCAGCTGCATTTACGGGTTGGGATCTCCCGAGGCCTATTACGGTATGATGCTGTTCCTTGAAAAGGGACAGAAGATCAAGCGCGCCGACATCACGCGCAAACTGGTCGACATTCTTTACGAGCGAACGGAAGGAGACTTTCGCCGCGGAACCTTTCGGGTTCGCGGAGATGTGATCGAAGTCTTCCCTACCTACGACGACAACGCCTACCGCATCGAGATGTTTGGCGACGACGTGGAATCGTTGACTCAAATTGATCCGCTCTTCGGCACCGTGAAGCAGAAGTATGTGCGGCTGCCGATCTATCCCAAGACCCATTACGTGATGAAAGAGGAGACGCGTGCAACGGCGGTTGCTTCGATCAAGGCTGAGCTGGCATGGTGGGAAGCGGAATTGGAAAAACAAGGACGGCTGGTCGAGTCGCAGCGAATCCATCAGCGTGTGATGTATGACCTCGAGATGATCAAGGCCATGGGCTACTGCCATGGGATTGAGAACTACTCGCGGCATTTTACGGGACGGATGCCCGGGGAGCCCCCGCCAACTTTGCTGGATTATTTTCCTCGCGATTTTCTGATGTTCATCGACGAGTCCCACCAAACGGTGCCGCAACTCCACGGCATGTATCACGGCGACCGCTCGCGCAAGCAAACTTTAGTTGAGTACGGCTTTCGGATGCCTTCCGCGCTCGATAATCGTCCGCTGACGTTTGAGGAGTTCGAACACCGAACCAACCAGATTGTTTATGTCTCGGCTACCCCCGGGCCTTACGAACTTACCAAGTCGGCAGGAGTCGTAGTAGAGCAGATTATTCGTCCCACGGGTTTGATCGATCCGCCGGTAGAGATACGCCCCGTTAAGGGTCAGATTGATGATCTGCTGCATATGATCCGCGACCGGGTATCCCGCAATGAGCGCGTGCTGGTTACTACTTTGACCAAGCGCATGTCCGAAGACCTGGCTGAGTACTACAGCGAAGTGGGGGTCAAGTGCCGGTACATGCACTCGGAGATCGAAACGCTGGAGCGGGTCAAGATCCTCCGTGATCTACGAAAAGGCGAATTCGATGTCTTAATCGGCATCAACCTTCTGCGCGAAGGTCTCGATTTACCTGAGGTCTCGTTGGTTGCAATTCTCGACGCGGATAAAGAAGGTTTTCTGCGCTCGGCCGGATCTCTGATTCAAACCATAGGACGATGTGCGCGCAATTTGAACGGGCGGGCCATTCTCTATGCGGACCGCATGACCGACTCGATGAAGAAAGCGCTGGATGAGACGAATCGCCGCCGCGCGATTCAGGAAGCTTATAACCACGAACACGGGATCACCCCCGAATCCATTAGCAGGCCGCTAGACATGACACTCGCCGGCATCGTGGGCGCCGACTACGCCGACTTGACCGACATTTCGGCAGACGGGATTCCCGAGATTAAATCGCAGGAAGAACTGGACGCTTACATCGCGAAACTCGAGAGCGATATGCGCGAAGCGGCAAAACGGTTTGAGTTCGAGAAGGCGGCAAAGTTGCGCGATACGATCAAGGAACTCCGGACGAAAGAATTTCTCTTCGCTTAGAGCTGTCGGTTAACCCGAACGGTTGGGAAAGATTAAGTAACTTATCCTGTCCACATTCTGCACACTGGCCTGAGTTCTGCGCAAAATAAGAGCAAAGATTGTAAGACTTTTGACTAATTGCCTGACTCTCTCCGGATTTGAACGAACGAGATCCCTATGCGCTTGTAATCGGCTCGAAGAAGTGATAGTTCCTTGTTATATCGGCGAGACTATCCGGGGACCGACGAAAGTGCGCGAGCCCGGTTGAGTGTGGAGTACAGACAGCGAATCGAACGCTGCGAATCGTCGCTATGCCGTCCAACCACTTCGCCGGAGAGCGGAAAGACCGCTCAATCGAGTCCAGCGCCCCTTCGCCCGAAGTGGGGCTCCGCGAAGACGATGCCAGTTTTCGGATCCTTTTCATAAACCACCCGCAACCGATGTGGGTCTACGATCTGAAAACGCTGAAATTTCTCGAAGTCAACGATGCCGCTGTTCAACGCTTCGGATATTCGCGCTCCGAATTTCTTGAAATGCGGATTACAGATATTCGCCCGCCGGAAGATGTTCCCAGTCTGTTAGAAGACGCGACCAACGCTCGATCCGGACTGCAGCACTTCGTGTTGCGCAGACACACTCTTAAGAGCGGAATCGTGACCGACGTCGAAATTAGCTCTCACACTCTGATGTTTCGTGGGCGGGAAGCTGAACTGGTGGTTGTCCACGACGTTACCAGCCGAAACTGGGCAGAACAGCAACTGCGGGAGAGCGAAGATCGTTATCGCGAACTCATCGGTGGCGTAAAGGATTACGCCATCTTCATGCTCAGCGCTTCCGGCAAAGTGATGACCTGGAACGAGGGAGCGGAGCGGATCAAAGGATACGAGGCGAGCGAAATCATCGGCCGTCACTTCTCGTGCTTTTACCTCCCAGAAGATGTGCTTGCAGGCGAGCCCGAGAAGGCTATGAAGACGGCTCTCGCCGAGGGGCATTACGAAAACGAGGGCTGGCGGCTACGTAAAGATGGCTCACGGTTTTGGGCCACCATCGTGATCACTCCGATTCGAAATCAGAACGGCGAACTGCAGGGGTTTTCAAAGATAACTCGCGACACTACTGATCGCAGAATCACGCGGGAAGCGGTGACGCTGGCTGAACAGAAGTACCGCAAGATTTTCGAGGAAGCGATCGTTGGCATTTTCCAGACAACGCCCGACGGTAAGTTGCTGGCCGCCAACCTGGCCATGGCGACTCTCTATGGCTACGCTTCGCCGGAAGACATGGCGGACAAAATCAGCGACGTCCGAACCCAGCTGTACGTTGATCCGCAGCGGCGAGATGAATTCAAACGCCTGCTGCGAGAAACGGGGGCTGTGCGGAATTTTGAGGTCGAAGTTTATCGCGAGGACGGCAGCAAGATATGGGTTGCCACCAATGCGCACGCGGTTTTGCAAGACGGCATCATTGCCCGCTACGAAGGTACCTTCGAAGACATCAGCCAGCGCCGGTTGCTGGAAAAGCAGCTTCAACTGGCCGAGCAGAGTTACCGTGGCATTTTCGAGAACGCCGTCATTGGCATTTTTCGGAGCACTCCGGAGGGACGGTACCTGACCGTGAACGCCGCAATGGCAGGAATGTTGGGCTACGACTCGCCCGAAGACCTGATGACTTCGGTTACCGACATCGGGCGCCAGGTTTATGTCGATCCCGTGCGCCATGACGAATTTCAGGCGTTACTCAAACGAGGGGGCGTGGCACATGACTTCGAGATCCAGGCCTACCGCAAAGACGGAAGCAAAATGTGGCTTTCGGCCAGCGGTCGGGCGATTCTTCAAGACGGAGCTATTTTTGGCTTCGAGGGGATGAACGAAGACGTCACCGAGCGCAGATTGCTGGAAGATCAACTTCGCCAGGCGCAAAAAATGGAGGCCGTGGGACGTCTCGCTGGTGGCGTTGCGCACGATTTTAACAATATGCTCGGCGTGATCGCGGGATACAGCGAACTGCTACAGCTGAAGCTTCCGCCCAATGGTCCGCTTCGCAAGTACGCAGACGAGATCGGGAAAGCCAGCCGGCGCGCCACCGCTCTGACTCGTCAATTGCTTGCGTTCAGCCGGAAGCAGGTCATCAGTCCTTTGGTCCTCGATCTCAATGCCGTGGTCGGCGAGATGGAAACGATGATCTGCCGGTTAATCGGAGAGGACATCCAGGTCTCGTTCAAGCGCCAGTCCGCGCCCGCGCTCGTGCGAATCGATCCCGGACAGGTTGAGCAGATCCTTATGAACTTGGCGGTTAATTCACGGGACGCGATGCCTAACGGCGGGACTTTGTGCATCGAGATTACGGAAACCGAACTCGACGAAAGCTACGCATGGCAGATCGCCTTTGCTAAGCCCGGCCGGTACATCATGCTGAGCTTTAGCGACAACGGTTGTGGCATAGACAAAGAGATCCAATCTCACATCTTTGAACCATTCTTCACCACCAAGGAAGTGGGAAAGGGTACAGGTTTGGGTCTATCGACAGTCTATGGCATCGTGAAACAGAACGACGGCTACATAGGGATTTACAGCGAACCGGCGAAGGGAACAACATTTAAAATTTATTTCCCGCGGGTCGAGACCGCTGTACCTGCGTTGCTGCCGATCGAAAACCTTACCCTGCCGACCGGCGCGGAGGTAATTCTCGTGGTCGAGGATGAAGCGCCTCTACGCAAGTTAGCTCATACTTGCCTCGAGAGCCACGGGTACACCATTCTGGAAGCTGCCAACGCTGCCGCTGCCACGGAACTCTTTCGACAACACGGCGCAAAGATCGATCTGTTGCTCACCGACGTTGTTATGCCGGGAGCGAGCGGGCGAACGCTAGCGGAAAGACTGCTCGAACAGTGGCCCAACCTCAAGGTACTCTACATGTCCGGCTATACCAGCGACCTGATCGCGCAACAAGGAATTCTGAACCCAGGGATCATCCTGCTTGAAAAACCGTTCACGCTGCAAGCACTGCTGGCGAAAGTGCGCGAAGCGCTACACCCCTCCCAGATTGCCAAAGGCGCGGGTATTAGTTAATCCGTTTCTTATCCATCACCCTCCAGTGCTTTTCCCAGAAAGAATTCTGAAAACGCGAAGCCTGTGAAAGGTGAGCACGCCCAAGAGTCTAAGGCTTGAATTCCATTTTCTGGTTCGCATGCCGGACACAATTTCTCCCGAATGCCTTCTGAACCCCCGTTTTCTCTTCGTTACCTGCCAGAAGCTGTGCTCGCCCCTCTCGGATTGAGATTACGATTCCCGCGCTCGGTTCTTTCTCTAGGGAAGAAAACCGGCAGAAGATTTCGTGTAGGCGCATGGCCATGCTGCGGATCGCATGGGCGTGTAACTGCACCGAGATCGGCAGGCCGGGTTCCTGCTCAAGCAGTTCGGCATTCCCCAGAACGGTGGTTAGCGCGTTGTTGATATTCGTCCGCATCTCGACCATGTAGCGACCGAGGACGGCTTCTCCGCGGCGGCACGAGTCTTGTTCGCAGTGCGGGAGGAGTGTTCTGCCTGCTCACGCCGCAGAATCTCGCGCCCTAAGAGACCGGCAATCGCGGGCCAAAGTCCACGTTCTCAGCGCAGGTCAATGACCGCCCCTGAATGTTGTAGAACTCGCGTGACGGATCAGAGTGAACCACAAGCGCCGGTCGACTACTCGCGGCCAGCGCGAGTCTTAGCCCTTTGTTGAGGGTCTTGTTCGGAAGCTTACGTTTGTCGTCTTTCTTTTCGATCGAGCAAGCATCGGCAATGGCCAAATCGTAGTTGCTTCCTTCCAACCCGCGCGTAAAACCGTCTTCGAGTATGACAAATTCCGGACCGTCGGAATGAGCCGGTACCTGGGGTCAATGGGTCGTGATCTGGCGCGCGAACGCCGGATCGCTCGCTAGAATCTGAACGGTTGGGCGGCTGGTCATCGAGTTTACGGGACTCCTAACGTTTGGGGACGGTGGCGAATGTGGATCTCGGCACACGGTCAATCGGTAGCGAGCGACTCGCGTATGCAAAACCCTACGTGCGCATCCTGAACAAAGAGCACTTACTTTGCTAACGCGCCGGACTTCGGGGAAGAAGCCGCAGCGCTCTTAGCCAGAGGATTCTTGCGAGCTCCATTTTGCAGCGCATCATCGACCGCCGCTCGCAGATCGACCAACATGCGTAGCGGCTGACCCGACGAATATTCGGCGTGAAACATCACCTTCCAAGATTGGCAGATCATCCGCAAACGTCCGATCGGCTCCTCGGCCGAGAACTGAGCGCGACGGCAATCGATAGTCGCCACACCTCGCCGTTCCAATTCGCGCAGGCCGTCCTGAATCGCGTTGAGGTCATCGTGCATGAGGCGGAAGAATATCCGCCGGATCATAAAGCTGAAGCGGGTGAAAGCAACCATCGCCGCCGGCTCAAAATAGCGGGCGGCACTCTGCGTCTTGAGTTTGCGGCCCTGTTCAAGGGTGCCACTGTGAAGCAGTTCGCTAAGACGTTTAGAGCGGGCGGCCGATTGCAAAATTGCTTCCAGGGAACTGAGCCATGTGGGCAGCGTCGTCTGCTGGAGACCGAGCACCGGCTCGAGCACTTGGGAGACGTAATCGAGATCGACGTCCACGTCGTCCATACCCGAGGGCGCGCACAGGGAAAAATACTGCACCAGAAGAAAGTCTGTCTTATCGCGGTCGCTCGTGGACTTCGCCGTCTTCTGCATGTGGTGCACAAGAAGATGCCGCAAGACGACCTCGTTCGCGAGAGGAGTCGTTTGCAGAAATTGGCGCAACTGGTGAACTTGTATCTGCGAGTCGACCCGCTCGAACCACGCCGTGGCCAACGTCACCGACTCGGACGAGCACGAAAAGCTCTCATCGACCGGACACGCCCCGACATCGATTACAAATTCGCGCACCAGGGCAGCATAAATAGATTGCAGCGCGGTTAAAGTAATACCCTTTCCCTCAAGCGAAAGACCGGCGGGTTTCTGAA
>Ga0182030_10017060_pt1 | contig 14052 bp, 12 predicted proteins | sample 812S3MmetaG_FD_121299 | JGI IMG/M metagenome (GOLD analysis project Ga0182030, IMG submission 121299) | Permafrost microbial communities from Stordalen Mire, Sweden - 812S3M metaG (Illumina Assembly) | ecosystem: Environmental > Terrestrial > Soil > Wetlands > Permafrost | place: Sweden...
AAGATCACGCCGGTCCTGCCGCCGCTGCCTGGCGAGCCGTACTAAGGAATAGGGCGCCGGTGAGGGCGGACACGTCCCGCGGGATCTCGGGGTTAGCACCCGATGCGGGACTTGTTTGGCGGTTGGTGGCGGCGAATTCTATGAGTTCCTGTGTCGCGAATCGCCGTTTTCCGGGTTGCGGACGCTAAGGAATCGCGAATCGGCGGGTGCGCTGGGCGTGAATGGGGGTGGCGCCGTCTCACGCCGCTATGCGGGCTTCTGAATCACCACTTCCACATGCGTACCCGGCACCATTCCCGTCAGCCGGTCGCAGAGGCGGAAGATGCTCGCGATGAACTTCTTCGGCCCGACGTGCCGCGAGTTCGCTGCTGACAGCCACAGGGCCGCCCGATCGCGATACCCGCCGCGCGTGGGCTGGAGGGTTACACCCTTCGGCCCGCCTCCACGCAAGAGATTCCGCAGCATCTGCCGCTCTGTGCCGCCGCGGATGCCGTGGCGCAAAAGCCCGTTCCAATCCAGATTTCGATTCGTCTCCGGCGACTCGCGCGAGAAGTGCCGCGCCATGTAGCATGCCAGGAAACCCGGCATATAGTTGATGAACCAGAGACCCGTGGTGTGGTGCTCGTACGGAAACCAGCGGCACGGAGTCTGATTGATGAGGAACGACCCGCCGGGATTCAGCATGGACCACAACATCCGCATCAGCGTCCGGCGCTCGCTCGGCAGCAGGTGCTCGTATACCGCGCTCAACATGATGAAGTCGACCTTGCCCGCTTCGGGCGGAGCGAATCCGGCGTGGGCGAAGTATAGAAGCTCACGTTCCGCACGCCCATCTGCGCGGCGATGCGGCGCGCTGTGTCGACGCGGATGTCCTCGAGTTCCACGCCTACGACTTCGGTTTTCGGCAACCAGCCCGCCATGATCATCGACGACGAGCCTGCGCCGCAGCCGAAATCGAGCAACCGCTTGCCTTCGAAATCGGCCGGAGTAAAGTAGGCGAATAACTGGCGCTTGAGCGCTTTGGCGAGATAATCCCGACCGTCAAAGTGCGCCAGAATGTCGCACAGCCATTCGTATTCGAAGCGCGCCGTCAGCAGCTCGAGGATGTCGAGCGGCAAACTGGTATCGGAGGTGCGAACATTTTCCCATGACAATGTTTGAGAGGTGTTGAGAAACAGTTTTGGATGCTCGCATCCTGTGGTCAATGACGGTGACTATGGGAACTGCGAAACTACGGAGCACCGCCGAAATTCGGCGGTTCTTGCAATGCAGCGGGGGAGTCGATTTCAACGGAGTGGATCGATCCGGAGTCTATCGATGGATACTCCCATTCTTGTGCATGTTGTCCGCGGTTCCCTCTGGTACGATCCAGTACTCAGCAGAGTGTTTCCGAATAGAATTGCCGTGCCGGTCCGGGCAAGTTGACGCCCAGCGACGGGCTATTCTGAAGGCGGTGGACCGATGCAAGGCGAGCATACCAGGACGGACGAAACCAGGATTCTGGGATTACTGGGCGGGTTGTTGATTCTGGCCTTCTTCGCGAACCGTTTGTCACGGGTGTCGCGAGTTCCGGACCTCTTGATCCTGATGCTCACCGGGCTCATCCTCGGACCGTTATCCGGTTTCCTCCGAGCCGGCGAACTGGCAGGGTTCACTCGATACCTGGGCACGTTCGCACTGATCCTGATCCTTTTCGAAGCTGGAACGGAGATCCGGCTCCGCGAGGCATTGCGCCATTTCCCCGCCGGGCTCCTCTTCGCATTCCTCTCCTATGGGGCCAGCTTCGCCGCGACTGCGTCCGTCGGCCGGTGGTTGCTGGATCTCACGCCGCACCAATCCCTGCTGTTCGGCGCCGTGCTGGGTTGTGTCAGCGGAACTATTGTCATCCCGGTGCTGCAGCAGTTCGAGATCGCCGGGCCGGTTTCGGTGGTTCTGGTTTTGGAGGCGGCACTCGGAGATGTGATCGCGGTTATAACTGTAGGAAGCCTGACGGACATCGCCGAAGGCGATCCGCTTTTGAGCGGACTCGTGAAGGGCCTGGTGACGCGAACGGCGGTCGCCACCATAGCCGCGGTTGCCGCCGGACTGCTGTGGTCTCGCGTCCGTTCGCGCTTCGCGGCTGACCGTTTCGGGAGCGTCCAGCAGGTCGGCGTGGTACTGGTGGTGTTTGCCTTAACGAGACTTGCCGGCGGAAGCGGGCTGCTTGCGGTCCTGGCCCTCGGCCTCACGCTCGCAAATGCCCGGGGCGGAGCCGATTCGGCCCTCGACGCACGCGGCCCGCTGATGTTTCACTCGGACCTGAGCTTTCTCATACGCTCCTTCTTCTTTGTGCTGCTGGGAGCCTCTTTTGAGCTGATCGGGCGTGCCTACCTCCTGGCGGCCGCTGCCGTCCTCGGTGGACTCGTGCTTGCCCGGATCGCGTCGGTTTATGCCCTAAGGCTTGCCATGCCGGCGATCAGGAAGCCGGAGCGCCAACTGCTCATGACCTTATTTCCAAGAGGACTGGTGAACGCCGTGCTTGCCATTCAGGTGGCAGGTCGAGCATCCGCGATGCACTTCCTGCCGGCAATGGCATTCACGGTGATCTTAGTGACGAACCTGTTGGTCGTACTGGCAACGTCTCGTATCGGGCCCACGGCCGTCGCCCCGACAACTCCGGTCGAGGTAGCCCCTCGAAAATCTCGGCTTGGCGGTTGAAATGGAGCTTGCGAGCAGGCCCGCCGCGAAACTCATGCCAAAGGACGAAGATCGCTTGCTGACGCGCGCGGCTCGGTAAGGCTGCGTTGATTCCAGGAGACTTGTTACTGCGCCTGGAGGGCTTTGCCCCACGCAAAAATAAGTTCTCAGTCACCGATGTGGCCCACCGAGCCAAGTGTGAAGTTATTTCTGCGTGGTGAAGTCCCGCTCGCGTCAATTGGGCTGACAACACCCCAGGCTGAAGACGCCCCTTCAAATGACGTAAATTGGAAGGAATGGTAACTTCCGAGATCGCGACGCTGGGTGGCGGCTGCTTCTGGTGCCTGGAGGCCGTCTACGACGAAATGCAAGGCGTGTTATCGGTGGAGTCCGGCTATATGGGCGGGCAGGCGCCGAACCCCGATTACCGCACCGTTTGTACCGGCCGTTCCGGCCACGTGGAAGTGGTGCAGGTGACCTTCGACCCGGCAGTCGCGTCCTACCGCGACGTCCTGGAGGTCTTCTTCGCCATGCACGACCCGACTTCGCTCGACCGCCAGGGCAACGACTCCGGGCCGCAATACCGCAGCGTCATCTTCTATCACGATGACGGCCAGCGCGCCGTGGCCGAAGAGATCGTCCGCGAGTTGAATGCCGAAGACGCATGGCCGCGCCCCATCGTCACCGAACTGCGGCCCGCCACCGAGTTTTATATCGCCGAGGATTACCACCAGGAGTACTTCCGCAACAACCCGCAACAGCCCTATTGCGCCTTCGTGGTCTCCCCCAAGGTGAAGAAATTCCGCGAGAAATTTCGCGCCCGGCTGCGCCAGTCATGAGAATCGCCATCCTGTCCGACATCCACGATAACGTCTGGAAACTGGCGGCCGCCCTGTCGGCGGTGCGCGATGCCGACGCGCTGCTCTGCTGCGGCGATCTCTGCTCGCCCTTCGTGGTGCACCAGTTGGGGCGCGGATTCGCCCGGCCCATCCACATCGTCTTCGGCAACAACGATGGCGACCTCTATCGCATCGCCGCCAACGCGCGGAATTACGAACACATGCGCCTCCATGGCGAACTGTTTCGCGGCGAGTTCGACGGCCACCGCTTCGCCATGAATCATTACGACGGCATCGCCCGCACGCTGGCCGCCTCGGGTGAATTCGACGTGGTCTGCTACGGCCACAACCACATCTTCGACGTCCAGCGCATCGGCACTACGCTGGCGATCAATCCGGGCGCCATCATGGGGGCGGCTTTCGCCCCCGACGGCGGGCGCACCGACGTCGCCTCCACCTTCGTGATCTACGAGACGTTCACCGGTCAAGCCGCGCAGTTCGAAGTCTAGCCGCTCATGCCGCAGGCCAAAGCCGCCTTTGAATATCCCGGCTTCCGCTACTACATGGCGGCGCGGCTGCTCATCACCGTCTCGTCGGAGATGCAATCGGTGGCCATTGGCTGGCAAGTCTACAGCCTCACGCACCGCGCGCGCGACTTGGGGCTGGTGGGGCTGTCGCAATTCCTGCCCGGCATCCTGCTCTTCCTGGTGGCCGGCCATACCGCCGACCGGCTATCGCGGCAGGGCATTCTGCAAGCCTGCTGCGCGGTTTTTTCGCTGGTTTCCCTGCTGCTGCTGAGCCTCACGTTCTACGGCCTCCATTCGGTGTGGCCGGTCTATGCGGTGCTGCTGCTGAACGGCGTGGTCCGCGCCTTCAACATGCCCACCGGCCAGGCCTTTCTGCCGCAACTGGTGAAGGAAGCCGATTTCCCCAACGCCGTGGCCTGGTCCTCTTCCATTTTTCAGGCGGCCTTGATCACCGGGCCGCTGCTCGGCGGATTGCTCTATGGTCTGAGCGGAACTCCCGTGCCGGTGTACGGCGGCGCGGCAGTTTGCTACCTGCTGGGCCTGTGGCTGATAGCGAGAATCCGCGTGCAGGCGCCGCAGCGTCCGCGCGGCATCGCATCGCCCGGCGTGATCCTGGAGGGGCTGCGCTTCATCTGGCGCGAGAAGTTGATCCTGGGCGCGATCTCGCTCGACCTGTTCGCGGTGCTGCTGGGCGGCGCGGTGGCGCTGTTGCCCATCTACGCCAAGGACATTTTCCACGCCGGCACCACCGGGCTGGGAATTCTGCGCGCCGCGCCGGCGGTGGGGGCCATAGCCATGGCGGTGCTGGTGGCGCACCGTCCGCTCACCCGGCGGGCGGGCGCGACCATGCTGGTTTGCGTCTTCGCCTTCGGTGTGTGCACCATCGTGTTCGGCCTCTCGCGCAATCTGGCGGTGTCGCTGGTGGCATTGATGCTATTGGGCGCGTTCGATATGGTGAGCGTCATCATCCGCCATACCGTGGTTCAGCTCGACACCCCCGACGCCATGCGCGGCCGCGTCAGTTCCGTCAACATGGTTTTCATCGGCGCCTCGAACGAAGTGGGCCAGTTCGAATCGGGCATCACCGCGGAGTGGTTCGGCGCCGTGCCGGCGGTCGTGCTGGGGGGTATCGGCACACTGCTGGTGGTGCTCGTCTGGGCGTGGCTCTTTCCCGCGCTGCGGCGCGTGGACCGGCTGCCGGGAACTACCGGCGCCGGCGATGCCACTCCCCGCCTCCCAGACCGCCGGCGTCAATAACCGCGGCGATCACCAGGATCAGCAGGTTGACGCCCTCCAGCGGCCGGTGCGAGTTCCGCATCCAGGCATAGGTGAGGGTGGTGAGCGGCAGGAACAGGAATCCCAGCAAGGGCAGCAGCAGCCCGTGGTAGGCGCGCTCCAGGTAGCTCGAGAAGAAGAACAGCAACGCCAGGATGACGCGCGGGAACGCCAGAAAGAGGATCACCAGGAGGCAAGGCATCTTGCCTGCATTGTCGCAGAATTGGACGCCCTTGCGCGATGTGCGTGCGCACCCGTAGAATCAATCTTTGCATGCGATCTCCGCAGCGCACCGTGCTCATCGTGGATGACGACCGCCAGATCCTCCGCCTGGTGGAAAAAATGCTCCGCCCTCAGGGAGTCAACCTGCTTTCGGCCGACCGGCCATCGGAAGCCCTGCGCATTTGCGAAGGGCAGCCCGTCCACGTGTTGATTTCCGACGTCGCGATGCCCGAAATGGACGGCGGCAAACTGGCTGAGCGGCTGCTGAAATTGCAACCGGAAGCGCGCGTTCTGTTGATCTCCGGACAAGCCAAAGTGCCGGCCGTCGCGAAGCTGCCCAACGTGCGGTTCCTGCGCAAGCCATTCTTCCCAGCGGTGCTATTGCAGAACCTGCGGGAGTTGCTGGAGCCGTAGAGAAAGAAGAGCGTCCCCAGGAGTGGGGACGCTGCACGCAAGAGTGCGCGCGCCACATCGAGGACCTGGGTTTCACCCCGGTTGCGGTTCGCCCAACACGCAGCGCACGGTGTCGCGTGCGATCAGCAACTCTTCGTCCGTGGGGATGACCCAGACCGGCAGCTTCGAATCCTCGACGCTGATGGAGCCCGGCCGGCCCTTGGTCTGCCGGTTGCGATCGTCGTCCAGGTTCACGCCGGCCCATTCCAGACCCTGGCAGATGCGCGCGCGGACGTCCGGCGAGTTCTCCCCGATGCCTCCGGTGAAAATGATGGCTTCGGCGCCGCCCATCGACGCCAGCATGGCGCCGATATACTTGCGGGCGCGGTAGCTGAATATCTCGATCGCCAGGCGCACCCGCCGGTCGTCATGATCGCTCAGTTCCTCCTGCAGCACGCGCATATCGTTGGTCAGACCCGAAATGCCCAACAGCCCCGATTGGGTAAGCAGCATGGTTTCCACCCCGTGGGCCGACATGCCTTCCTTGGCGGCGATCAGGCTGAGGATGGCGGGGTCCAGGTCGCCGGACCGCGTGCCCATCACCAGGCCTTCGAGCGGCGTCATGCCCATCGAGGTGTCCACCGATTTGCCGTTGCGAATGGCCGTGCAGGAGCATCCGTTGCCGAGATGCAGGGTGACCACGTTGGTCTGTTCGCGGGTGAGATTGCGCAGCGTGCGGTAGCGATAGGCCACGTAGCGGTGCGACGTCCCGTGGAAACCATACCGCCGGATGCGATGGCGGCGGTACAGGTGATAGGGCAAGGCGTACAGGTAGGCCTGTTCGGGGATGGTGGTATGGAACGCCGTATCGAATACCGCTACTTGCGGGGTATCGCGGCCGATCAGTTCGCGCACCGCGCGAATTCCCAGCAGGTTATTGGGATTGTGCAGCGGCGCCAGGTCGATGCATTCTTCGATTCCCTGGATCACCTTGTCGTCCACCAGCACCGACTCCTTGAACACTTCGCCGCCATGCACCACGCGATGGCCCACCGCCTGGATATCTCCCATATTGCGGATCTCGTTGACGCCCGACCGGTCCGAGGCCAGCCAGCGGAGGACGTAGTCGAGCCCGGCGGCGACATCGCGGATGGGCGCGGTCAGTTTCTGCCGCGGGCCATTCTTGGTTTCTACGGTGACGATGGCCTCGCCACCTATCCGCTCCATCGCGCCGCGGCACAGCCGCTCGTCGGTATCCTGGCGGATCCGCTCCGGATCCGTGGAAATCACTTGAAACTTCAAGTTGGAGCTTCCGGCATTCAGTACTAAAACGTTCATCTCTGTTTTTATCTTCCCAGATCGCACGTTCCATGGTGTAGTTGACATTCTCGCTCGGGAGGGAAGCATAGACTTGCGGTGGCTACCCGCCTTGCGCACAAGATGGAACCAAGCGCGGCGATTATCGGAAGCATAAGTGTAAGCCTCACCGGAGCGCTCCGCGGTTCCAAACATGCTTGAGGGGTCCCTTGCCACTGCCGACGCTCCCATCCTGTTGCACCACTTCTTCGCCAATTCCGTGCGGCGGTGGCCGGCGCGGACGGCGGTGGATGTGCCTCCGGGGCACGGGCGGCCGGAACGCCGGCTGACTACCTACGCGGAACTGGCGCGGCAGGCGGACTCGGTGGCTGCCGCGCTGGGCGGTGCGGTGGGGCGCGATGACATCGTGGCGATTCTGCTGCCGCGGAATTGCGCGCGGCTCTACAGCGCGCAATTGGGCGTGCTGCAGGCGGGCGGCGCGTACGTCCCGATCGATCCCTCGTTCCCGGACGGACGGATTGGCGAGATTCTGCGGGATTCGGCGGCGGTGGCGCTGCTCACCGACCGGGCGGGCGCGGCGCGCGCCAGAAGCGTGGAATTCGTGGGGCGCATTCTGCTGGCGGACGAGCTGCCCGAAGGGGCGCCGGCCGCACTTTCCTGTCCCGACCCGGCCAGCCTGGCTTACGTGATCTACACTTCGGGCACTACCGGGCGGCCCAAGGGCGTGACGATCGAGCACCGGAGCATCGTCAACCTGGTGGCTTCCGACCTGGCGGAGCTGCGGCTGACGCCCTCGGATCGCGTGGCGCAGAGCTCGTCGGCGATGTACGATTCGTCGGTGGAAGAGATCTGGATGGCCTTGGCGGCGGGCGCCACCCTGGTGGTGATCGACGACGACACGGCGAGGCTGGGGCCGGACTTGGTGCCTTGGCTGCGGCGCGAGCGGATCACGGCTCTTTCGCCGACTCCCACGCTGTTGCGCGCCACGGGATGCCGGCGGCCGGACGTGGAATTGCCGGAGCTGGCGCTGGTGTACACGGGCGGCGAGGCGGTCCCGCAGGATCTGGCGGACCGCTGGTCGAAGGGCCGGCGCATGGTGAACGGGTACGGGCCGACGGAGTGTGCGGTGGTGGCCACGCGGGCCGAGATCCGGCCGGGCGAGCCGGTCTCCATCGGACGGCCGGTGGCGGGGATCGGCGCGTGGGTGCTCGACGAGGCGCTGGAGGAAGTGGCGGAAGGCCAGTGGGGCGAGCTGTGCCTGGGCGGCGTGGGGCTGGCGCGAGGATATCGCAACCGGCCGCAGGAGACGGCCGCGAAATTCGCGACGCACCCGCGATGGGGTCGCATCTACCGGACCGGTGACCTGGTGCACCGCGCGCCCGATGGCAATCTCTTTTATCACGGGCGGGCCGATACGCAGGTGAAGATCCGCGGATACCGCATCGAGCTGGAAGAGATCGAAATGCGGCTGGCGGAGCGGGAGGGCGTGCGGCAGGCGGCATGCGCGGTGCAGGATGGCGCGCTGGCGGCCTTCGTGGTGCGGGAAAACGGGTGGACGGAGCGGGGATTCGACGCGCTCGAAGCGAGCTTGCGGGAGGCGCTGCCGGATTACATGGTGCCCAGCCGGTTCGGGATTTTGCGGGAACTGCCTCTGACGCCGGGAGGGAAGCTGGATCGCGCGGCACTGCCGCGGCTCGGCGGGCCGGCGCGCGCGAAAGCGGGGATGGCGCCGCGGACCGCTCGGGAAGCGATGCTGGCGGAAGTGTTCCGCGCGGTGCTGGAGCTCGATGAGGCGCCCCCGGTGGACGCCGATTTCTTTACCGGGCTGGGAGGCAACTCGCTACGGGCGGCGCAACTGGTGACCAGGCTGCGGGAAGCCGACGCGGCGACGCCAGTGACGGTGCGCGACGTGTACGAAGCGCGCACGGTAGCGGGAGTGGCGGAGCGGATGACGCCGGTGGAGTGCGCTGCGCCGGTGGAAAGAGAGCGGGGTGCGAGGCCGTCGGCGACGCTGGCCACGGCAATACAGGCGGTCTGGCTGCTGGCGGCGTTCTCGGTGGTGGCGTTGGCGGGCTATTGGGGCGTGTTCGACCTGGCGCCGGCGCTGATGCGCGGGTTGGGGCTGGCGCCGTCGCTGTTGCTGAGTCCGGTGCTGTTCTATGCGGGAATGGCGGTGTACGCGCCGCTGGCGGTGGGGGGCGCGGTGCTGATGAAACGCTGCCTGATCGGGCGCTACCGGGCATTGCGCGCGCCGGTTTGGGGCAGTTTCTACGTGCGCAACTGGATGGTGCAGCAGGTGGCGAGCGCCATCCCGTGGTGGCTGATGGAGGGCACGGGATTCCAGACGATGGCGCTGCGCGCGCTGGGGGCGCGGATCGGGCGGCGGGTGCATATTCATCGCGGCGTGAACCTGGCGCAGGGCGGATGGGACCTGCTGGAGCTGGGTGACGACGTGACCATCGGGCAGGAAGCGATTCTGGGGCTGGTGGAGCTGGAGGACGGCGACATTCTGGTGCGGCCGGTGCGGTTGGGAAACGGCGCGACGATGGAGACGCGCGCGGGCGTGGAGGGCGATACGCGGATGGAGGCGGGCGCGCAATTGACGGCGCTATCCTGGCTGCCGCCGGGCGGCCGGATTCCTCCGGGCGAGCGATGGGACGGGATTCCGGCGAAGCCCGCCGGGTATGCGCCGGCTCGGCCGGAAACGGCGGCGGGGCTTCCGCCAGCGCTGCACGATGTGCTGATGGTGCTGGCGCGGTGCGGCTGCGGGTCGTTGCCGACGGTGATTCCGGGACTGCTGGCGGCGCTGGCGGCCCTGGCGTTGGGGTTGAACGCGGAACGGATCGCGGGCTGGTTGGACAATCCGATAGTGCCGGCGGCGGTGCTGCTGGCGGGGCTGGGGCTGTTGACAGCGAGCCTGCCGGTGACGCTGGCTCTGGAGGCGTGGATGGTGCGGGCCATGGGGCGCGTGCCGGAGGGCGCGATCTCACGGTGGAGTCTCCCGTACATCCGTGTGCGCATGAAGGCGGAGATGCTGGAGGCGGCGGGCGGCTGGCTGGCGGGCGCGCTGTTCTGGCCGGTATGGCTGCGCTGGGCGGGCATGAAGGTGGGGCGCGGATGCGAGATCAGCACGATCCTCGATACGGCGCCGGAGATGGTGGAAATCGGCGCGGGGACGTTCTTGGCGGACGGCATCTATATTGGCGGGCCGCGCATCGATCGCGGCACGGTGACGCTGGCGCGAACGCGGCTGGGGAGCGGCGTATTTCTGGGCAATCACGTGGTGATTCCGGCGGGGCGGAACTTGCCGGACGACGTGCTGCTGGGAGTTTGCACGGTGGCCAGCGAGGCGATGGAGAGCGGGCGTTCGTGGTTCGGGCATCCGCCGTTCGAACTGCCGCGGCGGGAGGTGGTGGCGTGCGACCAAAGGCTCACGGTGAAGCCGTCGGCGGTGCGATACCTCACGCGGCTGTTCTGGGAACTGCTGCGCTTCGGGCTGCCGATACCGCCGGTGCTGGCGGGGTTGGCGTGGCTGCGCGCGGTGGCGGCGGCGGAATCGGCCGGCGGGTGGATTGCGGTATCGGCGGTGGTGTGCGGGGCGGGGCTGGCGGCGGAAGCGGCGCTGTGTCTGCTGGCGGTGGCGGTGAAGTGGGGGCTGCTGGGGCGCATACGGCCGGGGCAGCATCCATTTTGGTCGTGCTGGTGCGGGCGGTGGGACTTCCTGTATGTGGCGTGGGAGAATTGGGCGCGCGCCACGATGGCGCATCTGGAAGGCACGCTGCTGCTCTCGTGGTATTTGCGGGCGATGGGGATGAAATTGGGGAAACGCGTGGTGTTGGGGCCGGGCTTCGCGCAGGTAGTGGATCCCGACATGCTGATTGTGGAAGACGGGGCGACGGTGAACGCCATGTTCCAGGCGCACACCTTCGAGGATCGGGTGTTGAAGATGGACTACGTGCACGTGCGGCGGGACGCCACGCTAGGGACGGCGTCGGTGCCGCTCTACGGGGCGGACATCGGGGCGGGCGCGTATGTGGCGCCGCATAGCGTGGTCATGAAGGGCGAGCATCTGCTCCCGGGCGTGCGGTACGAGGGGGCTCCGACGCAGGTTCATCGCAGAGGCACAGAGACGCAGAGAAAAACTCAAGAAAGGCTGAGGTAAAATGCCGGAGGCTTTCGTGTCTTCCTCGATGTGGACGCAGAGGGGGCGGAGGGCGTGGAGACGCGTCGTGCCCGCGGCTTCTCTGCGCCCCCGTGGTGAGATTCAACGCGGATTCACCGCAGAGGCGCCGAGACGCAGAGAAAAACTCAAGAAAGGCTGAGGTAGAATGCCGTGGACTTCTCTGCGCCTCCGCCAAGGTGGCGCAGACTCTTCAGTCTGCCGTGTCGGCACTCATACCGACACATTTTCGCGGTGTGTAAGTCATGTTCTGCGGTGAATCTGCGTTGAATCTCAGACGCAGAGAAGCGCTGTGTTGCTTGTGCCTCTCTGCGTCTCTGTGTCTCGGCGGTGAACTTCCTACGCGTTGCGGGTGTTCGTCATAGGGTGCACCCAGCCGAGATTGAAGGGGAGTTCGGTCAGCGGACCCTGCCACTGCAACTCGCGCTCGATATCGGGGTGCATGCGGTACGTCTTCTTCACGTCCTCAACCTTGGCGCCGATGACGTCGATCTTGTCGCCGTCGAACTGCCCCAGGCCGAGGTCGCCACAGTACTTGACGTAGCCGAGCCAATTGGGGTCCATGCCCATAGTTTGCGCGGCGATGCGGTCGGCAGCCACGTAATCGACGGAGGCCAGGGCGATGCGGGAGGGGACCGGGGTGCCGGAGTTGGGTCCATTGCCTTCCATGCCCTCGTAGCCATCGATCAGCGACGCGCCCCAATTCAGACGCTGCGTGTTGAGCATCATATTGTAATGCGTCTGGCGCAGGCCGACGTGGAACTTGCGTTTTTCGTTCCAGCGGGGGGTCTCGTTGGTGGCCTGATGGAGCGGCGCACCGAGCGCCATGTTCTTGATCGACAGGGAGGCGATGACGGTATTGTGCGTCTTCAGCATGCCGGAAGAGATGACAAAGGCTTCGGGATCCACCAGGCGGGCGGCGATGCGGCAGGGGACGATGTGGAGGTCGGCATCGAGAACGGCAATGCGCTCGAACTTGGCTTCGTCATTGAGATCGATGAGCTTGAGCTGCTGCTTGCGGTACTCGGAGGTCAGGGCGCCGTACTTAAAATTCTCATAGCCCACTTTGGTATCGCCGGCGGAGGATTCGGCGATGACCACGGGGCCCTTGAAGCTCTCGGAGAGGTAGTCGAGGATGCCGCGCATGGCGTCGGCATGGCTGGCGGCCAACTGATTGGTGGTGTTGACGAAGTTGGGCTTGATCACCACATACTTCTTGGACTTCATCTTCGCCTGCAGGTCTTTGTCGATGGATTTGAGCGCGGTGTAGACGTTCTTGCGGCGGTCGTCACCGTGCGCGATGGCCACTGTGGAACGCTCATTGGGCGCGGGGAATGGTTCCGGGTTGCCGCCGAAGTTACCGCCGCGGCGGGGCGGCGCCGGGGGTTGTTGGGCGGGGGATTGGACTTGCTGTGCGCCCGCAAGACGGCTCCGCAAGAGCGCGGCCGCGCCGGCCAATTGAAAGAGACTTCTTCGATTTACACCGTTCGCCATACGAACTCTCCTTGTCGCGGTAGCATCCCCGTCGGCCAGGGATGTCTTAAATAGAGATCATCAGCCCTGATTATATCTAATTAGTACGAGATGGGGAAGCCTGAAATTCGTTTTGGGCTCATTTTCGGGTCATGAGCGGCGAAGCTGCCGCAGGTCGTCGGGCGACCAGGCGGGGACGCCTCCGGAACGGCTGGCGACGAGCGCTCCCAGGCGGTTGGCGAAATCGGCCACCTGGAGTGGCGGCCAGCCGGAGTGGATTCCGTGAAGCAGGGCGGCGGCGAAAGCGTCGCCGGCGCCCACGGTGTCGGCCACGGTGACGTGGTAGCCGGCGGCTTCGAGGTACTGGCCGTCGAGCAGGAGGGCGCACCCCTGGCTGCCGCGGGTCACGCAGACGGCCTGCCAGCCGAAGCGCGCGGCGGCGGCCCGGCAGAAGGCTTCCAGGGTGGCTTGGGCGGTGTCCAACATTTCCGCGACCATGACCACTTCCGCGTCGTTCAGCTTGACGGCGTGGGCCAGTTCGAGGAGTCTCAAAACCAGCTCGGGCGTGTAGGAATCGCGGCGCAGGTTGATGTCGTAGAAGCGGCGGGCATGGGGGAATCGCTGGATGACGGCGCGCAGCAGATGGCGGGCGGCCGGCGCGATGGAGTGGAGGGTGCCGAAGGCGATCCAATCGGGCGGCGGTGAGGCGAGGGCGGTGAAATCGGCGTCATCGAGGGCGGCGAAATCGTAGGCCGCGGGACGGTGGATCACGTAGGACGGCTGCCCGCCGGGGTCCACGGTGACGGTGACGATGCCGGTGGGGTGGCCGGCGACGGTGCGGATGAACTGCGTGGAGAGGCCCAGGGCGCGGGCTTGCGACAGGGCGAGGCGGCCGCGCGGGTCGTCGCCGACGGCGCTGACAAGCGAGACGCGATGGCCCAGACGGGCCGACTGGACGGAGAAATTGAGAACGGCGCCGCCCAGGTATTCGGACGCGCCGATGAGGTCCCAGAGGATTTCACCTACGCCGATTATGTGCATAAAACAGAAATGGCCACGAATGAACACGAATGAACACGAATAAAACGGGTTTTCTTATACTGAGGTTCTTGCGGACCCAATCGACGGATTGCGCGGCGCAGTCGTCTTC
>Ga0182030_10017061_pt1 | contig 14051 bp, 14 predicted proteins | sample 812S3MmetaG_FD_121299 | JGI IMG/M metagenome (GOLD analysis project Ga0182030, IMG submission 121299) | Permafrost microbial communities from Stordalen Mire, Sweden - 812S3M metaG (Illumina Assembly) | ecosystem: Environmental > Terrestrial > Soil > Wetlands > Permafrost | place: Sweden...
GAGCTTGAACCGGAGATACCAGCGCACGCAGAGGATGATGATCTCCCGGTCGAAATGGCGGCCTTTGAAAAGATCATCAATGCTCAACATGCTGGGTCAGCTCCATCGCCGGGCTAATTTGCCACGAGTATGCCCCGCTTCCGCTATTTGCACCAGAGCCTCATAAAGGATGTGTTGACGGTGGATGCCTTGAGTACGATCATGCTGTTGATGGCTATCGAAGCGATGTATCCGGCTATGCGGTCGATCCACGTCTTTCTGGACAACGCAAGATACCATCACGCGAAACTGGTGCAGGCCTGGCTAGCGAGGCCGGGATGCCGGATCAAACTCCACTTCATCCCAGCCTACTGTCCGCATCTCAATCCAATCGAACGATTATGGGGGTTGATGCACAGACTCGCGACCCACAACAAGTGCTACAGCACCTATAAGGATTTCTGCACCGCGATGCTGACTTTCCTGCGCGACGACGTGCCAGAAAACTGGCGCACTTATTGCGATCAGGTCACGGACAACTTCCGCGTCATTGACCCAAAGAAATTCCGGATTATTGCGTGAACAGGGTATATAAGTTTTGCGTACCGAATATGTGTACCGCCGAAGGCGCGCTGGGCGAGGAACAAACGCAAAAATTCAGAGACCAAGCGCAAACCGGGCACTTGGCTTTCCGTGATCCGTCAGGAAAGGAGATTGACGTCGAAGTGTCGTTCAAAGGATTCGATCACGCCCTCGATGCTCTGTTCAAACACTGAATTGCATGGGCTTCCATGTGTGACCAGGCATAGCACCGGCACTCTGCGGTGGAGCGGCCCATGGCCCGCCACGGATACACGGCTCCCCATCCGTTGTGACTGCCCCTTGCATTCGACCGACTGTTCGACTATTTTGGAAATATGGAGAAGTTAGGCGCCATCGTCGCCTTGGCGGCCCTCGCGCAGGAATCCCGCCTCGATGTGTTCCGGCTGCTCGTTCAAGCCGGGGCGAACGGAATGGCTGCCGGACAGATCGGCGAGCGGCTGGGCCTGCCCTCCGCCACGCTCTCCTTCCATCTGGCTCACCTGAAGCAGTCCGGTTTGGTAAAGTGCCGCCGCGAAAGCCGCTCGCTCATCTACAGCGCTGACTACGCGGCGATGACTGACCTCCTCGCCTACCTCACTGAAAACTGCTGCCAAGGCAATGTGTCTGCCTGTGGCGTCAGTCTCTGCGATCCCGCAACCAATTCAAAAGGAGTCACGCGCGATGAAGCGCCTGCACGTTCACGTCTCCGTCGATGACCTTGCGCAGTCGATCCGCTTTTACAGCACCCTTTTTGCGGCCAAGCCGACCGTCACGAAGCCGGACTATGCCAAATGGATGCTCGGCGATCCGCGCGTCAATTTTGCCATCTCTGCACGCAGCGCTGAGACCGGCATCGATCATCTCGGGATTCAGGTCGAGACGGTGGACGAGCTACAAGAAGTCTATGGACGGCTGCGGCAGGCTGACAGGCCGGTGCTGGAAGAAGGCGCGACCGTCTGCTGTTACGCCAAATCGGAAAAATCGTGGATCACTGACCCGCAAGGCGTCTCGTGGGAAACCTTCCTCACCTTGGGCGAAAGCACGGCTTACGGCGACAGCGTCGATCTCGGCCCGATCCGCACGAAAGGCGGGGCCTGCTGCGCTCCGTAGCCGGAACTGGCTTCGGACGCCCCGTGCTGCGGACAAGGAGCGGCTGCATGATGGCGGAAGGCTCGCGTCCATGAGTGATCGCGTCTGCAACGTCCTCTTTCTCTGCTCAAGAGTCTCGACAACTTGTCGCTCACCGCTCGCCTGCGCTAAATCGAGAAGATGGAAGGCGCTACACGCGCTCCCGAAAAAGCCTGACTGCTTGAGGCAACCATTACGACGATTCAAGTGTTTGATCCGGCGCTCTGCTGTAGCACGGGCGTGTGCGGCGTCGAGGTCGATCAGGCCTTAGTTAATTTCTCGGCGGATGTGGAATGGGCCAAACAGAATGGCGCGCGCATCGAGCGGTTTAACTTGGCCCAGCAACCCATGGCCTTCGCTGAGAATCCGACCGTGAAAAGTTTTCTGGAACGCTCGGGGCAGGAAGCCTTGCCGCTTATCCTCGTCAATGGTGAGGTGGCGCTGGCTGGACGCTACCCCCATCGCGGGGAGTTGGCCCGCTGGGCAGGCATCACGGAGGCAGTCGCCGAAGCGACACAGGGCGAATGCTGCGGCGGAAGCCGCTGCTACTGAGATCCAAGGGCGCAAGATGAAATTTCTCGAACAGCCCCCGCGCTTCCTCTTCTTCACCGGCAAGGGCGGCGTGGGCAAGACCTCAATCGCCTGCGCGACGGCGATCCAGCTTGCCGAAGCCGGACGGCGTGTCTTGCTGGTCAGCACCGATCCCGCCTCCAACGTGGGCCAAGTGTTTGAGGTAGGGATCGGCAACCAGATCACCGCTATTCCTGCCGTGCCGCGCCTGTTCGCGCTGGAAATCGACCCGCAAGCGGCCGCGCAGGCTTATCGTGACCGCATCGTCGGCCCCGTGCGCGGCACGTTGCCCGAGGCCGTGGTCAAGGGCATTGAGGAACAGCTCTTCGGGGCCTGCACGACGGAAATCGCGGCCTTCGATGAATTCACCGCGCTGCTGGTCGACTCGGCGCTGACCGCCGATTACGACCACGTTATTTTTGACACGGCCCCGACCGGCCACACCATCCGGCTGCTGCAACTTCCCGGCGCATGGAGCGGATTTCTTGAGGCAGGCAAGGGCGACGCCTCCTGCCTCGGCCCCTTAGCCGGTCTGGAAAAACAGCGGGCGCAATATAACGCAGCCGTGGAAGCATTGGCTGACGCGAGCCGCACCCGCTTGGTTCTGGTCGCGCGCGCCCAACAATCCAGTTTACGCGAGGCCGCCCGCACCCATGTGGAACTCGCGGCTATTGGCCTCAAGCAACAATATCTCGTCATCAACGGCTTGCTGCCCAAAGCGGAAGCGGCGGGGGACGACTTGGCCGCCGCGATCTGCGAAAGAGAGCAAGCAGCTTTGGCCGCGACGCCGGGCGAGCTTCGGACTTTGCCGTGTGATCATATCCAGCTGAAGCCCTTCAATCTGGTTGGCATTCCCGCCTTGCGCCAGCTTCTTGGCGAAACGACTGTGCAACCTACTGCCGATGAGGAAGAGCCGGTCACTCTCGATGCGCCGAGCCTGTCCGAACTGGTTGACGACATTGCCGCCGACGGACACGGCCTCGTGATGCTGATGGGCAAGGGCGGCGTCGGCAAAACCACCTTGGCGGCGGTGGTGGCCGTGGAGCTGGCCCGTCGCGGCTTGCCGGTGCACCTCACGACATCCGATCCAGCCGCGCATTTGGCAGAAACCCTGCACGGCTCGATGAGCAATCTCACGGTCAGCCGCATTGACCCCCACGCCGAAACCGAACGCTATCGTCGGGAGGTGTTGGCCGCCAAGGGCGCGAAGCTCGACGCCAAAGGCCGCGCGCTGCTGGAAGAAGATTTGCGCTCGCCATGCACTGAGGAGATAGCGGTGTTTCAGGCGTTCTCCCGCATTATTGTCGAGGCGGGCAAGAAATTCGTGGTGATGGATACCGCGCCGACCGGCCACACCCTGCTACTGCTGGACGCTACTGGAGCCTATCATCGGGAAATTACGCGGCAGATCAATGATAAAGGAGTTCGCTTCGTCACTCCGATGATGCAATTGCAAAATCCAAAGCGGACCAAGGTGCTGTTGGTGACCTTGGCGGAAACAACGCCAGTGCTGGAAGCGGCCAGCCTCCAAGCCGATCTGCGCCGCGCCGGTATCGAGCCTTGGGCTTGGGTCATCAACAACAGCGTGGCGGCGGCGAAACCTCATTCGCCATTGCTGCGTCGGCGCGCGCGCAATGAATTGCCCGAAATGGAAGCCGTCGCCTCACGGCACGCCACGCGCTACGCCGTCGTTCCACTGCTGCGGGACGAGCCTGTCGGCGTTGATCGTCTGCTGGAATTGGCGGGCCGCGTCTCGGAGCCAGCTTAACCACCCCAATGAAACGGCGCCTGGATAGAGAGGCCTTCCCCATGAGTGAAACGGTAATCGGCACGAACGGCTCTGAAACAAAGATAGCGCCCGCCATGGGGAAATTCGCGCTTCCTGACGCTCTGGGTCGCGCTTTGCATTATCGTCGGCATTGGCCTCTGGCAGGCCCTGCCAAGCGTGTTCCACGCGCTTGGCACGGCGACAGTCGCGGAAGTCAATCTGCCGGTTGCCGTGCTGGTCTGGCTGATGATCGTGCCGATGCTGCTGAAGATCGACCTTGCCGCGCTCGGACAGGCACTGGCGAGGGATGGTTGCGACGGTTGGAGTCAACTGGCTGGTCAAGCCGTTCTCGATGGCGCTGCTCGGCTGGTTATTCATTGGCCATCTGTTCCGGCCTCTTTTGCCTGCCTATCAAATCGACGGCTATATTGCCAGTCTGATCCTGCTGGCGGCGGCTCCGTGCACGGCCATGGTGTTTGTCTGGTCGAACCTCGTGGAAGGCGAACCGCATTTCACGCTGAGCTCGGTCACCTCAACTGCGATCGACAACGCCGCCTGACCGGCGGCATATCCGTCACCATGCTACAAACTGTAATCTTCATCCGACGAAATCCGAAATAAGACATACAAGAAAGGATCCGGCAATGGGAGATGCGGTCCCGAGAAAAAGATTGTCATTCCTCGATCGTTACCTGACGGTCTGGATTTTCGCCGCCATGGCTGGCGGGATCGCGGCGGGGTCGCTTTTCACGGGCCTGCCGGGCTTCCTCAACAGCCTTTCATTCGGCACCACCAACATACCCATCGCCTTCGGTTTGATTCTGATGATGTATCCGCCGCTTGCGAGGGTCCGCTACGAGGAACTGCCTCAGGTGTTCAAGGACTGGCGGGTTCTGACTCTCTCGCTCGTGGAGAACTGGCTGCTCGGGCCGGTGCTGATGTTCGCGCTCGCGGTGCTGTTCCTGCGAGACTATCCCGAATACATGACCGGGCTGATCCTGATCGGGCTTGCCCGTTGCATCGCCATGGTCATCGTTTGGAACCAGCTTGCCGGCGGCAACAACCAGTATGTGGCGGGGCTGGTCGCTCTCAACTCGATCTTCCAAATTATCTTTTTCAGCGTTTACGCGTGGTTCTTCTTGACCGTGCTTCCACCCCTCGTCGGGCTTGGGGGTAGCGTCATCGACGTCGGCTTCTGGACGATAGCCGAAGCGGTGCTGATTTATCTCGGCGTGCCGTTTGCCGCCGGCTTCCTGACCCGGCTAATCCTGACCAGGCGCAAGGGCGTCGTTTGGTACGAAAAGCAGTTCCTGCCGAAGATCGGTCCGATCACGCTCGTCGCGCTGCTCTTTACCATCGTCGCCATGTTCAGCCTCAAGGGCGGCATGGTGCTGCAACTGCCGTTCGACGTGCTGCGCATCGCAATCCCACTCACGCTCTACTTCGTCATCATGTTCGTGGTCAGCTTCTGGATGGGGAAGCTGATCAAGACGGATTATCCGCGCACAGCCGCGCTCGCCTTCACCGCAGCCAGCAACAACTTCGAGCTCGCCATCGCGGTGGCCATCGCCACATTCGGGCTCGCCTCGCCCGTTGCCTTCGCGACGGTCATCGGCCCGCTGGTGGAAGTGCCGGTGCTGATCTCGCTGGTCTCGGTCGCCCTTTGGCTGAAGCGGCGTTGGTTTGATACAGAACAATCCAAAATAACCCCGCGAGGGCTAGAAAAAAGGATGATCATTCACAAGATCCTCTTCCTTTGCGTCGCCAACTCCGCCCGCAGCCAGATGGCGGAAGGCTTGGCCCGCAGCATCCTCGCTGATCGCATCGACGTTATAAGCGCCGGCTCGCAGCCATCCAAGGTCAATCCCCATGCCATCGAGGCCATGGCCGATATCGGCATTGACATCTCCCAGCACCGCTCGAAGTCAGTCGACGAGATCGATCCCACTGGGATCGATCTCGTGGTCACTCTCTGCGCCGAGGAAGTCTGCCCCGTCTTCCCCGAAGCCTCGCGCCGGCTGCATTGGCCAATTCCCGACCCGGCCTCGGCCGGCCCATCGCTTACACCTGATGATGCGCGTGCCCGGTTCCAGACGGCGCGCGATCAGATCAAGTCCCGGATCGAGATCCTGGGAGGCCTCCTCCATCTTCCCGAAGGCCCGGTGGCGGAGGAGTTCCACAGTAGCATCCGCGTAAAACGCCTGCCCGACAGCGTCCGCTTCTACGCTTGGCTGTTCGATACTTGGCCGAAGGAATGGACCCCTCGTTATGCGACGTTCATCCGGCCGGATCTCAATCTAAATTTCGTGCTGCTCGCCTCCAACGGCAATGAGCTGCACCACGATACGCTCTACCATCTCGGCATTGGGGTCGCAGATCAAGCGGCCGTCATGGACGCGTATTACCGAGCGCGCTCCTTCGGCGCCCATATCGAGAGGCCTCCGCGCACAACCTGGAAGGGCACCCCACTGCACGAGCTATGGCTCAAGGATCCAGATGGCAATCTTATCGAGGTCTACGGATGGTTGACCGAGGCCGATTGTCGATGAAACCGGCGGACGAAGCGACCGCCTTCCTGGTGCCTGGCACGGAAGCACGAGCATGACGGAGAGCCAGGAGGTTGGATACAATGTTTGTGCCCGGCGCATCGACGGACATGGCAGTGAGGCATCGGCTAAGGAGGCGCGGATTGTCCTCGACACCGGCGTGAACGGACGGCTGGACGCTTTCAACCCGGCGGAATTGTTTCTGGCCGCTCTCGTCGCCTGCATGATCAAGGGCATCGAACGAGCGATACCGATACTGAAGTTTGAATTGCACGGCGTCGAGGTCAAGTTACATGGCTCCGGCAGGACAGCACGCCGAAGATGAATTCGATCGATTACGACCTTATCGTCGATACCGATGAAAACGACCACCGGCTCGAGCTGCTGCACGCCAACGTCCGTAAATACGGCACGATCTCGAACACCGTGGCTGAAGCGGCGAAACTCGAGGGCGTCATCAGAAGAAAAGCGTGATACGGCCGCGCCTGCCTCGGGCAAGTCATCTCACCACTTACCGGCGGCGCCCGCGAATGCCGCCCAGCTCGGGCAGGAGATGTTTTGTAGTCAACGAGCTTTCATGGAGGATGTGATAATGGCTATGCGAGAAGTTGTTCTCTGCGCTCCGGTGCGCACCGCGATCGGAACCTATAATGGTTCGCTGAAGGCAACGCCCGCGACCGATCTCGGCGCGACGGTCGTCCGCGAGACTCTCCGCCGCGCGGAACTTGATCCGGCGAAGCTGCGCGCCGTGGTCATGGGCAATGTGATCCAGGCAGGCAACAAGATGAACCCGGCTCGGCAGGCTGCCATCCATGGCGGCGTGCCGGTCGACGTGCCAGCCATGACAGTCAACCGTGTTTGTGGGTCTGGTGCCCAGGCCATCGCCTCTGCCGCCCAGGAAATCTGGCTCGGCTTCACTGATGCCGCTATCGCGGGTGGCATGGAGAACATGGATGCCGCCCCCTACCTCATGTCCGGCGGGCGCTGGGGCTATCGGATGGGCGATGCCGAGATTTACGATTCCATGCTGCGCGACGGGCTCAATGACGCCTTCTCGGGCGAGCACTCCGGCTGGCACACAGAGGACCTCGTCACGAAATACCAGATCAGCCGTCAGGATCAGGACCGTTGGGCGGCGCGTTCGCAGCAGCGCTTCTCGGCCGCGCAGGCAGCAGGCAAATTCGACGCCGAAATCGTCGCCGTAGAGGTGAAGGGCCGCAAGGGGCCGGAACTCTTTGCCAAGGACGAGCATAATCGGCCCGACACGACGGTTGAATCGCTCGCCAAGCTGAAGCCGGCGTTTCGCAAGGACGGCACCATCACGGCGGGGAGTGCGCCGGGGCTTAACACCGCCGCAGCCGCAATGATTGTGGCCGAGCGCGGTTTTGCCGATACCAACCATCTTGCACCCATGGCGCGGCTTGTCGCCTATGGTCTCGGCGCGGTCGAGCCCGGCATGTTCGGCATCGGGCCGGTTCCAGCCGTACGGCAAGCCATTGATCGGGCGGGGTGGACCGTAGGCGACCTAGATCGCATCGAGATCAACGAGGCCTTCGCGGCCATTTCATTGGCCGTGATGCGCGAACTGGGGCTGCCAGAAGACGTCGTCAACGTCGAGGGCGGCGCGATCGCCCATGGTCATCCGATCGGGGCCTCCGGTGCAATCCTCACGACGCGGCTCCTCTATGCGATGAAACGAGACGGTCTCAAGCGCGGCGTCGTCACCCTGTGTATCGGGGGTGGTCAGGGCATAGCCTTAGCCCTCGAAGCGGTCAATTGAAGAGGATGCCCGGTCGTCGGGACGAGTGGCTGATGGAGCAAAGAGGCCGCGCCGAAGCGCGGCCCTTCCCTCGATCAATACTCGCTTGCCAGCATGATGAGGTCAGCGCAAGGTTTGTAATATTTTGTACGGTAGATTGTACGTATAGAGAACGGCATCTCGGCGTCAGCTTTTCATAAGGAGTAGGACGAGGTTGACCGCCAAATGTCGTTAGACCCCGCTGATGAAGCATTTGTTCACGATAGATACTCAACGAAGGCCTTTGATCAGACGTATGTTCCCGGTCCGTCTAAATTGCCGTACAAAATATCCGACGGTGATCGTCACCGACAAACTGAGATCTTACGGAGCGGCGCTTCGCGAAATTGGCTTCTCGGGATTGCACGAGCAAGGGCTGCGCGCCAACAATCGCGCGGAGAATTCGCACCAGCCGCTTCGACGACGCGAACGAAACATGCAAGGCTTCAAATCAACCAAATCAGCTCAGCGCTTTGTTTCCGTCCACGCGGCGGTTTACAACACATTCAACGTGCAACGGCATTTGATCAGCCGGCGGATCAAGAGACAATTTCGGACCGCAGCACATAATTCTTGGACCGATGCGACAGTTGCGGCCGCATAAATTGATGCCTCAGCTGTCAGGTTTCTTGTCGCCTGCTCGTTAACGTGTCAATGCCGGTGAGGGGCAAGATCGCCATGTTCCAATGCCTATTCTGTTGCAGCTCTGGGCTGCTTTTCTCGACGTATGGGTAGATGAAGTATTCAATCGGCCTGATGCAGGTCATGCCACGTCTCAGTCAAGGAGAGACCGCCGGAAATGCGGATCGTGGCGATGATCTCGCGCAGATCCACTTTTCAAATCCTTATGCGTGCAAAAGCTTCTCCGATGATGAGCACCTTCGAGCCGTTTTCTCCGACACGATATCCACCATCTTCAAAATGAGCCTTCGCCATATCGCGCAACGTTTGTAGACGTACCTTGTGGTGTTCGTTTTCAAAACGCCATTTGTCTGCCGGATGCTCCTGCGTTATATGCAGGACATCTTCGCTGGCGATCACATTTCGGATCATACGAACACCGCCGATTTCTGTGTCAGAACCGGTCAGCGAGAAAAGGACTTTCTTTTCAAACGTTGACAAATCAAGCAGATGCGCCAACACACCATCGGCAAAATGCGCTACAAGAACATTGCGCGCCGCTTCAAGAATCGCTCCCTGATGCTTTGGATTCAAATCCTTTATGAATCGATGTACCCAATTACATCGAAAGGCTGCCGCTGTGAGCGATTTACGAACCTTGTCACCACGAATAATGGTGTCGACATGCTCGACCATACCGAGATTCCTCAATTTTAAAGTTCGATATCCTTCTCTGTCGACATCCGAAACCTCATTCACAGAGTGCACATAGCGGTGCATATCGCGATTCCCGCGTGACTGCCAGCGTGTCATGAACCAAGCATAAATGCTTCCTGCACCCATCAGCAAGAAAATGGAGTTGTAAAAGACTGAAACGTGGATGGGCTTTATCACAAACCCAAAGATATGCATCACATTGTCGTCCATTTGGGTTCCCTCCAACCTTTTCTAATTTCCCGTTCACTTTTCGACGTTTCTCCAGCACCGATCGTGAAGCTACCATCCTTTTCGAAATCGGTTATCAATGTTTGTTTTGCCATCAACGGAATGGAAGCACTGCGCCGGTATTCGAGCGTACCAACGATGTAGCCCGCCAAGAATCGGATGCGCAACACGTCTCCGAACCGCTCGATCGGGCGTATGTATCCCGAGCACAACAAGCGTTCCCACCTCATTATAATAGGTAACGTATTTCGCAAGGATTCCGGTGAGTACGCTTGCCGTCACTGAGTTTTTCGAGGATTTCTTCTAGGGTCTCTGTAACGTCAATGGTGCCGTCTGGGACGCTGGCAATAAAGTCCTTTCTTGTGGACTTCAATCGTACTTGGGTTTGCAAGGTTGACGTGGATGCCCTCCCTGTTTTGCGATGTTAGTTTGATCCATTCTATCGTTAGGCCCATTCTCCTTTACGACAAGCATAGCAGGGGGATTGGCGCGACGCGAGGTGTGTCAAGGGCCCGAAACGTTCAAACTGAGGCGCTACTGAATTTTCTGAAGCGACAGGTGCATATCCTCAAGACACAGCCTTTTTACTGGCTCAACTTTAATTTCTTACAATTCAGGAGAGCAACATGCCGGATACCAAGCCTATCGAGAAAGCTTCGCAAGTTTCTGCCGCGGATTTGGCGGCCCTGCGTGACGACATCACGAAATTGACTGCGTCGATTTCCGAACTCGTGTTTGAGCAGGCTTCGGCTACGACAAGCACGGTCTATCCCTTTCTGTCGGTGCTCGCCGCATTTTCCGCCGGATTGCTGATTGGGGTAATGAGCCATATAAGGAAATGAATTTGTTGACGAGGAAGCTTGTGCGCGACGCTCAGGGCGGGCGCTCTTTTTCTGGCGAAGAGCCTCGAAGGCGCATGTCGAAGGTGGCGCCGTCTCATCCAGTCAGGCCGTCGGCATAGGTCTGATTGTAAGAGAGCTCGTAATCAATGCGCTCAAGCACCCATTCCCCGGTGACCAGAACGATGGCACCGTGGCCGTGACTTATGAACTAGCCGAACCGAACTGGAGACTTATGGGGGTCTGCCTCACATTTCGTGCTCCATGAATGTCGGTAGCGGCATCATACGGGCTCGCAACAGTTCGGTGCCGGCGCGGCCGTACATGGCTCGCTTGAGAGTTTTCAATCGATTGATTTGCCCCTCTGTTTGGCCATTGCTCCACGGTTCCGTCACTGCATTCCTGACGGCGCAAATGTCTTGTTGTAATGTGCGTGCGAAGCGCTGCATAGCGTAAATGCCCGATCGTTGCGCGTCATTAAGCCAGCCGCCGAGCCGTTTAGCGTTTTTGCTCCGCAGAATGCCTCGAAATCGCATGGCAAGCCCGCGCATCGTGACGAATTCCGATGAAGCGCTCTTCAAAGGTGCTACCTTTGCCGCTTGACCCGTCGTTAGCAATCCGCGCGGCTTCATGCAGAGCGCAGCAGCGACAATCGGCGAAATTAGCCAACCGGTTGCTGGGTCTATAGCGCGAGGCATCACAGCAGCCGTTGCAGGTGCTGTCGCAGTTGTTGTCGCAGGAGCAGGCGTTGAAGCGGGAATTGGCGACAGCGCCGCGAATTTCGTGCGTCTCCATTTTGTCAAAAAGCGATCCAAATTCGAATAACTGCCCGTGTAACCGCGTGGCTGGATTTCCTCGAACAGTTGCCGGCCGCGAGTGCAGCCGCTCGCCCAGCGGCCCGACAGATAGTCCCGAAAAAATCGCGGAGAAGTCGGCGTCGGCGCCCTCTCACTGCGCTCGGGGAATGCGGTCGCGTGCACCCACTTCTTGGCCGTGCGCCAGTTTACTCCCATCTCTCGGGCAATACCGCGAACGTTCCGTCCTGCGGCCTTCAAAATCTGGACCCGCTCATACATTGCTTGTCTCGAACGATCGTGCGCGCGCCTCGTGAGATGTCGATGCTCAGCGACTTTCTGTCGGCCGCCCGTACTGCAAGAAGTCGGGCTGCTGTCTTCGCCGTCGGTTATAGGCAACGATGGGCGAGTCATCCCTCTGTCGGAGCGGCTCAGTTGGTTTTCGATCGTCTCCCGAAGGTTCTGAAAAAGATGGAAGCGGTCGGCGACCTGGCGCGCCTGCGGCGCGCCTTCACGCGCTCCTTGAGCATAGAGACCACAGCGATCGCGGCTAACAATCTCGACATGCGGTCGCTGAAGCAGCCAGTCCGCTGTCGTAGCAGCCGAGCGGTCCGCCAGCACATCGACAACTTCATGCCGCTCCATATCCACCATAACCGTTCCGTAGCTAGCACCCTTGCGCCAGCTCCAGTCGTCAATGCCCAGCACACTAACGTTCTCTCTGACTCTGCCAGTGACACTCCGCTTCAGATGCCGCAGAATGGTGTCATCACTGGCCGGCATACCGAGACGCTTCATCAACCGCTCACCCGGCCTGCCGCCGGCGACGTGACCAAACAGCTGAACAAGGTGACCGATTCGCAAGGTCCGACGCGCATAACGGGCGGCGACTCCAGATAGCTGCTCGGAAAACGTTTGGCGCTCGGATTCGTCGTTCAGACACCGCCATCGGGTCATTTGGAGTTTCACGGTCACGATCGTTCCTTGCACCGGCAAATCCTGAAGGCGACGCGAGTACTGGCTATGCCGGCGCTTCGACCGTACGCTACATCCTGGACAAGACCCAACTTGCGGGCCTACAACCGAGATCATCCAACGATTTCTGTCGCGCTCCGCGCTCAACACTCTTACGCCAAGCCCTGGCGCCCATGCCGATTTTGTTTGCATGCGTTTCGATACCGAGGACCAAATAGCCAATCAAGACAAACAGCACGAAGTGTGAGGCAGACCCTGATAAAGTACAACGCAACAACTCACAATCCGGCGCCGGGGGCGGCGGGTCGTGTTGGTGATGAACTTGAACGGAATGTGTGATTCCTGGATTCGGCTAATCGTGTCGAGAGAGCCGGGCAAAGCGTGGTTGCCGACATAAACGATCCCGTCAAGGTCGATCAAAACGCCTTTGACCATTTTGCCTTCTCGGACGGGCGGCACCATGCGTAACCATCATGGCTGCCCTTGGCTTGGATAAGCCCGAAAAGCCTATTGGTTGATCCTGCCCTTCGGCGCCAGCACAGGCAAGCGCGTCTCCGGCTACTCGTGCTACTCGCTCCTTGCAGGCACCTTCGGAGTGCCAGCGTCGCTGTGACTCCAAAAGAACGTCACGGCAATCCCGATGAGCGCTGCGGCGGCTAAGGTCAAAAAGAGAGCATATGATGTCAGCCATGCGATCGCAGGGACAGCAAGTGCCATGATGATGCCGAGAATGCAGATCTGCCATGCAATATGAATACCCGCGACGAAAGTACCAAGCGCCAGCAGCATCAGAAGCGCTAGCCCGGTTCCTGGTGCGGTCAGCAATCTTTGAACGTCGGATAAGACCACGATGTTCATCGCGACTAAAAACGCCACCCAGTGAAGCACTTGTGTCCAAACCATCCGGATTCGCGCTTCATTGCTTTGCATATGAAGCCATCCCGTGCCTATGCAGACAACTCCCATCGCCAGAGTCAGGAACTCCCAAAAGCCAATGAGGGGCTGGTGTGAAATGCTGGTGTAGGCCACGCCCAAGAGTGTGAGCACGAGCACGATGATGTAAGGCAACTCCCTCAGCCATAGCCTTGCCATGCGCGAATGGACCAAAGGATGTTCCGCATGTTTTGCCGCTTCCGGTTCGCTCATCCCAATGTTCCAATCTTATGGCTGACGGCGTAGGCCTGATCGACCTGGTCTGCGCCTTCAAATTTCCTGTTCGCATAGAAATTTGCAACGTATTTCGCATATTTTCCGATCAGGTGCCACAATCACCTTGATGTTTTCAATCGTCGGTTGAGATTTTCGCGATTCGGCACAGGCAGCCTATGCTTTTGAACAGAAATATGTTTCTGCCTTCGCGGGAAATTGTACGGTATACCCCGACTTCTGTAACGGGCCTTGAGCTGTCAATCCCTTTTTGCGTCACCTCTTCGCCGGGTCACTCTTCTGTCCGTGGTCGGCACACGACCGCCACCTGATGGTATTAGATGAGGAGGAGGCCGACCA
>Ga0182030_10017062_pt1 | contig 14050 bp, 9 predicted proteins | sample 812S3MmetaG_FD_121299 | JGI IMG/M metagenome (GOLD analysis project Ga0182030, IMG submission 121299) | Permafrost microbial communities from Stordalen Mire, Sweden - 812S3M metaG (Illumina Assembly) | ecosystem: Environmental > Terrestrial > Soil > Wetlands > Permafrost | place: Sweden...
GGCATCCAGCCCGGCAACAACGACCGCAACTACGTTTTGCGCCGCATCCTGCGCCGCGCCGTGCGTTACGGCCGCACGCTCGGCTTCCGGGAGCCTTTTTTCTACAAACTCGTGGACGTGCTCGCCGACACGATGGGCGACATCTTTCCCGAAATCCGCGCCCGCAAGAAGCAGGTGCAGGAAACCATCCAGCGAGAAGAAGAGGCGTTTAACAAAACTTTGGATAAGGGGCTTGAAATTTTTGACGACTGCTTGTTTCGGACTTTAGCTGACGCTGTGAAAGCCAGTTTGAAAAAAGATTCTTTATCCATCGTCTATAAAACAGCGACGTCGGAAGCTCGCAGTAATTCTGACGCTACAGAAATTATTAATGTTGCTTCTGATATTCCAGCAGAGTTCAAACGACATGGAATAAAACTACCGTTATTCCAGGCAAAATTTGCTTTTGATTTATATGACACCTACGGTTTCCCACTCGACCTCACTGAGTTGATGGCGCGCGAACGCGGTTTGACCGTGGACAAGGAAGGTTTTGAAAAGTTGATGGAAGAACAGCGCGCCCGCGCCCGTGCAGCGCAGAAGAAGGAAGTCATTTCGCTCTCGCAAATCGAGACCACCACGCCCACCAAGTTCGTCGGCTACGACGATCTGTCGGTGCAGGCCAAAGTGGTCGAAGTCGTATCCTTGAAGGACAAGACCGCCGTCATCCTCGACGCCAGCGCGTGTTACGCTGAGATGGGCGGCCAGGTCGGCGACACCGGCGAAATTCTCCACGTTCCCGTAGCAGCCGACGTGAGTCGGCTCAAACTTTCAGATGGAGCGGACTTACGTCCGCTGCTACGAATCACGAACACGCAGAAGTCTGGCAACACGTTTCTTCATTTCGTGGACGGTGACGAAGTTCTCGCCATTGGCGACGCCGTCATTCTGCGCGTGGACAAATCCCGCCGCGATGCCATCCAGCGTCATCACACCGTCACGCATCTTTTGCATTGGGCCTTGCACGAAGTCGCCAGCAAAGAGGCTTCGCAAAAAGGCTCGTTCGTCGGGCCGGACAAGCTGACCTTCGATTTCAACAGCGCGCCGCTCACGCCCGCGCAGGTCGCCGACATCGAGAAGCTCGTCAATGAACGCATCCTCGAAAACGCCGGCGTCTCGTGGACGGAAGTCGCGCACGCCGACGTGAAGAATCGCAAGGACATGATGCAATTCTTCGGCGATAAATACGGCGACACCGTCCGCGTCGTCCAAATCGGCGGCGGGGCAGGGAAGCTGGATGGTTATTCGATGGAACTGTGCGGCGGCACGCACACGCGCGCGACCGGCGAGATTGGTTTGTTCCGCATCATCGGCGAAAGCGCCATCGCCGCCGGCGTCCGGCGCATTGAAGCCGTCGCCGGCTTGACGGCTTACGACCTCGCGAATGAGCAGTTGCAGCTCATCAAGAGCATTGCCGGCAAAATCAATTCGCCAGTGCATGAACTGGAGAAGAAAGTCGAGTTGCTGCTCGCACATCAGAAGCATCTCGAACGCGAGGTGCATACGGCGATGATGCGCAACGCCTCGAACGCCGCGAGCGAACTGCTTGGCCGCGCGCAAGCGGTGAACGAAGTTCCGCTCATCGCGCACAATCTGGGCGAGGCGGAACCGGAATTTTTGCAGGCCATCGCCGACGCGCTCAAAGGCCGGTTCCAAGGCGTCGTCGTGCTGGGCGGGCACAAGGTGGGCGCGGTGACGCTGGTCTGCGCGGTCACGCCGGAGTTCACCGCGAAAGTTCAGGCGGGAAAAATCATCCAGCAAATCGCACCAATCGTCGGCGGCAAGGGCGGCGGCAAGCCGGACAACGCGCGTGGCGGCGGCAAGGATGCCAGCAAGCTCGATGAGGCGCTGGCGAAGGCGAAGAGTTTGATTTGATTTATTCCCGCCCCGAACGAATTTTCAAGTACGATGGGAATTACAACGCCAGCCCGCCGCAAGCGCGCCAAACCTTTGCCCCCGGTGGAAATCCGCGAGATGGAACTGCGCGATGTGCCGGCGGTGTATGAACTCGGCCAGAAACTGTTTACCGCCGAGGAATGGCCGACGCTCTACCGTTCGTGGGACGACCATGAACTCGCGCAGTTGTTCAGCAGCGACGCCGAGACGTGCCTGGTCGCGGAGGCGGACGGAAAAATCGTCGGCTTCGCGCTCGGTCGCGTGACGGAGAAGCCGCGCAGCGCGTGGCGCTACGGGCTGCTGATGTGGCTCGGCGTGGAGCGGCGGTTCAAGCGCAGCGGCGTTGCAACGCGGCTCATGCGGCAATTGACGGCATTGTTCATTGACCGCGACGCGCGGCTGATGCTGGTGGACACGGCCGCGTCGAATCATGCGGCGCTGGCGTTTTTCCGGCGCAGCGGTTTCGGCCAGGAAATCCGGCATGTTTACCTTTCGCAAAACCTCGAAAACCATCCGCGCTACCTGGAACGCAAGGACCACGAATACGATGACGAGGATTTGACGGGTGAATAATAAAAAAGGCCGGCGAGGTGCCGGCCTTTGATTTTTGAGCGGTTAAATTTATTGTGCCGGTGGCGTTCCCCCGGGTGGCAGACCCATTCCACCGCCCATTTTTTTCATCATCTCCGTCTGCATCATGGTTTGCACGTTGTCGTAGCGGGCGTAGCCGGCGGGCGGTTCAAACAGGCTCGCCGCCGGCTTGGTGAGCGACACGTCCGTGAACAGCATGGTGACATCAGCTTCCGGTCCTGTGCGGGAAATCTTCACCGGAAAGTTTTTCAAATCCGTGGCGTTCCAAACCGTGAATTCATTCGTCGCGCCTTTGGCATCGGTGACGAAGACCCGGTTTTCCATGCACGGATGGCCGGCCACGGTTTCCTTGCCCAATTCCGTTGTCGTGACCTTGAAATTCAAATTCGTTGCGGCCGCCGGCAGCGGATTATCCACATAACTTTGCAGACCCGGATAAATCAAGAGAACCGACTTTTTTTCGGGGAGCGAAATGGTGACCATCTGATCCAGGCCCATGGATTTCATCTGGGCGGCGGCACCCGGCGGCAGTTTCAGCCCGGTGGCCGTGGCCAGATTCATTTCCATGCGCGCCTTGCCGGAATCAAAGGAAATTTTGCCCGGCATGGTGATCAGGTCGCCGGATTGCGGCTTGATCTGGGATTCAAGCGTGGCGGTGAACGCGGAGTTGTCGCCGAACAATTTGCTCATCGCGCCGTCGAAAGCGGCGCCGCCCGCTGGCGGGCCAGGTTGCGCGAAGGCCGGCGTGAGCCCAAGCGCGACGAGCGCGGTGGTGAGAAGGATGGATTTTTTCATAAAGTTGGTTGTTGGGTTCCACGAATTGAATGGCCGAGCCGGGGCGAATTGGCAAGCCGAAATGCGCGCCGGAAAACCGGGGTTGGAAGCGGGCTGCCAACCCAGGCTGCGGAATTTCAAAAACGGTTTCAGCCGAGCTGCTTTGTAGCCGCAGAAAGGAAGCATCGCGAACGGAGCGCGGCCAGCTCAACGTTCCCGGCAAGACCGCGCACTGGGTCTTGCCGGGAAACCACGGCGCATCGCCGTTGAATTACAAGCGTGAGATCAGCAACTCCCGCTGGAACACAAGCTCCTTTGGCAGCTGGCTGTAGAGCTTGATGAACAGCTCATCCTGCATCACGAGTTCGTGGTGCCATTCGGAGGTGTCAATTTTCTGAACCTCGGCGAATTTCTCGGCGGTCATTTCATGTTCTAGGCCGCGCATGTCGAGGTCCTGATATTCCGGCACCCAGCCGATGGACGTCTCGATGGCGTGCGCGCCCATCTGGCTGCGTTGGACGATCCATTTCAGCACGCGCATGTTGTCGCTGTAGCCGGGCCAGAGGAATTTTCCGGCGGCGTTTTTGCGGAACCAGTTCACATGAAACACGCGCGGCAGATGCTTCACTTGCCGGCGCATTTCGAGCCAGTGCGCAAAATAATCGCCCATGTTGTAGCCGCAGAACGGCAGCATCGCCATCGGGTCGCGGCGCACCTGGCCGAGCGTGCCGGCGGCGGCGGCGGTCATTTCCGAGCCGACGGTCGCGCCGAGATAGACGCCGTGAACCCAGTTGAACGCCTGAAAAATCAGCGGCATCGTCGTGGCCCGGCGGCCGCCAAAGACAATCGCGCTGATCTTCACGCCGGCGGGATTTTCCCAGTCGGGATCAATGATCGGACAATTTTTCGCCGGCGCGGTGAAGCGGCTGTTCGGATGGCTGGTCACATGGTGCTTGCCGTCGGCGTCTTTCGAATCGGGCGTCCAGTTGTGGCCTTTCCAGTCAATCAGGTGCGCCGGCGGCGTCTTGGTCATGCCTTCCCACCACACGTCGCCCTCGTCGGTGAGTGCGACATTGGTGAAAATCGTGTCCCGCTTGATGGAGTCCATCGCCATCGGATTGCTGCTGTAGGATGTGCCGGGCGCGACACCAAAGAAGCCCGCTTCCGGATTGATGGCGTGCAGATGGCCGTCGGGTCCGGGCTTGATCCACGCGATATCGTCGCCGATGCAGGTGACTTCCCAGCCTTCGGCCTTGAGCTGTGCCGGCGGAATGATCATGGCGAAATTCGTCTTGCCGCACGCGCTGGGGAACGCGGCCGACACGTAGGTTTTTTTGCCCGACGGTTCCTTCACGCCGAGGATCAGCATGTGTTCCGCCATCCAGCCTTCGTCGCGCGCCATTGCCGAGGCGATGCGCAGGGCAAAGCACTTTTTGCCGAGCAGCGCGTTGCCGCCGTAGCCGGATCCAAAGCTCATGATGAGGCGGTCTTCGGGAAAATGGCAAATGTAAGTATGCTCGGGATTGCAGGGCCACGACACGTCTTTCGTTCCGGCGGCCAGCGGCATGCCGACGGAGTGGAGACATTTGACGAACGTGCCGGTCTTTTCGATCTGGGCGAAGACGCCGGTGCCCATGCGCGTCATGATGCGCATGTTGGCGACCACATACGGGCTGTCGGAAATCTCGATGCCGTATTGCGCGATGGGTGAACCGATCGGGCCCATGCTGAAGGGAATGACATAGAGCGTGCGGCCTTTCATGCAGCCTTGGAAAAGGCCGTTGAGTTTGGCCTTCATGGTCGCGGGGGCTTCCCAGTTGTTGGTGGGGCCGGCGTCCTTCGGCGACTTCGAGCAGATGAAGGTTCGCTGTTCGACGCGCGCCACGTCGCGCGGGTCGCTGCGGACGAGCAGGGAATTCGGGCGCAATTTTTGATTGAGCCAGAGGCCCGCGCCGGATTGCACAATGCGGTCGCGCATCAATTTGTCTTCGGCTTCGGAGCCGTCGCACCAGTGGACGCTGTCCGGCTGGCAGAGGGCGATGATCTCGCCGACCCAGTCTAAAATATTTTTATTCTTGGTGGGTGCTTGCTTGGAATTATGGCTCATATTTATGGTTCGTGGCGCTCGGGTCAAATTGTGAAAATCCGTTTGTGGCTCGCAACATTGATTCCGGCAACGCTCGAAAACTGCCAGAACCTGAAGGTCGCGGCAAACCGGATTTTGGCAGAAGCTTGCTCTTTTTTGTCCGCCGGGGACACCGGTTAAAATGAATTTTTACAATCGCACCATTTGGGGGTTGTGTTAAATTTTTTGGCGACATGACCGCGCCGCATATTGCCCGGACCGAACGCAAGACTGATCCTGCCAAATGTTTTGCCCGTTCCGTCGTGGAGACACTGGGTGAAGAACCGGCGCTCGAAGCGGTGACGATTGATCCCGCGCAAAAGAAAATTTCCGTGGCCACGCTCGGCCGCACCGACGTGGACAAGCTCACCGCGCGCATCACCCACCAACTCACCGCTGCGCAGGCCGTCGCCGGGCAAAGCCATTGCAGCCTGCTCGCCGGCCAGCGCGAGTGCGGGGGCTGTGACCAGCCGCTGTCCGAAAATGAGCGGAACCTCATCACCATCCGCACCGAGGGCAACGCCACGACCATCGCGCGCGTCACCTGCCCGACCGCGCCGAAATTCTGGCGCTGGCGCGACATTCCCTTTCCCAAAATCGCGCCGCGCGAAATGGAGATTCCCGACGACGACCACCACATCAACGAGTGGAAATGGCAGTTGGTGCTCGCCGTCGCGTGCGGCGCGCTTGGCCTGCTGGCGGCGTTCGGTTTTCCCGCGTGGCGCGTGCCGTTGTTTGTCTTGAGCTATCTGGCCGGCGCGTTTTTTGCCGTCGAGGAAGTTTGGGAACGGCTACAGAAACGAGTCCTTGACGTGCATTTTCTTATGCTCGCCGTCGCCGTTGGCGCGGCGTGCATCGGCGCGTGGCCGGAAGGCGCGACGCTGCTCTTTCTCTTTTCGTTCTCCGGCGCGCTGGAACATTACGCCTTTGGCCGGACGCAGAAGGAAATCCGCTCCTTGTTCCGCGACGCGCCAAAAACCGCCACGGCGGTTGACGCGCACGGAAATGAAACCGAGGTCGCCGTCGAAAAAATCCTCAAGGGCGCGCGGCTGCTCATCAAGCCCGGCTCGCAATTTCCCGTGGACGTGGAAATCGTCAAGGGCGTGACGGCGGCGGACGAATCCAACCTCACCGGCGAGGCTGCGCCCGTGGAAAAAATCATCGGCGACACCGCGCTCGCCGGCACCATCAATCTTTGGGGCGCGGTCGAAGTCGTCGTTCTCCGGCCGGCGGCGGAAAGCTCGCTGCAAAAAATCATCACACTCATCAAGGAGGCGCAGCATCAGAAGGCACCCGCGCAGATGTTCGCCGACAAGTTCAGCACCTATTACACCTACGGCGTGCTTGGCCTGTCGCTCGCGATGTTTTTTGTGTGGCGATATGCGTTCGGACTGGCGGCGTTCGCTTCCACCATCGAATCGCACAGCGCTTTTTACCGCACCATGACGCTGCTGGTCGTCTCGTCGCCGTGCGCGCTGGTGTTGTCCATTCCGTCGGCGGTACTGGCGGCCATCGCGTGGGCGGCGCGTCACGGCATTTTGTTTCGCGGCGGCGCGGCGGTGGAAAAACTGGCCGAGGTCAACATTGTCTGTCTCGACAAGACCGGCACGCTCACCACCGGCGAACTGCGTGTTGAAAAAGTGGAAAGCTTTCCGCCCGGCCGCGAAAACGAAATCGCCCGGCTGGCTTACTCGCTGGAAAAACTGTCCACGCATCCGCTTGCCCGCGCCATCACGCGTCACGGAAAACAAAATCAAATCGAGCTGCTGTCGCTGGACCATTTTGAATCCGTCACCGGCCAGGGCTTGAAGGCAAAACTCAACGGCGTGGGATGCCGGCTCGGCGGACGCGACTGGTTTGATTTGGAGCGCTGCGCCGGATTACAAATCGGTCCACCGGTGGATGCCGGATTTTCCGAGGTCTGGATTGAAACCGGTGATTTGCTGGGCCGCATTATTTTGCGCGATGACATCCGCCCGCAATCCGCTTCGGTCATCAGCGAATTGCGCGACGAAGGATTGCGCAGCGTGGTCCTGACCGGTGACCGAAAAGCCGCCGCCGAACATTTGCGTTCTGAATTAATGCTGGACGACATCCGCGCCGAGTTGAAGCCGGAGCAGAAGGTCGCGGCCATTCAGGAATTCACCCTCGCCGGCAAAAAAGTCGCGATGGTGGGTGACGGCGTGAACGACGCGCCGAGTCTGGCCGTGGCGCACATCGGCGTGGCGATGGGCGCGCGTGGCGCGGACGCCGCGCTCGAACAGGCGGACGTGGTGCTGATGAACGACAAGCTGGAAAATTTTCTCGCCGCCTTTCGTTTGAGCCATCGCGCGCGGAACATCATCCGGCAGAATCTTTTCATCTCGCTCGGCACGGTGGTTGTGCTGGTCACCTTTGCGATGCTTGGAAAAATTCCGCTGACAATCGGCGTGGTCGGTCACGAAGGCAGCACCGTCGTCGTGGTGATGAACAGCTTGCGGCTCCTGTTTGGCAACGCGCAAAAAAATTAAATTCTTCCCGGCGCGAAGTCCTGCTTCTTTGGCAGCGCGAAGATGGATTTCACATCCACCGGCGGCGTGTTCATGAGGCAATGGATGGCGATGATTTCGAAGTTCGTGACGAGTGCGACGACGGTCAGCGCGATGATGACCCAGCTTCCGGCGTTGAAGGCGAGCAGGGCGATGAGCGCGGCGAGCAGGCACAGGCCGTAAAATTTTGCCAGATAGGAATGCGTGGCCGGATATTTTCCAAAGCGGACGTAGCTGGTGAGAATGGTGCCCGCCTCCGACAACATGATGAGCGCGATGAGCGGCCAGTTTTGCTTGACCACCGGCTGGCAGAGCAGAAACGCGGCGGCCAAGATGAACAGGTAATAGATCGCGTCCGTCACGCTGTCGTAGCGGCGGAGCGCGGGCGTGGCCACGCCGAAACGCCGCGCGAGGATGCCGTCATAAATGTCCGAAAGCGTGCCGGCGACCAGAATCGGCAGATAAACCCAGCGCGGAACATTCGTCAGCGCGCAAACCAGGGCGACCGGGCCGAGCAGCAGCCGCAAGATGGTGAGCGCGAATGGAAGATGGCGTTTCATCCTGACTGTAATTTATCAGTTGATTCAATGAGTTAAGGTATCCATTTGAAACGTTTCTTGCTGCGAGAAACTCGCTGAAAGTGCGGGTCATACGAGGGAACCGGAACTTCATCGGTGAAGCTCGCCCCAAGCCGCTCAATGGTGCGAATAGAAGCGCGATTGTCCGGATCGCAAGTAATGGTCACGGCTTTATAAAACGAACGAACGAACGGAGCAATGGCTTGGCAGGCTTGAAGCGCATAGCCATGACCACGAAACGGCTCAAGAATTTCATATCCGATATGTCCCGCACAAACACGAACATGCTCGGTGTCGCCGACACGGAAATTGATGTGGCCAACATCCAAACCATCCGCAGCAAGAATGCGGAAGTTGTAAGCGGGAACAAAATCACGCGCCGGGGGGTCTCCGGGGATTATCCGAACAAAACGCAATCTGACCTGACCGAAAAACAAATCGTCCGGTGGAGGTGGAAACTTTTCAGCAATTGCGGATACGGTCATCAGTCTAATCTGTAATCAAGCTTTTCAAAAGTCTGCGCCTTCTAAATTTTTCTGTCGAACCTATTTCTGAAATGCAACGAACAGAACTTGTTCACCGCAGCGGTTTTTAACCTGAAAAAACGGTGAATAATTCATGGGCGCGAATTGAGAATCGCCTGATTTGACGGGCAAATTCGAGTTGTGTGCCGGTTTTCCACCGGCGCGGTTTGGTGAACAAGCTGTGCATATCAATTTATTGAAGGAATTAGAAAAAACGCTATGCTGTTCCCAGTTCATTGAAAGAACCGAGACGGACGGTGGTGAATAAAATCACGCCGGAAATCTCAAAGATAATCCCAGGCGACTGGGGAAAGGTCGGGTCAGGCTGGTTGACCCGGCTCCTCTGAATCGGAGCGCAAGTTCTGGCGAGGCAGAATTCACCAGTTCCTCTGGCACGTTCGCGCGTGCCAGTAACGCGAAAGAGGGAACTAGGCGGCGAGGGGCGATGAGAAACCGCTCCAGACCGAGTCAAGTAATCCGGGCAGGTTTCGAGCCTGGATGAATCGCAGTTACCGGGAGGTATCGGTTGCTACTGTGCATCAGCACGGACGGACGACTCTGGCGGTCACGCATCAAGCGGAGATCAGCCAAGCGAAAGACGGCGAAAGCCGGGACAAAAAGGGCGTCCGCACCGGGAAGGTCACGCAGGCTGGGCAGGCCGCGTGAAAAACTTCCGAGCGTCGGCGATGTTAAAAACGACACCGCCGGGCTGTGATGGAAAGGCAACTTGAAAGTGAAGAGGCGAGACCCGTGGCATCGGGCGAACGCGCTGTCAAAAGCGGCGGCTGACCCGGTGCTAATGGTGGAGACGCGAAAGAAAATCATGGACGTGTCTCAACCTGGTTCGCAGGCCGGTGGCGCAACCACCAGTTGAAGCGAGCTGAAAAGCCTCACTTGAAATCCAGCGGCCGCAAGGCGCTGGACGGCCCTGCTACGAGGCCGCAAACTCCGCTTGCCGTGGAGAATGGCGTCGGGAAGCTGACAGCCCCTGAAAAGGGCGCGCCGAATGTCAGTCCGGGAAAGAGAGCTTGGCGAACTCCCAATTCCCATTTGTCCCTGTTCGACCGAAAGGCCGGGTAGGGACTTATTGTTTTCAGGAATCTGGACAGACGCTTTTGGGGCTGCCGAGTTTAGTCAAAATCCTTATGATGCGGATGAATTAAGACTTGCCCGCCACCGGCATTTCGCCAAGATTTCCCCAGCGAGATATTAAACCACCAACCAGATTATTTTATGGGACACATCTACAACAACATCATCGAAACCGTTGGCCGCACGCCGCTCGTCAAGCTCAACAAGGTCACCGCCGGCGCGGGCGCGACCATTTTGCTCAAGTGTGAATTTTTCAATCCGCTCGGCAGTGTCAAGGACCGCATTGGCGCGGCGATGATCGAGGATGCCGAAAAGCGCGGCATCTTGAAGAAGGACACCGTCATCATTGAGCCGACCAGCGGCAACACCGGCATCGCGCTCGCGTTTGTCGCGGCGGCCAAAGGTTATCAATTGATTCTCACGATGCCCGAAACGATGTCCGTCGAACGCCGCACGCTGCTGGCGATGCTTGGCGCGAAACTCGTGCTGACGCCCGGCGCGGAAGGCATGAAGGGTGCGATTGCCAAGGCTGAGGCGCTGGCCAAGGAAACGCCGAACTCATGGATTCCGCAGCAGTTCAACAATCCGGCGAATCCGGCCATTCACTCCAAAACCACTGCCGTGGAAATTTGGGAAGACACCGACGGCAAGGTGGACATTTTGATTTCCGCCGTCGGCACGGGCGGCACCATCACCGGCTGCGTGGAAGTCATCAAGCCGAAGAAGGCTTCGTTTCAGGCCATCGCGGTTGAGCCGAAAGATTCGCCGGTCATTTCGCAGACGCTCGCGGGCCAGCCGGTCAAGCCCGGTCCGCACAAGATTCAGGGCACGGGTGCGGGCTTTATTCCGCAGAATTTGCATTTGAAGGACGGTGCGGGTCATCCGCAGATTATCGAGTGCGTGCAGGTTTCCAACGACGACGCGTTTGCGATGGCGCGGCGGCTGGCGAAGGAGGAAGGCATTCTGGTCGGCATTTCCACCGGTGCGAATGTCGTCGCCGCGATTGAAGTGGCCAACCGTCCGGAGAACAAGGGCAAGACGATTGTGACGATTGCCTGCTCGACGGGTGAACGTTACTTGAGCACGCCGCTCGCCGCCGAAGCGCGCGCAGCGGTTGGTGGATGAGTTTCAGCTTAAATTTCAGGCGAGCCAGCAACGGCTCGCCTTTTTTTATTGAAACATGCACAAAAATACTTATTGCGTTTGCTGGCGTTTCCGCGTAGTAATCAGGCCGTCGAAGGTTTTGTTAGTCCTGTTTATCGGGACGACTTCCCAAGTTCAACAATTCAAAACAGCGGTTTAGGGATTATTCCAGCCTTCGCGCACACATTATGAGCAGTCCAGAAATTAAGGGTGATAAAATACCCGGCAACGGTGAAAAAACACCCAATCAAGGTTCCGGCCACTTGGAAATTTCCGAGAAGGGCTTCGGTTTCCTGCGCACCGCCGCCAACCATTATCATCCCAAGCCGACCGACATCTTCGTCACGCCCGACACCATCCGCCGCAATTTTTTGCGCGAAGGCAGCCACGTCGTCGGCACCACGCAGCCGCCGCATCGCGGCACCAGCCCGCAGCTCAAGACGGTCGAGAAGGTCAACGACATGCCGTTCGAGGATTACACAAAAGTCGTCCGCTTTGAGAACCTGACGAGCATTGACCCGATTGAAAAATTTCAACTGGAAACCACGTCCGACCTGATCGAGACACGCGTGATTGACCTCGTCACGCCCATCGGCAAGGGCACGCGCGGCATCATCGTCGCGCCGCCGCGCACGGGCAAGACGACCATCCTCAAACAGATTTGCAACGCCATCACCACGAACCATCCCGATGTCCACGCGATGGTGCTGCTGATTGACGAACGCCCGGAGGAAGTCACGGACTTCCAGCGTTCCGTGACGGCCGAAGTCGTGGCGTCGTCCAACGACATGGATTTGGACACGCATGTGCGCCTTTCGCGCTTCATGATCGAACGCTGCCGGCGCATGGTGGAGGTGGGCAAGGACGTTTTCGTGCTGCTCGATTCGCTCACCCGCGTGGCCCGCGCCTACAACAGCGTTCACAGCGGCAGCGGCCGCACGATGTCCGGCGGCGTGGATGCCCGCGCGCTGGAAATTCCGCGCAAGATGTTCGCCTCCGCGCGTAAGATTGAAAACGGCGGCTCGCTGACGATTCTCGCCACGGCCTTGGTGGACACCGGTTCGCGCATGGACGAACTGATTTTCCAGGAGTTCAAGGGCACCGGCAACATGGAGCTGATTTTGGACCGCAAACTTTCCGACCGCCGCCTGTATCCCGCGATTGACATCCCGAAGAGCGGCACGCGCAAGGAAGAAAAATTGTTCGCGCCCAAAAATCTCGAAGCCATCCGCAAACTCCGCCGCACGATGGTGGACCTGAATCCCATCGAGGCGATGGAAACGCTCACCGCCGCGCTCAAGAAGCACAAGACGAACGACGAGCTGCTGGCGAAGATGTCCGTCGGGATGTGAGATTATCAGGAGGTAACAAAGAAAACGGAGTGGGGAATTTCGTTTTGTTTTACCTCTGTTTCCTCCGTTTGCTTCTGTTCAAATGAATTCCTCGCTCCATTCGCGTCCGCCGCTGGAGCGGATGTTGCGGATTCATCAAGCGTTGCAGGCCGGCGGATTTCCCAATGCCAGCCAGCTCGCACGCGAGGTCGAGGTTTCCACCAAGACCATCCATCGCGACATCGAGTTCATGCGCGACCGGCTGAACCTGCCGATTGAATTCGCCCCGGCCAACCACGGTTATTTTTACGATGGCGAAGTCAGCGGCTTTCCGACGATGCAGATTACCGAGGGCGAAATCTTCGCGCTGGTCGTCGCGGAAAAAGCCTTGCAGCAATATCGCGGCACCAGCTTCGAGAAACCGCTGTTGAGCGCCATAAAAAAAATGGAGAGTGCGCTGCCCGACACCATTTCGCTGAACCTCGCCGACATCGAGCAGACGATTTCCTTCCGCACGCGCGCCGAGCCGATTCTCAATCTGGAGATTTTCGACGCGCTCGCCAGGGCCGTCGCCCAACGGCAGCAATTGGAACTGCATTACCGCAAACCCGGCCAGCCGGCGGAGAAGCGGCTTGTGGACGCGTATCATCTGGCGAATATCAACGGCGAATGGTATCTCTTCGCCTACGACCACGCGCGCAAAGACCTCCGCACATTTGTTCCGGCGCGCATCCAGTCCGTGAAGCCGACGGGCAAAACCTTTGAGCGCACGCAGAAATTTTCGCTGGAGAAACGGTTGCGCGGCAGCTTTGGCGTCTACGCCGGCGAAGGTGAATTTGACGTGGTCATCCGCTTCAACCCGCGCGCCGCCGATTATATTCGCGAAAAGAAATGGCATCCGTCGCAGACCTTGCGCGACTTGAAGGGCGGGGGAGCGGAATTGAAAATGAAACTGTCCAGCCTCGCCGAAGTGCAGCGCTGGGTCTTGAGCTGGGGCGGCGATGCGAAAGTCCTGAAACCGCGCGAGCTGGCTGAGGCCGTCAAAAAATCAGCGGCGGCGATTCTGGATCAGGGTTTAAATTCTTAAACGGCAGCCGTGGAACGTCGAAAGACAATAACTGTGTGCCTTTCATAACGAGGCATGTTTAATTCTTCATGTTAGCGGAGACGTTTTTTAGCCAAGCTTAAACGATGCCAGCCCAAATTTGCCTCCCGGCCACCCGTGCCGCCGGAAAAAATCCATTTCAAAGCCCGTTCGTCAGGTGTTAACGCTGCGGCTCATGTTACGCCCGCCGTTTCTCACCTTAGCCGGAACGATTCAGCTTGCAAGTGTGAGCACTGTTTGGCGGGCTTGTGGTGATGAAACCAAAACAAGATCCTGAGCCTCGACGGGAGGCGCACCAAACAGTGCGGCTCCAAATTGACACTA
>Ga0182030_10017063_pt1 | contig 14049 bp, 6 predicted proteins | sample 812S3MmetaG_FD_121299 | JGI IMG/M metagenome (GOLD analysis project Ga0182030, IMG submission 121299) | Permafrost microbial communities from Stordalen Mire, Sweden - 812S3M metaG (Illumina Assembly) | ecosystem: Environmental > Terrestrial > Soil > Wetlands > Permafrost | place: Sweden...
GAACCAAGCGCGCAGAAATTTCCCTTCGCCTACGACCCGGCGTTGGATCATGAACTCGCGCCGTTCCAGCGCAAATGCTGGCTCACGACCAATTTTTCCAAATACCTGACCGAGTTGCGCCGTGATTTGATTGGCGAAGTCAAACGGCGCACCAAACAGCAGCGGCTCGAACTGCCCGACAGCGAAAAGCAGCCGACGAATGATTTCATTGTCGCCATCAACCAGCGGCTGTGGACGGACATCAAATACACCATCCGCATGGAACCTGGCGTGCAGACGCCGGAAGAGACGCTCACGAAGATGAGTGGTTCGTGTCGCGATTCCGCATGGCTGCTTGTGCAATTGATGCGGCACTTCGGCCTCGCGGCGCGCTTTGTCAGCGGTTATTTGATCCAGCTCAAGCCGGATGTAAAATCGCTCGACGGCCCGAGCGGCGCGGAAAAGGACTTCACGGATTTGCACGCGTGGACGGAAGTTTACCTGCCCGGCGCGGGCTGGATTGGTCTCGATCCGACTTCCGGTCTGCTCGCGGGCGAAGGCCATATTCCGCTGGCCTGCACGCCCGATCCGTCCAGCGCCGCGCCGATTTCTGGCGGCGTGGATGAATGCGAAACTGAATTCGCCTTCGACATGACGGTGAAGCGTGTCTATGAATCGCCGCGTGTCACCAAGCCTTACACCGAAGAACAGTGGGCGGACATTGAAAAGCTTGGCCACGCCATTGACGTTGATTTGAAAAAAGGCGACGTGCGCCTCACGATGGGCGGCGAGCCGACGTTTGTTTCGACGGAAGATCCCGACGGCACGGAATGGAATTTCACCGCGATGTCGCACAAGAAGCGCATCCTCTCCGGCGAACTCATCCGGCGGCTGCGCGGAAAATTTGCGCCCGGCGCGCTGCTGCATTACGGGCAGGGCAAATGGTATCCCGGCGAACCGCTGCCGCGCTATGCGCTCGGCGCGTATTGGCGCAAGGACGGCGTGCCGATTTGGAAGGACGATTCGCTCATTGCCGACGAAGCGAAGGACTACGGCCACGGCGCGAAGGAAGCCAAGGAACTCGCGACACGCCTCGCCAAAACGCTGGGCGCGGATCCGAAACATCTGATTCCCGCCTACGAAGACGCGTTTTATTACACTTGGAAAGAACGGCGTTTTCCGTCCAACGTCACGCCGGAAAAATCGAATCTCAAGGACAAACAGGAGCGCGAACGCATCGCGCGGATTTTCCAGCAGGGCCTCGGCTCGGTCGTCGGCTACACGCTGCCAATCAAGCGCGCGTCGTTCGGCCAGCAGCACGGCTGGACGTCCGGCAACTGGTTTTTACGCGATGACGACACGCTCTGGCTGATTCCGGGCGACTCCGCGATGGGCCTGCGTTTGCCGCTCGATTCCGTGCCGTGGGTGGCGGAAAAAGATTTTCCGTGGCTGCGGCAGCAAGATCCGTCGGAACCGGACTTGCCGGAGTTGCCAAAGCAATTTCCGTATCGGCAACAAGTCGTGGGCCGTCGAAACGCGCCGTTGCCACCCGGCTACGGTCCCGGCCAGCGCGCACAAAAGCTCGGCAAGCTGGAGGAAAAACCGGAGCCGCTAAAACCGGACGAGGATCCGAATCGCCGTCCCGCGCCGGGCGAATCCGCGCCGTGGATTATTCGCACCGCGCTTTGCGTTCAGCCGCGCGACGGACGCTTGCACGTCTTCATGCCGCCGGTCGAGAAGGCAGAAGATTATTTGGATCTCATCGCCGGCATTGAAACGACCGCCGCCGAAACGGGTTTGCCCGTGATCATCGAAGGCGAAACTCCGCCGAAAGATCCGCGCCTGAACAAACTTGCCGTCACGCCCGACCCCGGTGTTATCGAGGTGAATATGCACCCGAGCAAAACCTGGGAAGAACTCGTCGAGCGCACCACAACGGTTTATGAAGAGGCTCGGCAAATAAAGCTTGGCACGGAAAAATTCATGGTGGACGGACGCCACACCGGAACCGGCGGCGGCAACCACATCATCATCGGTGGCGAAACGCCGCAGGATTCGCCGGTGCTGCGCCGGCCCGATTTGCTGCGTTCGCTGCTGACATATTGGCAAAATCATCCGTCGTTGAGCTGGCTGTTCAGCGGCCTGTTCATCGGCCCGACGAGCCAAGCGCCGCGCATTGACGAGGCGCGCAACGACGCACTTTACGAACTCGACGTCGCGTTCAAGGAAATGGACAAGCAAATCAGCGCGCACGGCCAGACGCCGCCGTGGATGGTGGATCGTTTGTTCCGCAACCTGCTGATTGATTCCAGCGGCAATACGCATCGCGCGGAGTTTTCGATTGATAAATTGTTCGCCCCCGAAAGCAGCACCGGCCGGCTCGGCCTCGTGGAGATGCGCGCGTTTGAAATGCCGCCGGACGCGCGCATGAGTCTCGCGCAACATTTGTTGCTGCGTGGACTCGTTTCAAAATTTTGGCGCGAGCCTTACAAAAACGAACTCGTGCGCTGGGGCACGGACATTCACGACCGCTGGATGCTGCCGCATTTTTGCGAAACCGATTTTGCGGATGTCGTCAACGACCTGCGCGAGTCGGGTTATCCGTTCAAAGCGGAATGGTTCGCGCCGCATTTTGAATTTCGTTTTCCGCGTATCGGCGATTTGGTGCAACGCGATTTGCAGATCGAACTCCGCACCGCGCTCGAACCGTGGCACGTTCTCGGCGAAGAACCGGGCGGCGGCGGCACGGTGCGTTATGTGGACAGCTCGGTGGAGCGCCTGCAAATCAAGGCGCGCGGCCTCGCGGGCGACCGCTTCGCCATTACCTGCAACGGCCATCGCGTGCCGCTGCATCCGACCGGCACGAACGGCGAAAGCGTCGCCGGCGTGCGTTATCGCGCGTGGCAGCCGCCGACGTGTTTGCAGCCCACCATCAAGTCGCACGCGCCGCTGCGCTTCGATCTTTACGACACCTGGAACCAGCGTTCGCTCGGCGGTTGCACTTACAACGTCGCGCATCCCGGTGGCCGGAGCTACGACACGTTCCCGGTGAATTCCTACGAAGCCGAGTCGCGCCGGCTGGCCAGATTTTTCCGGCATGGCCACCAGCAGGGCAAGTTCACACCGCCAGTGGAAAATTTGAACGGCGAATTTCCGTTCACGCTCGACTTGCGCAATGTCTGACGCGGACGACAATAAGGGCAGACGCGATCAAACGCCGATGACACAATCGCAATCACAATCCGCGTCGAACGACACCAGCTTCGCCAAAAAGGCGGTGCCGGAAAGCCTGTTGTCCGGCTACCAGCGCAGCGCGGGCGCATTCGACGAACTGCTCGTGGCGGACGGCAAGATTTTTCCGCACTACGCAAAGTTGCTTGGCGAACTGGAGGAATTTGGCGCGACGGAATTGTCGCGCCGCACGGAGGCGTGCCAGCGGTTTGTCCGTGAGCACGGCATCACCTACAACGTCTATGGCGATCCGCGCGGCATGGAACGACCGTGGCAGCTCGACCCGGTTCCGTTTGTCATCGCGCCGGATGAATGGCGGCAGCTTGAAACCGGCTTGATCCAGCGCGCGACGTTGCTGAACAAAATTCTCGCCGACTGCTATGGTGCGCAGGAACTCATCCGTTCGCGGTGGCTTTCGCCGGCATTGGTTTTCGGCCAGCCGGATTTTTTGCGGCCGTGCCACGGTATCCGCGTGCCGGGCGACACGTTCCTGCATTTTTACGCTGCTGATCTTTCCCGTTCGCCGGATGGCCGCTGGTGGGTGGTTTCCGACCGGACGCAGATTCCGACCGGCGCGGGCTACGCGCTGGCGAACCGCCTCGTCACGTCGCGCATTTTGCCCGAGCCGTTCCGCGACAATCACGTTCACCGGCTCGCCGGATTTTTTCTTGCCGCGCAGAATGCGCTCGGACAACTTGCGCCGCGCCAGGCCGAGCGCGCCCGCGTCGTCATGCTCACGCCCGGCCCGCACAACGAAACATATTTTGAGCAGGCATATCTCGCCCGCTACCTCGGCTACATGCTGGTCGAGGGACAAGATTTGACCGTGCGCGACAACCACGTTTTTCTGAAAACCTTGAGCGGCCTCGAACGCGTGGACGTGATTCTGCGCCGCGTGGACGATGATTTTTGCGATCCGCTGGAACTGCGCAACGATTCCATCCTCGGCGTGCCGGGACTCGTCGAAGCCGTGCGCGCCGGCAACGTCGTCATGGCCAACGCGCTCGGCAGCGGCCTGGTGCAAAGCCCGGCGTTCATGTCGTTTTTGCCGGGCCTGTGCAATCACCTGCTCGGCGAAAAATTAAAGCTGCCGTCGGTCGCGACATGGTGGTGCGGACAAAAAGTGGCGCGCGAACACGTTCTGAAAAACCTCGACAAACTGGTCGTGAAACCGGCGTTCCGCACGCACTTGAAAATTGCCGAAGCCGAGCGCGAGGAATTACGACGACGCATCGAATTTGATCCCGACTTGTTCGTGGCGCAGGAGCGCGTGGAGCTTTCCACTGCGCCGGTGTGGCAGAAAAATTCGCTCGTGGCTCAACCGGTCAGCCTTCGCGTTTTTCTCGTGACCGATGGCAACGGCGGTTATTGCGTCATGCCCGGCGGCCTCACGCGCGTCTCGCCGGACAGCGACGGGAAATTTATTTCCATGCAACGCGGCGGCAGCAGCAGCAAAGACACCTGGATACCTTCGGCCACGCCGGTCGAGGAAGTCACGCTGCTGCACGGCACGAGCCAAACCATCGAATTGCGCCGCACGGGCAACAACCTGCCGTCGCGCCTCGCGGATAATTTTTTCTGGCTGGGCCGTTATTCCGAACGCGCGGACGCCACGTCGCGCCTGCTGCGGAGCGCGCTGCTGCGGTTCAATCCTGAGCGCACCGGCGGGGCGCTGCCGCTGCTTACGCCGCTGTTGCAGACGCTGGAAATTCAAGGCCAGTTGCCGGGCATTTCCGCCAAACCGGAATTGTGGGCCAACGCCGAGGCGTTCGAGGCGGAGCTGCTCGCGGCGATTTTTGATCTGACACGCCCCGGCAGTCTGCGGCAGACGGCGGAACAGTTGCAGCGGCTCGCGATGCTCGTGCGCGACCGCACGTCGAACGACATGTGGCGCGTGTTGAGCCAGATTGACGACCGGCTCGCGACGCCACCGCAGAAGCGGGTGATGCTCGCGGGCGAGGCGGTCGGCATCTTGAACCAGACGTTGCTTGGTCTCGCGGCGTTTCACGGCTTGGCGCGCGAGAACATGACCCGCGCGCAGGCGTGGCGCTTTCTGGACATGGGCCTGCGGCTCGAACGCGCGGTTTATCTTTCCACGCTGCTCGACGCGACGTTGCGTTCGCCGGACGCGGAAAATCCCAGCCTGCTCGAAGCCGTTCTTGAAGTCGTGGACAGCAGTATCACGTTCCGTTCGCGTTACAATTTGCTGCCGACCGTGCCGGCGGTGTTCGACCTGGTTTTGCTCGACGACAAAAATCCGCGCTCCGTTCTGTTCCAGCTCAAACAACTGGTAAAACATTTCGACAAGCTGCCGGGCGAGCGCGAAAACGCGGCGGGTTCGGGTAAACAAATTTTGCAAACGTGCGCCACACGGCTGGAACGCGCCGACGCGCGCGAACTCGCCAGTCCGGCCGCCGGCTGGAAGGATTCCGCGCTGGCCGCGATCATCCGGCAGACGTTGCTCGACCTGCCGCAACTGTCCGACGCCATCGCCGCGAGCTATTTCGCGCATTCGGCAATTTCGCGCACGGGCCGGGGTGAGGCGTCATGAACTACCACATCACCCATCGCACGCTTTACGAATACACCGCGCCGGTGTCGGTGTCGCACCACGTCGCGCGGCTGGAACCGCGCGCCACGGCCACGCAGTCGCGCGAAAGTTTTTCGCTCCAGATTTTTCCCGAGCCGGCGCTCCGCAAGGCGCGTGCGGATTATTTTGGCAACCAGCTTTGCTTTTTTGCGATCCAGGAAATTCATTCCAAGCTGGAAATCATCACCCACAGCCGCGTGACGGTGCAGCCAAGAAATCCGGCGCAAAACGAATCCACCCTGCCATGGGAAACCGTGGCGGAAATGTTCCGCGACCCGGTTTTGCCTGAAGTGGTCGAGCCGTATCAGTTTGTATTTGATTCGCCGCAAATCCGCGCGTCGCGGGAGTTGGCCGATTACGCGTTGGAAAGTTTTGGCAAGGACACGCCGCTGCTCGCCGGTGCCCGCGATTTGACCCGCCGCATTTTTGAGGATTTCAAATTTGATCCGAAAGCCACGACCGTTGCGACGCCATTGGAGGAAGTCTGGAAACAACGGCGCGGCGTCTGTCAGGACTTCGCGCATCTCGGCATCGCGTGCCTGCGCTCGCTCGGTCTGCCGGCGCGCTATGTGAGCGGCTATTTGCGCACGCGCCCGCCGGAAGGCAAGCCGCGCCTCGTCGGCGCGGATGCGAGTCACGCATGGTTTCGGGTTTTTTGTCCCGGCACGGGCTGGCTGGATTTTGATCCGACCAACAATGTCCAGCCCGCCGAGGAACACATCATCGTCGCCTACGGCCGCGATTTTGGCGATGTCAGTCCGGTAGCCGGAATTCTCACCGGCGGCGGCGAACATGAGGTGAGAGTGTCGGTGGACGTGGCGGAAATTTGAATCATGAAATGGGACATCATCCATCGCACGAGCTACACCTATGCGTCGCCGGTGCGCGACAGCTTCAACGAGGTGCGGCTGCAGCCGTTTTCGAACGAGTGGCAGACGGTGGACAATTTCCTGCTGAAAATCCTGCCGGCGGCGAGGCTGCGGCATCACCACGATTTTTATTCCAACGTGATCCATCACTTCGAGATCACCGAGCCGCACAGCACGCTGCTGGTCGAAAGCAACCTGCGCGTGACGACCCGGCCGCGTCCGCAACTGGCCGCAACGGAAACGCCGTGGCCGCTGGCGCGCATCGGCGAGGCGGCGCGCGAAACGCGGATATTCGATTTTTTGCAGGAGAGCCGGTTCGTGGAATTGTCGCCGGAAGTCTGGCGGCTCGCGCTGGACACCACCGCCGGCATCACGGACACCTGGCAGGCGGCGCTGGCGCTGATGAATTTCATCCACGGCCAGTTGAAGTATGAATCATTCTCCACCAACGTCCACACCCATGCACGAGATGTATTGAAGGATCGGCGCGGAGTGTGCCAGGATTTTGCGCATGTGATGATCAGCCTGTGCCGCACGCTGAAAATTCCCGCGCTCTACGTCAGCGGTTATCTGGCGACCGAGGCGGCCAGCGCGACGCATGCGTGGGTCGAGGTGCTGATCCCCGGTCTCGGCTGGATTCCGCTCGACCCGACGCACAACCGTCAGACGGACGAGACTTATGTGAAGATCGCCGTGGGCCGCGACTACTCCGACGTGCCGCCTTTTTCCGGCAATTACAAAGGCACAACCGACCGCCAGATGCAGGTGCAGGTCAGCATCAAGTCCGTGTTTTAACGGACGAATCACCGCCGCTGGCGGTTTCTTTCGCCGCCCAGTCGAGCCATTCGCTCAACACAATCAATGTCCACAACGCCCGCGCGTGGTCGGCCCGAAGCTGGCAATGTTCAGAAAAAAGTTCCGCCACCGCCGGCACGCGAACGCCGATCTGTTCCAGCCGCTCGTTGGCCAGTTTCTTGGCGGCCCAATCGCGCAAAGGACCGCGCAGCCATTTGCCGATCGGCACGGACAATCCGCGCTTGCGGCGATGCACGATGGTTTTCGGCAGATAGCGCAGCGCGTAATTTTTCAGAAAAATCTTGGTGGAAAAATTCTTCACCCGGTCGGCGGCCGGCAGGCTGGCGGCGAAGGCCATGACCGATTCATCGAGAAACGGCGCGCGCAGTTCGAGCGCGGAAGTCATGCTCGCGCGGTCGGCTTTCGTGAGCAGACCCTCGGCGAGAAAATTTTCCAAGTCCCAGCGCTGAATTTGATCAAGCAGAAGCCCGGTGTCGGCGGCAGCGGCGGAAGCCGCCGGCGGCGGCAAAATTCCCAAACGCGCCAGCACCGGCGGCGAGATGTTCGACATCCACAATCGGTGTCTAAACAGACCGCCCCACTTCGCGCCCTGCTCCGCGCCTTGCACAAAACGTTTCAGCAAAAATGACACGGTCATTTTTTTCTCGCTGACCGGCAGCGACTCGACGCCGCGCCGGATGGCGTTGCGAACCCACACCGGCAGACTGCCAAATTTTTCGGCGACGCCCGCGCCGATGTAAGTTGGATAGCCGCCGAACAATTCATCCGCGCCTTCGCCGACCAGCGCCATCGGCACGTCCTGCGCCGCGCGGCGCGCGAGCAGCGCCGTCGGCAGCCACGCCGGATCGGCGAGCGGTTCGCCGACGGTTTTGATCAATGTTGACAAGGCTTCCGGCAAATCATTGGGCCGAACCCAGACCGTGACCGGTTCCAGCTTGAGCGAAGTGGCGACGGATTCGGCAAAATTGCCTTCATCAAACGACTCCTCCTCGAAGCGCAACGTGTAAGCCCGCAGCCGCCGGTCGGGATGCAGCGAGCGCGTGACTGCCGAGACGAGCGACGAATCCACGCCACCGCTCAAAAACACCGCGAAGTCCACGTCCACGTCGGACTGGCGCCGGACGCTTTCGCGGAAAATTTTATCAAATTCGTCGAGCGACGGTTTTTGTTTTGGCGTCTCGACATTCTTCCAGCGCCAGTAAGTCGAGTGGCTGACACCACGCGCGTCAATCTGCACGATGCCGCCGGGCGGAACCTTTTGGATGCCGGTAAACGGTGAGGCCGGCGAGGCGAACAATCCAAACTGGAGATAGCGCTGCAAGGCGGCCTTGTCAAAATTCACCGGCAGTTTGCCCTCGGAAACAATGCTGGCAATTTCCGTCGCAAAAACAATGGTGTCGGTTGTTTGCGTAAAAAAGAGAGGACGCTCCCCTGCCCGGTCGCGAATCAACATCAGCCGCCGTTCGCGCGGGTCCCAAATGCCGATGGCGAACGCACCGACGAGTTTTTCCGCGAACGCTGCGCCGAGTTCCAGATACATTCCGGGAATCACCGCCACATCGGTGGCCTGTTTCACTGGCCGGCCGCGTTCAGCCAGCCAGCCACGCAGTTCCTTGTGATTGTCAATTTCGCCGTTGCAGACCGCGACCACGCCGCTCGCCGCGTCAATCATCGGCTGCCGGCCGTCGTCGCCGCCGCGGATCGCGAGCCGCGTCGCGCCCAGCACCGCGCATTCGGAGGCGTTAAGGCCGACGTCATCGGGACCGCGATGCGACAGCGCCTGCAACATGGCGTTGACGCGCAGCCGGACGGATTCCGGCTGGCGTTCGCCCGCGATGTTCACGATGCCGCAAATTCCACACATGGCAAAATCAAGGAGCCGGCAACAGGACGCCGACGTATTGCGGCGTCAGTTGCTGAAGGTTGGTTTTCTGAATTCCCGCGACGGCTTCCAGTTGAAACCTCTGGTTTGAATGCGCCAAAAAATAAACCGGATGTTTCCGCGCGGCCAGCCAATGGTCAAATTCCGTGACCGGCACCAGGTTGGTCGGCCAGTTGGGATCGTGCTTCAAGCGGAACAAAATGTAATTGCTGGAACTCGTGATTTCACTGCCGTCCTGGGTCAGCAGCGTGGCCGTGCGGTTGAGATAAAACGGCAGTCCATTTGGAAAGCACTGCAAAAAAACCAGCTCGGTTTCGAGCGGCAGCGGCGGCATTTGCTGCGACAACTGGCGGGCCGACTTGAGATTGAAAACCACCTGGATCGCGCCAAGGTTCAGCGTGAACAGCAGCACTGGAAAAACGGCGAAGAGGACAAAACACAGCCCGGCATCGCGACGGAAGCGCACCAGCAATCCTAGCACTCCGACCACGGACAACAAAATGATCGGCGTAATGAAATGTTGACCCAATTCCGCAGCATCCTCAACCGAAAGCCCCAGCGGCTTGGCGAGTGAATTCATGCGCGGCGAAAGATAAACCGCCGCAGCGGCGACCACGAAACACAAGACCGCCAAAGTGATCGCTGCGCGATAAACGATCCGCGCGACTTTGCCGTCGGGCGTGGCCAACGCCTGCTGAAAAAACCGCGCCACTAAAATGCCGCAGGCCACCGTCACGGTTAGAATGTAGCCCGGCAGTTTCGATTTCGAGAGAGAAAAAAAAATTACCACCACCACAGCCCAGACCAGGCACAACCGGTCGGCGGCCGTCATGAACTTTTTATTTTTCCACGCCGCCACGCCGGCTTCGGGCAGAATAAAACTCCATGGCAGAAACAGTCCGGCGACAATCAGCGCGTAAAAATAAACCGGCTGCGAGCGGTGAAAGGTCGTGGTCGTGAACCGGTGAAATGATTCTTCAATAAGTCCGTAATAAGGAAAATCCGGATGCTGCAGCGAAAGCCCGATGAACCACGGCAGCGTCACGCCAAAGAACGCCAGCAGGTTGAGCGGTGCGAAAAACCGTTTCCACACGCCGCGCCGGCCTTCCACGCGATGGAACACAAACAGCACCAGTCCGGGAATCAGAAAGCCCACCGGCCCTTTCACCAGCGTCGCAAAACCCGCCGCCAGCGCGCCGAGCAGATACCAGTTGCGCCGGAATTTGCCCTCGCATTCTTCGGCGAGATACCCGGCGAAAATCGCGGCCACAACAAAGAATGCCAGCGCGATGTCGAAAATCACCGTCCGCGAAAGCACCACATACAACGGCATTGTAGCGATGATGCTGACCGCCATGACCGCGCAGCGCCTGCCATAAACGCGCCGGCAAAAACCATACGCCAGCGCCAGCGTTGCCAGTCCAAAAACCGCCGATGGCAGCCGCGCGGCGGTTTCGTTGTTGCCAAACGCCGCCAGCGAAAGCGCGACGGCCTTGAAATAAAAAGCCGGCTTGTCGAGATAGGCGATGCCGTCGTAAGTCGGCGAAAGCCACGCGCCCGATTCCTTCATTTCGCGGGCGACCTCGGCGTTCCGGCCCTCGTCCGGCTGCAACAGCGGGAGTTTTCCGAGTTGAAAAAAGAGCGCAAACCAGACAACGGCCAGAGCCAGTAAAACCCATGCTGCTTCTGATTGCGGAACCAAGGATGAGCGACGCGATTCGATGCGATATTTTGCCACCGTCATTGTGCAAGGCAAGCCCATCCGCAGGTTTCGCCGCACAATTTCGGCGGCGCGATTCGACAAAACGGCATTGCCTGATAAAATTTCACGGCGACGATTAAATGGAAACATTGCAAACCATCACGGCCGGCGCTTCACCCGATTCCGCCACGACGGAACTGCTGGTGGACGGCATGACGTGCCAGAATTGCGCCCGCCACGTCACGGAAGCGATTCAGGAAACACCCGGTGTCCGCAGCGCGTCCGTCTCGCTCGAAAACAAGCGCGCTTCGATCCGCTGGAATCCCGAAGCACCCCAAAATATTTCCGCCGTCATTGCCGCGGTCCAAAAGGCGGGTTATGAAGCGAAGGTAATTCAAGCCGGAGCCGGCGGAGCCTCGCCGTCGAAGCAAGGCAGATGGCAGGTCAATCTCTGGCTCGGCCTCACCGTCACCGCCGCGCTGATGGTCGGCGAATGGGTTTTCCGACTAGCGATGATGCCGTGGTTTCAATGGTTCGCCTTCGCGCTGGCCGGCGTCGTGCAGATTGTTTGCGGCGCGCAATTTTACCGCGGCGCATGGCGGCAGCTCAAGGTTGGCAGTTCCAACATGGACACGCTCGTCGCGCTCGGCTCCACGACGGCGTTTGGTTACAGCACCTGGGCGTTGTTCGACGGCGCGGGCGGACACGTTTACTTCATGGAAGCCGCCGCCATCATTTCGCTCATCAGTTTCGGCCACTGGCTGGAATCGCGCGTCAGCGACAAGGCCAGCAGCGCGTTGAAATCCTTGTTAAACCTCGCACCGCAAACAGCGCGGCGAGTTCAAGGGGCCGCTGCGGCTCAGCCTGAAAGTTTTGATCTCCGCAGCTTCAAGCCTGTTGCGGCAACTCAAACTACAGAAGCCGAAGTTCCCGTCTCCGAATTAAAAATCAGCGACCGCATCGCGCTGCGTCCCGGCGACCGTGTGCCGGTGGACGGCGTGGTCGTCGAAGGCGAATCCGCCGTGGACGAAACCATGCTCACCGGCGAATCCGTTCCCGCCGACAAAAAAACCGGCAGCGAACTCTTCGCCGGCACGGTGAATGTAAATGGTCGTCTCGTCATGCGCGTCACCGCCACCGGCGAGGCCACCGCGCTCGCGCACATCATCGCCGCCGTGCAGCGCGCCCAGACCAGCCGCGCCGACATTCAGCGCCTAGGTGACCGCATCAGCAACGTCTTCGTGCCGGTCATCGTTTGCATTGCGCTCGCGGCAGGGATTCTTTGGGCGATTCATTCCGGCGCGGAAAAAGCCTTCGTGATCGCGTCGGGAATTTTAATCGTCGCGTGTCCATGCGCGATGGGCCTGGCCACGCCCGCCGCCATCATGGCCGCCGCCAATACCGCCGCGCGCCGCGGCATTTTGATCCGCGATGGTGTGGCGCTGGAAAAAGCCGGGAATGTCACGGCGGTGATCTTCGACAAGACCGGCACGCTCACGCTGGGAAAGCCGGAAGTCGCCGCTGTCGGAACGCCAGTCTCCGACCCGGCGAGTTTCAACGCCATAGCCTTCCGCGCCGGGTCGGAGACCGGCGCTCCGTTCGCGCTTGCCGCCGCACTGGCGCGCAACTCCGCGCATCCCATCAGCCAAGCCATCGCCAAAATCTCGGTGGAAAAGGTTGATCTTTCGGATTGGCAGGAAGTGCGCGGTTCCGGCGTCAGCGCTACCTTGCCGGTTTCAACCTTCAACCTTCAGCCTTCAACCTTGCGGCTCGGCTCCCTGCGCTGGCTCAAGGAATCCGGCGTGAATTTACCGGCGGGCGAAGCATTCATCGCTGAATGGTCGAGTCAGGGCGCGACGATTGTCGGGCTGGCCTCAGATAATACTTTGCTCGGCCTGTTCGCCGTGCGCGATGCGGTGAAGGCGAACGCGAAACAGGTGGTTGAGCAACTCCAGCGGCAGGGATTGAAGATTTATCTTCTCACCGGCGACAATGCTTTGACGGCGGCGAGCATCGCCAGGCAGGTTGGCATCGCGGCGGAAAATGTTTTTGCGGAAGTGCGGCCGGAGCAGAAAGCGGAGTTCGTGAAAAAACTTCAATCCGGTAGTGGCACAGGCGCCCCGCCTGTTCGATCCAAAACCGAAACACACAGGCAGGATGCCTGTGCCACCATGCGCGTGGCGTTTGTGGGCGACGGCATCAACGACGCACCGGCGCTTACGCAGGCCGACCTCGGCATCGCCGTAAGCCGCGCGAGCGACGTGGCGCGCGAGGCGGCGGACATCATCCTGCTGAAATCGGAAATCGAGGCCGTGCCGGAGGCGCTCGGCCTGGCGCGGGCGACACTGCGGACGATCAAACAAAATTTGTTCTGGGCGTTTTTTTACAACGCGCTCGGCGTGCCGCTGGCGGCGATGGGTTTCATCAGCCCGATCTTCTGCGCGGCGGCGATGGGCGTGTCGGACTTGGTCGTGATCGGCAACGCGCTGCGGCTGTTGCGGTGGCGCATGCGATAAAATTATCCATTCGCATTTATTATCGAACAACCGTTTCGTGGCAAAAAAATTCAGCGCCACGGTCCCGGCTTTCAACCGTGACGCACAAAAAGTGAAATCTTTTATTTTTCCCGCTTCAACAGGAATTCCGCCAGCGCTTCGAGGGCGACGGCTTTGCCCTTGAAAATATCCAGCGCGGCAAACGCCCGGGCCGTCAGTTGCGCCGCAATGCGCCGTGATTTCTCCAAGCCCACGATGGCCGGATAGGTCGCCTTTTGCACGGCCACGTCCTTGCCCGCCGTCTTGCCGAGCTGTTCGCTGGTCTGCGTCACGTCCAGAATGTCGTCAATCACCTGGAACGCCAGGCCCACGTGGTAGCCGAAGTCGGTGAGCGCGGCGAGTTGCGCGGGTGTGCAGTTGGCGCTCATGCCGCCGAGCCGCACGGAACAGCACAGCAGCGCGGAGGTCTTGCGCTCGTGGATGAA
>Ga0182030_10017064_pt1 | contig 14049 bp, 7 predicted proteins | sample 812S3MmetaG_FD_121299 | JGI IMG/M metagenome (GOLD analysis project Ga0182030, IMG submission 121299) | Permafrost microbial communities from Stordalen Mire, Sweden - 812S3M metaG (Illumina Assembly) | ecosystem: Environmental > Terrestrial > Soil > Wetlands > Permafrost | place: Sweden...
ACCTGCGTCTGGGTTTCCGGCGGCGCACCCGCGACAGTCCCGATTGCGAGCGCGCTGGTCCAGTCCCTCGTCTCGAGATCGATGAAGATGGGCAGTTTCGCGCGGTAATAGGGGAACATTCCCGCCATGTAGTGATCCGGCGCCATTCCTGGCATCGACCGATAATGCACGATCGCGGCATTCGCATCGTCGACGACCGCCCGCGCTTTCGCTTCCTGTCCGCTTTGAAGGTAGGCATAGACCAGAAAATCGTCCGAGTGGAACTGATCCATCCAGCCGCTCTCATGCCGGGCCTCGGCCGCCCGCGAGGCCTCCACCGAGGCCGAATTCGCCTCTATATCCTCGCTCCAAAGGCCGAGCCTCGCAAAGATATGCCCCGGCATGTGCACGGCATGCGGCCCCGACGGGGCGACCTTGCCGTAGGCCCTTGCCGCCGCGAGTCCGTCCGGCGCGAGCGGTGGATTGTCACAGGCGTGGATGATGTAGTGCACGAGCCCGGGGTGATCGGGATACTTCGCCCAAAGCGGCGTGAGCACCGCCATGGCTGTGCGCTCCTGCGTCAGGCTGGTATCGGTCGGCAACTCCGCGGCCAGTAAGGACAGCGCATAGAAGGCGGCCGCATCGACATCCCCGGGATATGCTTCATGGAGCTTTCCCATGGCCGCCGAGTACGCCTCGATGCGGGCCTGATAACCCACGTCGCCGGGCCGGTAGAAATCCGCGAGCGCGGCAATGTATTCGCGCTCGCGCGCCGTCTTCGCGGGACGAGCCTCCGCGGCTTTAAGTTCGCGCCAGCCCGTTGCCGTCGCGGAATCGTCCGGTCGATCCCAGATCTGATGAAATACGCTCATCGCAATGCCCCAACGAGCCATCGAACACCCGGGGTCGCGTTTCAGGATCCTTTCGAACTGAGGCTTCGCCTCCTCGTACCAAAAATCGTGCAGGAGAGCGACGCCGCGATTGAAGCTTGCCTGCACGGTTGACGAACAGGAGACGGCAAACGACACCGCGCCCAGGCGATCCCCCGCCGGGGCATCGGGAAGCCCGGCGCTCCGCGCCGGGGATGCCAGCGACAGCGCGCAAATGAGTGTTCCCGCCGATGCTCCGAGCAATGCTCTTATTCGCATGGTTTTTCACCATCGCTCCACGGATCAGGCCGCGAAAATAGCACGGTCCCGTCGCGCGAAGCCCGCTCTCGTGAAAGTGCTCCACGGCCGGCCAGGCATTTTACACTGAAACATATTCCGTAAAATCATATATTTAATACATAATTGAAATGTGATTTCTCGTGTAATGGCAGCCACCATCCGCGGCCCCGGGGAGCGCCGGCCGTCGATACGCCCCGTCGCGCAAAGCCAACGACGAGGTCTTGTAGGGTAGACCCCTACGCGTGGACGCGATGTCACGCTATTTGTATCGCACGATCACCACGCGCGTCTCAAAACAAGAAGCCCGAGCGCACTCCGGCGAACGATGCATCTAAGCTGGCGCCGTTATAGGTCGAGGGACTGCTATGGAAGATCTCATCCACGTCATTTACGTAGGTGCTGCGTCAGCCGATCTTTCCGAACACGACACGGTCAGTATTCTGAACGATGCGCGCAAGACCAACCGGAGCCATGACATCTCAGGCTTGATGCTCTATGTGGGCGGGTGTCTGTTGCTGTTGCTCGAGGGCGAACCGGCGAAGGTCGACAGCGCCTCCCGCGCGATTGTCTCCGAGGGGCGCGACATGCGGATGATTCTGCGCGAGCCGATCTCGGAACGGAATTTCCGGAATGGATCATGGGATTCGAAACGGTCGAGCTGGATGAGGCTGCCCGCTTGCTCGGCGCTCCGCTGTTGTTCGACTCCTCTTCGCGCGTCCCGCGCATAGATCCGAACAGTGCAAAGACGCTGCTCTCCATCATCGGGCGGCGACGGTGGCAATCCGATCGAAGCGGAATGTTTCGAGCCATCCGCCGGGCGAAGTGACCTGGGCAAAGCGTGACTCGGTTATCGACGCTCGCATCCTGCGGTGCGGAGGAGTCGATATACGGCCTGGCGCAATTCCGGCATCGTTCCGCACGCTCGATCGACCAACAGAGGATTCGGCGCAATGGCGACCCAGAAGAACGACTTTCATTATTTGAGAACCAACATCGAGCGAAGCGAGCCGCGCAAGTATCCTTCTCTGGAGACGGCGCTGGGTGCAATGAAGGATCTGCTGCATCTTCAGGTCGGCCGTGGATTCATCACCACGCGGGAATCGGACGGCAAGCACACGAGCCGGCATCCCGATGGCCGGGGGGTGCAGTTCTGGGCGGAGGATGCGAGCGGCGCCATCGTCAGCTAGGAGACTCCCAGGCCCGCAAGGCGGATTGTCCCAGGCTGGTTGCAGGCGCGTGATATCCTGCCTCAATGGCGTATGTCGGCCACGCAAACCACCTCCTCGCGGCGCTGCCCGCGTACATTCAGCAATCCTGGCTGCCGCAGCTCGAGTCGGTACAAATGCCTCTGGGCGAGGTCCTGTACGAATCCGGCGTGGCCCTCGGCCACGTCTACTTCCCCACCACGGCGATCGTTTCGCTGCTCTACGTCATGGAGGACGGCGCGTCGGCGGAAATCGCGGTCGTCGGCAACGAGGGGATCGTCGGAATCTCGCTGTTCATGGGTGGTGAGTCGACCCCGAGCAGGGCGGTCGTGCAAAGCGCCGGACAGGGATACCGTTTGAAGGCGCAGGTTCTGAAAGAGGAGTTCAACCGTGCGGGACCGGTGCTGCATCTGTTGCTGCGCTACACCCAGGCGCTGATCACCCAGATGGCGCAGACCGCGGTTTGCAACCGGCATCATTCGCTCGATCAGCAATTGTGCCGCTGGCTGCTGTTGAGCTTGGACCGGCTGCAGGGAGACGAGCTCGTCATGACGCAGGAGCTGATCGCCAACATGCTGGGCGTGCGCCGCGAGGGAGTCACCGAGGCGGCTCTCAAACTGCAAAGCGCCGGATTGATTCGTTATGCGCGCGGCCGCATCACGGTCCTCGATCGGGCGGGATTGGAACAGCGCACCTGCGAGTGCTACGCCGTCGTCAAGAAGGAATACGACCGCCTGCTTCCTTGACGGCGGGCACCGCGGTGGCCGACGCGGCGGGAAGCAGCAAGTCGAGTGGCGGGGCCACGATTGCCGTCGCGATGACCGGGTCCGCGCCTTCTCCGAGCGTCACACGCAGCTCATGAGTCAGTCCGTCGTCCGCCAGCGGCACATGGGTTTGCCCGCCAGGCAGCCGCACGCCGTCCAGCTCCATTCGCGCGACACCGCGGCAGACCCGCTCGGGGTTGGAGACCGAGATCTCGTAGCGGCTCGAGGCGTGCTTGAAGCTGATTTCGAAGCCCGGCCAATCCGCGGGTATGCAGGGCGTCACGAGCAATGTCCCCGCCCGCACACGAAATCCCAGCATCCACTCCAGCCCGGCACGGTACAGCCAGCCGGCTGAGCCCGTGTACCACGTCCAACCCCCACGGCCGACGTGAGGTGGGACCGAATACACGTCTGCGGCCACCACGTAGGGCTCGACCTTGTAGCGCTGCACGTCGGCACGGCTGCTCGTGTGATTGATGGGATTGAGGAGCGCCATGAGTTCGGCGGCCCGGGCGCCATTGCCGAGGATCGCCTGGGCGATGACCGTCCACGCCGCGGCGTGGGTGTATTGTCCGCCATTCTCGCGGATGCCCGGGGGGTACCCCTTGATATAGCCGGGGTCGTGCGGCGTGTGCTCGAAGGGCGGCGTGAACAGCAACGCCAGTCCGGGATCGTCGAGAATGAGACGGCCTTCGACGTTCGACAGGGCGAGGGTGGCGCGGCCGACATCGGCGGCTCCTGAGATCACGCCCCAGGACTGCGCGATCGAATCTATCCGGCACTCGCTGCTCGATGCGGATCCCAGCGGTGTTCCATCGTCGAAGTAGCCTCGCCGGTACCAGTCGCCGTCCCAGGATTGCTCGAGAGAGATCGCGAGCGCCGCCGCGTGCGCGCGCCACCGAGCGGCGCGTGCGGGCTCGGCGCGCGCGGCGGCCACCGTGGCGAACTCGACCAGCGTGCCGTACAGGAACCATCCAAGCCAGACGCTTTCACCCTGGCCCTTCTCGCCGACCCGGTTCATGCCGTCGTTCCAGTCCCCGGTCCCGAACAGCGGCAGGCCGTGCACGCCGGTCCGAAGCGCGAGATCGAGCGCTCGCGCGCAATGCTCGTACAGGGTTGCGGTCTCCTCCGAGATGCCCGGCATGAAGAACGCGTCGTGTTCCTCGGGCTGCAGCGCGCGGCCCTCGAGAAACGCGATCTTCTCCTCGAGCACGGACGCATCGCCGGTGGTGGCGAGGTATTGCAGGACACAATAGGCGAGCCAGACCACATCGTCGCTGATGCGGGTGCGCACTCCCTGGCCGGTCGCGCCTGCGGTGACCGGCGGCAACCACCAGTGCTGCACGTCCCCCTCGATGAATTGCCGGCCGGCAGCGCGCAGCAGATGCTCGCGTGTGAGATCCGGTCTGGCGACGGCCACCGCCATCCCGTCCTGGAGCTGATCTCGAAAGCCGTAGGCGCCGCTGGCCTGATAGAACGCCGATCTTGCCCAAATGCGGCAGGCGAGGGTCTGATAGAGCGACCAACCGTTGAGGAGAATGTCCAAAGAGCGATCCGGCGTTTTGACCTGGACCCCACCGAGAATGGCCTGCCAATGCGCGCTGACTTCCCTGAGCACCGCGTCGAGATCGGCAGTGCGGTAGCGCGTGAGCAACGACCGCGCGGCCGCCGCATCCACGCCCTCACCGAGGAAGGAGACGACCTGCACGGTCTCGCCCGGCTCGAGCGCGATCGATGTGCGCAGGGCGCAGCACGGATCCAATCCGGCGCCGGCATGCCCGCTCAGCGGGACCCGCGAGGTCATGGCTGCCGCCATCTCCAGGGTGCCGTGACGGCCGATGAATTCGGTGCGGTCGGCGGTCCACTGCGACTGGCGTCCGCCGAGATCGGCAAAAGCGATTCTCGAGCCGAAAGTGGCATCCCACGGATTGTGGGCGAACAACGCGCCGCTCTGCGCGTCGAGCTCGGTCACGATGAACGGAGCCGCCGTCCCTCGCGCCGTGCCGAGCACCCATTCCGCGTACGCCGTGACGGTCAGCCGCCGTGGGCGCTTGGAGGTATTGCGGATCTTCAAAACGGAGATCTTGATGGGGTCTTGCATCGGTACGAACATGCAGAGCTTCAGCTCGACGTCGCGGGCAGTGAGCTCGAACCGGCTATATCCGAATCCGTGGCGCGCAATGTACGTTGCCCCCGGATCCCGGATGGGCGCGGCGGTCGGTCCCCATACCTCGCCGGTCTCCTCATCCCTCAGATAGAGCGCCTCACCCGGCCGGTCCGCCACCGGATCGTTCGACCAAGGCGTGATTTGGTGCTCGCGGCTGTTGAGCGACCAGGTGAAGCCGCCGCCGTCGGCCGCCACCTGAAATCCGAAGCGGGGATTGGCGATGACGTTGATCCACGGCGCGGGCGTGGACTGTCCCGGCGCGAGAATGGTCACGTATTCCCGGCCTCGGGCGTCGAAACCTCCGAGCCCGTTGAAGAATTCGAGATCGCCGCCCGATGCGCCGCCCGGCGCCGGCTCGGTCTTGGGTACGCTTCGCGGCGCCGGGGAGACGGGCATCACGGGCTTGCGGGTGCGATCGAGCTGGTCGGAGATCCCGCCGCGTCGGGCCACCAGCACGACTCGCGCGACCGCCGAGAGCAAGTTGCGGCTCTGCTCCGAGATCAGGTCGGTGCGAAGCACGAACACCGAGCCCCGCGGGCCGTGCGCCGCGGAGGGCGGCTGCGACTGAGTCATTCGCGCCTGTGTCTCCAACGCGTTCTGCAAATCCTGGATATAGGAGGCCGCGCGATCATTGAGGATCACCAGATCCACCGCGAGGCCCTTCATCTGCCAGTACTCGTGGGCCTGAAGGAGCTGCCGCGCGATGGCGATATCCTCGATTGCGTCGATGCGCAGCAACAGGATCGGCACGTCGCCCGAAATTCTGAGCGCCCACAAGCCCGCGGGCGGCCCGCCGCCGTCGCGAATCGCCGTCGACGGCGGACGCATCGAACCATCGGCATAGAGCAGATGGCCTGCCAGGCGTTGGAAAAGTCCTGCCTCGGCGGAGTCGATGCCGAGGTGACGCAACTGCACCTGTGCCTGCGTCCAGGCAAGAGTGGCTGCGCGCTCGAACGAGTTGTCTTCGTGGTGCTTGTCGAGCAGGTCGAGCACCGCTTCGCGCGACGCTGCGATTCCGGTCCAGAAGGCGATTCGTGCGGTGGTGCCCGCGGTCACCACGATTCGGTATCGAAGCGCGAACACGGGGTCCAGCACCGTGCCGACGGTGCCGGACAGCCGATGCCCGTCCATCACCGCGAGCGGCGATCGGATCTCGCGCCCGCGACCCAGGAAGCGCGCCCGATCCGTCTCGATTTCCGGCTCGGCGAAAGCGTTTCCGTCGACCACCGCATGATGCGCCGCCCAGATCTCCGGTTCGCCGGGCGATCGCTTGCGGCGGGTCGCCAGCAGCGTGTTGCGCTTGTCGACGTACTCGGTCTGCACGAACAGCTTCGAGAAGGTTTGGTGAGCGGCATCGGCCGCAGGCGGCGCGAGCACCAGCTCGAGGTAGGAGGTTACCTCGAGCTCGCGGTCTCGATGACCGGTATTGGCGATCGACAGGCGGCGGACCTCGGCGTCGTCCTCGGGGGACACGACGATCTCCAGCGTCGTCGTGATCGCCCCGTCCGTGCGGATGAATTCCGCCCGATCCTCGGTGAACGTGACTTGATAGGATTGGGGCTCGATGCCGCAAGGTTGATAGCCGGCCGACCATACGGCGCCGCTCATCACGTCGCGCAGGAAGAGGTAGCTTCCGTGATCGTCGCGCGTGACATCTTCGCGCCAACGTGTCACCCCGATGTCCCCCCATCGGCTGTAGCCCGAACCGGCGCCGGTCAGCATCACCGAGTATCGACCGTTGCTGAGCAGATGAGTCTGCGGCAGCGCGTCGTGCGGGTCGTGCAGACGGCGCACCTCGGGAAGTCTCGCCTCGGCGAGCGGCGCGGAGGCTCTGACCTCCTGCGCGCGCGGGTGAACCGCCGAGACATCGCGCGGCGCGCGTTCCTGCAGGAGCAATTCCGTCGCCTGAATGCTCGGCTCGGCGTGAAACCGCGCCCGCATCCTGCCGTCGAAGATCACATTGGCGATGGCGACGATGCTCATTCCCTGGTGATGCGCCATGTAGGCCCGAACGATGGCGACCGACGACCCGTCGGGGACCCGCGAGCGCGTGTAGTCGAGGGCCTCGTTGAACCCATAGCGGCCGCGCGCGCCGATTCCGGTAAGCCGCTCGAAATTGCGCATCGCGCTTTGCGGGTCGACCATCGCGGCGAGCGCCGTTGCATACGGCGCGATCACCGCGTTCGCGCTCAGCCCGCGCTTGAGCCCGAGCCCCGGGACACCGAAGTTCGAATATTGGTAGGTGAGCTCGAGATCGCGCGCGTTGTAGGCCGATTCGGAAATTCCCCAAGGGATCCCGAGCTTGGTGGCATATCGGATCTGCAGCTTCACGATCAGCCGGCTGGTCTGATCCAGGAGGCTGCCGGCCGGGGCGCGCATCACCAGCGACGGCATGAGGTACTCGAACATGGAGCCGGACCAGGAAATGAGCGCGGCACCCGTTCCGACCGGCGTCACCGATCGGCCGAGGCGGAACCAGTGGCGGGCCGGGATGTCGTTCTTCGCGATGGCGATGAAGCTCGCCAGTCGGGCTTCCGAGGCGAGCAGGTCGTAACAATTGGAGTCCAGGCTCCCATCCCCCGCGCAGCCGATCGACAGGAGCCGGCGCTCCCGATCGAACAGGAAGCCGAATTCCATCTCGCCGGATAGACGCCGCGCCGTCTCCTCGATGGCGGTCAAATCCTGGTTCAATTTATTCGCCCCGGCCGTCGACTGCAGGACGTCCCGGCGCCCGCTCTCCACGGAACGCTGTGCCGCTTCGCTCCAGAACAGCAGGTCCGCGCCCGCCTCGTCGGCCCATTCGCCGACCAGCGTACGGACGATGTCGGTGAGCGTCTCGGCGGGCGGGACGAGGCCCGCGAGCCGTGCCGCCAGATCCGCGGTGCTGCCTTCCGCGAGGTCGAGCGCCGCGGTGAATGCCGCGAGGGCGGCGTCGATCTGATCCGGCGAGGTGGCGTGCATCCTGCGGTCGTCGGGGAGATTGCGACGAGCCTCGCGCGCGAGATCCAGGGAATCGCGGATGCCGGCGAAATACCGGTCCGACGGCGGCGAGTCGATCCACTCGCGGCACACATTCGCGAGCGCGATCAAATGTCCGGCCAGATTGCCCGAGTCCACGGTGGACACGTAGCGGGGCTCGAGAACGCGCATATCGCGCGTGTCGTACCAGTTGTAGAAGTGGCCGCGAAAGCGCTCGAGGCGCTCGAGGGTTGCGAGCGTCGCCCGCAGGCGCTCGACGAAGTCGACGGTCCCCAGCCAGCCGAAGTCGCGGGCGCAGACGGCGGACAAAAGGTACAGACCCATGTTGGTGGGCGAGGTGCGGTGGGCCACCACGGGACGCGGGTCGTCCTGGAAATTGTCCGGCGGCAGCATCTGCTCCCCGGCCGTCACGAAGGTCTCGAAGTAACGCCAGGTGCGGCGCGCGACCAACCTCAGGGCGCGCTGATCGCCCGCGGACAGGGCGAGATGGCCGGCCGCGGCCGGCGATCTGGAGATCCACACCGCGATGGCGGGCGACAGGGCCCACAGGGCGAGGAACGGCGCCGACAGCCAGCCGTTCTCCGGCCGCACACGAAGGATGAGGGCGGCTCCCAGGACGGCGATGACGACCGCGCCCCACATGCGCCGATACGCGTTCGGCAACGTGAGCTGGAACAGGAGCTTCGCCTGCGCGGCGGTCACCCATTGGAGCAGGTTGCGATGGCTCACGAACAAGCGGAACAGGGTGCGAGCGATCGCATCCATCATCGAGGTTGCCTGTGGCGCCAGGAACGTGACCAGGAAGGCGGTCTGGGTCACGGCGAGCCCCACGTCCCTGCGAAGCGCGCGCAAGTGGCTGCGCAGCGTGATTCCCGGGCGACCCGGCCACATCGCCGTGAACACCGGCAGGATCGCCGGCAATGCGATGGTCGCGCAAACGAATGCTTCCCATAGAAGCGCGCAGCGCGACGGAAGCAGCAGCCCCGCCACCAGAGCGGCGAGCGCGGCGGGCGCCGAGAGCGTGCGTCGCAGGTTGTCGAGCATCTTCCAGAGAGCTATCAGCGGCAGCGTGCCGCTGCCGCGCCCGTCGCCCGCCGCATCGCCCCGGCCCAGGATCCAGGGCAGCAATTGCCAATCCCCCCGGGCCCAGCGGTGCTGACGTGCAGCGGCGACGTCGTAGCGGGAGGGAAATTCCTCCACCACTTCGATATCGGACACCAGCCCTGCCCGCGCAAAGGTCCCCTCGAATAGATCGTGGCTGAGCAGCGTGCCTTCCGGCACCCGCCCGGCCAGCGCCGACTCGAAGGCATCGACGTCATAGATGCCCTTGCCCGCGTATGAGCCGAGACCGAACAGATCCTGATAGACGTCGGAAACCGCGGCCGCATAGGGGTCGATGCCGCTCGCGCTGGAAAATACATGCTGAAAGACGGAGCCTTCGCTGCCCATCGGCAAAGACGGCGCGACCCGCGGCTGCAGCACCGCATAGCCCTCGAGAATCTGACCCGTCGCCGCATCGAAGCCGGGCCTGTTCAGCGGATGGGCCATCTTTCCGACCAGGCGCCGTACCGCATCCCGGGGCAACCGGGTGTCCGTATCGAGGGTGATGACGTAACGGATGTCGGCAGGCACCCGCGGCGGCGCGCCGCCGGCGCCGAGGAATGTCGTATCCGGCGAGCCGCGAAGCAGCTGGTTCAATTCGTGCAGCTTGCCGCGCTTGCGCTCCCATCCCATCCAAAGCTTCTGCCCGCTGCTGAAAACCCGCCGGCGATGCAGCAGCATGAAGCGCGCCCCCGCGGGTGCGGGACCATGCAGACGATTCAGCCGTGCGATGCCCTCGATGGCCCCGTCGAGGAGCGCCGCGTCCTGCTCGGTCCGCTCGGTCTGCGCATCGGTCCAGTCGGAGAGCAGCGCGAAGTACAGCTCCACATCCGGCGAGGCGAGATAGTGGATCTCGAGCCGCTCGATGTGCTCCCGGATGGATGCGGGGGTCGTCAGCAGCGTCGGCACCACGACCATGGTGCGCAGGTGCGGCGGAATGCCTTCACGCAGCGCGAGGCCCGGGATGATGGTGGCGGCCAGACCGCGCGTCACCGAGCGGTTCACGAGCGCGACGGCGGCGTCGATCGATGGCACGAATCCCAGCACGGCCAGGAGGATGAGCCAGGGCTCCCTCACGCCCCATGCATCGAGCACGGTCAGGGGCAGGAGGATGACCATGACGGCGATCATGAGGATGGCGCCGATGTAATCGCGGGCCTTGACGAGTCTGGAATGACGCCATGCATTCCATCGGGGCGCTCGATAACCCAGCGTGGTTTCGAAGGCGCGCCGCCCGGGTCCGATCAAGTGATAGCCCGGGTCGCGCCGTCGATCGGCATCGCCGTGCTCCGCATCGCGAACGTCGCCCGCCGCCAGCGCGGCGCGGGCGATGTCGAGCTCGGTATGCTTGGAGCCGCGCGCCATCTGTTCAATCGCCCGGCGGTACAGGTCGCGGCTGGCGAAATCCATGCCGGCGAAACCGCTCTTCGATCGCAGAAGCTCGTCGACCAGACTGACGCTTTCGAAAAACTCGGGCCAGTCGACATCGGAGAGCATTCTCATGCTGGTGATGATGTTGCGAACCGTCACGCTCGATGCGCCCTGCCGCTGATGCTCCGCATGCACGAGCTCATCCGCCGTGGTGCCGAGCGAGGTCAGACGGTCATCCAGCCATCCTCGGGCGGGGGTCGTATCCGGATCCTGATCGCGCAGCCGAAGGACCAGCTGGACGACGAAGGAGGGCGCAAAGCCTTTGGGCCCGTCGCGGCGGAGCAACGCGTCCGCTTCCAAGGCGTATCCGTTCACCCCCAGCAACCGGTCGGCCACGGTGTCCGCATCCTGCCGCGCCGCCCGGCTGCTCACGATGCGCGAGGCCGCGCGCCGCAGGTTCTCGACCAGCACGATGCGAAGCGTGATGGCGACCGCCCACAGCTCTCCGATGGTGAGCGGCTGCACGCGCTGATAGGCCCGCACGAACAGCCGCAGCGACTCCAGGTCGAAGCGGCTGTCGCTGTGCGCGATCACCGCCCACGCCATTCCGAATACACGCGGGAAGCCGGCGAGCGGACCGTCCGCGAGCCGCGGCAATTGACGGTAGAACCCCGGCGGAAGATCGGCGCGAATCTCGCGGATCTGCTCTTCGACGAGATGATAATTGTCCAGCAGCCATTCGGCCGCCGGCGTGATCGAACGGCCTTCTCCCGCCGCCGCACCGATGGTCCGATACGCGGCGAGCAGAACGGCTTCGTTCTCCTTCAGGCGCGCATTGAGGGAGCGGCGCGTCGAGCGCTTTCGCGTGACTTGCTGGGCGGCCGCAAGACTCGCGGCATGCTGCTCGAGGCGCTCGCTCGAGAACAGCTCGGCCCGAAGAATCTCGTCATTATCCCAGGGAGAGACCGGCGACCCGTATAGCGGCACTGTCGCCGGTCCGTCCTGAGTGTGCTCGTGTCGCCGGCGCGTTCGCGACGACTCGAACCTCAGCTGCGTCCCGCGATCGAGGCACCCTGGTCATCGCCGATCACGACTTCGACCCGTCGATTCAATTGCCGTCCGCCCGAGTCGGCATTGTCCGCGACGGGAAAGCCCTCGCCGTAGCCTTGACTTCCGATGCGCGAACCATCGATGCCCCGCGTTATGAGCGCGGATTTGACGGCGTCGGCGCGCGCCTGCGAGAGAGTCTGGTTATACGATTGCGAGCCGACGCTGTCGGTGAAGCCGTCGATTTGCACGCGCCGCTCCGGATGCTCGTTGAGGAATTGCGCCAATTGGTCCAGCTTGCGGGCCGCTCCGGGATTCAATTGCGACTTGCCGGTGTCGAACAGCACATCGCCGAGCGTCAGCACCAGCCCGCGCGGGGTGGGCTTCGCCTTGAGTTGATCGACTTCAGCCTGCAGCCGCGCCGCCTGTTCGGTCGCCTGGTTCCGCTGCTCGACGGCCACATCGGTGGCCATGTTCGCGGTATCGACCTGCCGGGTGCGGGCGTCGAGCTGAATCTTGTCGCGCTCGGCGCGGCCGGACGCAACGCGCGCGTCATCCGCCTTCGCCGCGGCGTGTGCTTCAGCGAGCCGCGCGCTCTGGGTGGCAAGGTACGCGGGCTGCGCGATGGCGGGCTCGTCGTGACGCAGGTAGGCGGCCTGGGCGACATCCAGCTGCTTCTCGGCGGCTTGCAGATCCACGGCGGCGTATTTCGCGACGTTCGGATTTGCTTGCGCCGTTTGCACCTCGGCGCGCGCCCCTTCCAGGGCCGCGTTCGGTTGCGGCACGGAAGCGCAGGCGGCAATGCCCAGCGCCGAGCCCACGGATATCAAAATCCTCGTTCTTGCTTTCATGTCACGTCCTTATTGAGTGGGGGGCGAAGCGCGCAGGGATTCCTGCCGCAGCGTTTGCATGCCAGCGTCGAACTCCGCCGCCGCCTTGTGCGAACGCTGCTGCTGCGCAGTGGCTTCCGCGAGCTCCGCGTCCGCGTTGGCCTGTTCGGCCAGCAGCAACGCCGGCTGAAGGTCCCGATCGGCGTTGGCCTTCTCGGCGCGTGCAAGCTTGTCGCGGGCGCCGGCAAGTTCCACCGGCGCGAATTCCGGCGCGCCGGAACCCTCCGCCCGCTGCACGGAGGCCTTCGCCACCGCGATTTTTTCATCGGCCGCCGGATTACTGGCGCATGCGGCCAATACGACGGCGCACGCCGCGAATGCGGCGAAGCGCTTCATCGATGTCGATGGTCTCATACTCATAACAGCACCTGATCCTTGTAGTACCGGTGGCCGCCGAACGAGCACGCCGTGATTGGCGAGGCGCTCGTGCCCCGAGGGAGTGAGTGCGCAGAGTACTCCCGCGCGATGAGATCGTCGGTGCGCTACCGCACTCAGCCCAACGCGGCGGCTTTGGCGTTGACCGCGCAGGCTTCTCGATCGCTCGCGTAGCAGCTGCAGGATGCGGCCTCGAGTCCGGCACGGTCGAGGATCGTGATGTATCCACGGGTGTATTCGATCAGGCCGCGACGTTGCAGCTCGCCCGCGGCGGCCGTGATGCCGACCCGGCGCACGCCGAGCAGGGCGGAAAGCACTTCCTGCGTGGCGAAAAAACTGTCCGACTGCGCCCGGTCCCGGCTCATCAACAGCCAGCGGGCCAAACGCGGTTCGATCCGGTGAAACCCGACGCACGCGGCGGAGGAAACCAGCTGGGCGATGAGCGAATGAAGATACCGCTCGACGCAGTGAAGCACTGCCGCGCTATGGGCGAATTCTCCGTGAAAGGCGCGCGCGCTGACGCGCCAGGCCTCCCCCGACCCGAGCACCAGCGCATGCATGGGCGCGTTCGCGACGCAAAACGCGAGGCCGGGTCCCCACATTCCTTCCTGTCCTATCATGCCGACCTGCACGACGGGTTTCCCGCCCAGCGTGGCGATCAACGAAATGAATCCGTGGGTTGGAAAATACACGCTCGCGCAGGATCGGGTCGGCTCGTCGAGCAGCTCGCCCCGGACCAACTGGATTCTATCGGCACGGGCGAGCAATCGGCGGCGTTCCTTCGGCGGAAGCGCGTCTATCAGGCGATTGTCGGCCGCGGCCGTCCCGACCGTGCCTGGTGCAGAGATTGGCGCCGGTGACTGGGCTTGGTCCGCAAGTCGCTCCATTCGGCGGAGCATGAATAAAATTGCGGAGCCTGACCGTCTGTTAGGATACATAGAGAGCGGATGTGCCATGCGGCATGAGCCGAGGAGTTGCTGAATTGTCCGATCCATTGACCAG
>Ga0182030_10017066_pt1 | contig 14048 bp, 9 predicted proteins | sample 812S3MmetaG_FD_121299 | JGI IMG/M metagenome (GOLD analysis project Ga0182030, IMG submission 121299) | Permafrost microbial communities from Stordalen Mire, Sweden - 812S3M metaG (Illumina Assembly) | ecosystem: Environmental > Terrestrial > Soil > Wetlands > Permafrost | place: Sweden...
GCTGGCGAAAGTGAGACTGCCGGGGGAAAAGCTGGCGATGGCCGCCGTACCCGTGCCTGTGAGGCTTATGGTCTGCGGGCTGCCGGTGGCGTTGTCAGTGAGGGTGCCGGCGGCGGTGCGAGATCCACTCGTGGTGGGTTTAAAGGTCACGCTAATCGTGCAACTGGCTCCCACCGCTACAGAGCTTCCGCACGTATTGGTTTGGGCAAAGTCACTGGCATTGGCGCCCGTGAGCGCGAGGCTGGTAATACTCAAGGCCGCGTTACCGGTATTGTTCACAGTTATGGCCTGCGGCGCGCTGGTGGCGCCTATGGGTTGGCTGGCGAAAGTCAGGCTGCCGGGTGAAAGGCTGGCGACGGCGGTCGTAGCCGTGCCGGTGCCGGCGAGGCTCACGTTCTGGGGACTGCCGGAGGCGTTGTCGGTGAGGGTGACGGCGGCGGTTAGAGCTCCGCTCGCGGCCGGTGTGAAGGTCACACTGACCGTGCATTTGGCTCCTGCCGCGACGCTTGCCCCGCAAGTATTGGTTTGGGCAAAGTCGTTGGCATTGGCGCCCGCCAGCGCCAGGCTGGTGAGGGTCAACGTTGCGTTGCCGGTATTGTTCAGCGTTAGGGTCTGAGCCGCGCTGGTGACACCCACGGCTTGGCTGGCGAAAGTCAGGCTGCTGGGGGAAAGGCTGGCGACGGCCGAAGCTGGTTTAAGCGCCACCAACTGCATCGTCCAGCCGCTGCTCGCGGTGCCAGTCGCGGCATAAGTACCGGGATTGGTAACCGTCCTGTCATCTATGAGGTTGTCGTCGAAGGTCGACCGGGCCGCGAAGCCTGAGCCCGCTGTGCACGCCCAGTCGCCCATGCAGTAGCCATAAATCATGTCACCGGCGACAGTCGTCGTGGCGTTGCCGCTTGAGACGGGGCCGGCGTTGCCCGAGGCCCCCGCCTGGGCGTCGATGGGATTCGTCTGATTCACCCCGGAGTATTCGGTGAGATAAAGTTCAATATAGGGGGAATTCGCCGAGAGGTTGACCGTCACCGTGTCGGCGCCCCCCTTGATTTTCTTGGCGTAGTAGACTACGCTCCGGCTGCCACCCGGAGAGGTTAATTGGGTTCCGACCTGGGTGAAGGGGTTGCCTTGGGAATCGGTGACGGAGGATGCCGTGGTGGTCGTGGCGAAATCGAATCCGACCACAATGAGGTCGCCTGCGACGGTGTTCTTGGGGAAGGAAAGGGAAAAAGAGATGGTGGTTCCGGAAGTGGTGTTCGCCGCTTCCTGCACAAAAACCGGCGCCGCCGTGGTACCTTTAACGACACAGAAAAATAAGATGACAAAAAAGGAAAAGATGGAGAGTTTGGCGCGGCGCATTGCGCACCGGCTCCCTTGGTGATTTTCGAAATGAATTTGGCTAGGCATAGCTCTCCTTATATGGCTCAGCAACAATTCCAAGCCGGCAAACTGCTCGTTATTTAGTCGGCGGCGTTATGCTATAGGAAGACATTCAGGGGACGGCACATGCGTTCATGCCCCTGTATTCCTTCTTGGCGAAGTGTTTTGTCACCTTTAGATTTTTTGGGAGAAGACTCGAGGAGGGACCAGTTGCCCGCTTTTCTATAACTCGCGTACGGGAGCCTTTAAGCCCCAGTGGGGGTATTAGTGGAGTCCAAAAGGTGTCGCACCGATACATATTAGTATTCTTGAACATGAGTTCGAACCTCGCAAAGCGTCGACAAAGGCCGCAGGGCGGCTCCGCTTTATTGTTATAATATGGCATTGTTTACTTGTCAGCACCTAACTGCTCATACATAAGGTCTATATTGCTCCATGCAGTTATCATTTTTGCTCTAATAGTTACGCAAATGCTGCAGAGGCAGGACCGCCCGCTCCATTGCGTGAGTTATGCACCGGAGACACCAACATATTGTAGGGGGTGATGAAGGCTGCACACCGCGTGTTAAGTCTATTGATGAGTGCACCTTAGTCTTGCGTGGCGCGGGGCGCAGTTCCAGCCTTGAAAGGCATGGACGTGGCCGAGGAGGTAATTCTCCAAGGTCTGGTCAGGGGAGAAATCCGGCGAAAGGGCGTGGGTGTAGGAGAGGATCAACGGGAGGGAGGACAAGCAGCGACGGGCACGGCCGAAGGTGACATCTCTAAAGTGGGACCATTCGGCTTGAGCCTGAACCCGGGAAAGAGAGAAGAGGGAGGAGGCCTTCGCGGCGTGGAAGGCGCGAATAGGCTACGGCGCGGCGGAGTTGGTTGACACCGCTGATGGAGTTGCGCGGGCGAAGCATCGGTTGGGTGCGGGTGCGCGCAGGCGAGTATAACGCAGCGAGGTCTGGTGCAGGAAATCGAGGTAGCGGTCGGTGAGCCAATTCCTGAAGCGGGAATGGCTGCGGATGTGGTCCGTATCCAGCGTGGCGCGTACGATGTCGGGATGCAGGCAGAGTTCGGCCGCAATGAGGCCGATTTTTAAATGCTCGGCGTGAAAGAGATGGCGGAGGCGGGCAACTTGTTCATTGGAATGCATGCTTCACCTCGGCAAAAGGATCGACCCAGCACCCCCGGCGTCCGCAGATTTGACACCCGACCCTGCCCGATGTGGGTCAGGCCTGTGGCCAAGAGAGAATTTACGGCTCGGGAGTGACCTCGATGTACGGGGAAGCGAGAGGCGAGCCCAAATTCACGCCGGAAAGGGGAGCGAAGGGAAGATTTATCCCTCACACGGGCACGCTGAAGGCAGCGGTACACGCACTGGCGGCCGCGATGATCGTCCCGTCCCCGGGGTTTGTGGGTAGCCATCGGTTCCCCCGGCGGCCTTGCCGGCGGAGGGATTTCTGACACCAACCGGGATTACCATAACAAAGGCCGCGGTCGCCGTGACGGCAGATATAGAGCACCGCACCGAAGCGAGAAAAGCGGAAAACCCGCTGACGAAAAACGGTGGATCAATCCGCCGGCACCGGTTTCCAGAGGCGGGAATGAACAAGGAGCGCCGATCATGGCAGAATGACTTGCCTTACTGGGAGGTCCTCGATCGCGGGTACCAATAAAAACCCCGGTTGCGCGAACAACCGGGGTTCTCCACTGTAAGCTCGCGGGAAATCATCCTACCAAATTCGACGATCCCCGGGGGCACCGGGGGCCATAATGCTCAAAGCCAGAGACCGCCTACGGCGATGAGGCTGATTCCCTTTTCAAATTGGGACCGCGTATGAAGCGGTAAGTTTTTCAGAGCACGCCGAAAGTCTTCATGCCCGGCCACGATATGTCGCCGGACTGCTTTGTCGGCTTAAGGTTACTTGTGGGATTACCTCCAGAAAATAGCGGCAGGAGATGATCGGACTGCTGACCTAGGGCGCCGGCCAAAGCCGACGCCCCAGCGTGCATCAAGAGCGGAGCGATAGCTCGAAGTAATGGGCTCTAAAGGATGGGCCGAAGCAAGCGCCGGCGGAAGACGACAATCAGCCCCAGCAGCCCCAACATATCAGCCCCGAAAAGAATCGTGGAGGAGGATTCTGGTGTGTAGACTAAGAATTCCTGCGGGGGTGAACTTGGGCAGGGACTGCCACTGCATGACGGTTGACTACCGCTGAGATTCGGCGTGAGGATTTCCCAATCCGCAGCGTTATAGTTACTTTCGCCCAGTGCTGCGGTCAGCCAAGTTTGCGCACCCTCCTGGAAGGTACTGGTCGACCCATCACCGATGGAGGTAAGGTAGGCGAACGGGGCTTGGGGTTCCGGGTCCGGAGGCGGATACGACGAATATGTCAACTGCCATAACGCGAACGAAATTTCCGACTCCGCTGTGGGGTTAGAGGTGTTCGCCAACAACGCAGCCGCGAGGTACGCCGCTTCGTTATATAGCGTCGGCCTGTTTCCAAATAGTGGAACTGTCGAATTCGTGCCGCTGTCAACCGACGGCACGGTATTTACGTTGGCGGTCCATGTCTCGTTGACATAAGTGTTGTCTGACCAGTCGTCGCAAATCACATATGTATTGGGCCCGCCGCCAACGCTGCCAACATACGGGTCAACGTAGACATTCCCGACCACGGTGCCCGCGCCTACCCCTGTGAGTGTCAATTGGGTCGTCTGCGCGAAAGATGCAGACGCGAAAAAGAGAACTGCTACCACCGTCAAGTACCCATACTTCCGAAACAAGCTATTCATCTAGATATCTCCACTCTGAATTGAAATTTTGTCGACCAACCCTTTACTACTATTGACCACCTACGCATTCGAACTGGGCTACGTCGGCTATCAGCTAACGATGTTAACGCCCGTCAGGAGTAAACCGCACACCTTAAAAACCAAGCTCTCCTGTGCTAGTAACATCACCGAGCTGCCCTTCATACGACCAACTTTACAGGACCTGCAAAGTGCTGTCAATGCGACCTTTGGGCAATAATCATAGCTCAAAAGTGGGGTCAGCACTTGGTCGATGGCTTTGGACTCACCCCCCCTCGTCTTGGGGTAGGCCGGTTACGGGCCAAAGCGGAGAACGCCTGACATTTTGAACCCATTGATACGAGGATTTTATACCTTAAGATCGATCGGAAGGTTATGCAAAAGACACGAGATTATCGAGCCCGGCCGTCGAACCAAAGCTCTTTGCTCCTAGCAAGCCAGGTTCCTGAGGTCGCGATCATAACCGCTCGGATGATAGTTTTAGGTGCTTATCTTTGTTATAGATAGAGTGGGATTTCGTTCCCAAGCCTTACAACGAAGAACTGCCGGTCACGCGGGATCTTTCTTGACCGCGATCGCAGAGATAGGTGTAATTGTCTTCCGCTTTGAAACCTCAGGTGACCCGAAAGCTAACCACACAAACTTGTTCTTATGCCCGCTGCGCGAAACGTTCTAAGGAAAGACCGCTTGCGGAGGTCAATCCTTCTCAGGAGGACACACAACCAGACGGCGCCTCCCTGATATCGACAGCATGACCGGATTCCAGAATATTTCTTCCGTCGTTGCTTCTTTCATTGGCGCGGAGTCAATCGTGTTCGGCAGGGAGGGAGAGGGAGTGTTGGCAGAAGATGAACCCCTTCGGCAGGAACCAATGGGCGAGGTGGTCAGGGGCAACGTCCGGGTGCATTCGGAGGCGGCCGACCGGTGGTTTTTCCATTAGGACTTACGACCACCCTTCCCCCCTCCTCCGCAGAATGCGCGTCGCCCCGAGCGTACTGTTTCCCCATGAGCGAGCGTAGTCTACGCGAAAACATCTACGTGCCGGGAGAGATTTTGCCGGGGTAGGGTATAGCCGGCGGAGATTTCCTTTGAATTCAAATCACTGCAACAGTGGGCCGAGAAGTGATAACCTGTTAAGTTGATGCGACGAGGGATATTTAGAATATGAAGCACAAGCGAATGAAGAACCTGAGCCTGCTATTCCTGGGGGTCGTACTGCTGGGCGGCTGTACGATCGATCCGAACAAAAGGAAGCTCAATTACCTGAATAGTGGAGAAAGCTACGCAAAACAGCGCAAATACCAGGAGGCCGCAATCCAATTTCGCAATGCGGTTCAGATCGATCCTAAATTTGCCGAGGGGCATTATCAGCTCGCGATCGCCTACTTGGGCATGAGCGACGCGGAAGCTGCCTACCGTGAGTTCACGACGACGGTGTCGCTGGATCCGGCCAATTCTGACGCACAACTCCAACTGGCTACACTGGAAATCGCCCACCGGCAATTCGACCAAGCCCAGGCGACAGCCGAAAAAGTACTCGCCGCCGACCCGAAGAATGCCCGGGCACACGAGATTCTGGCTGAAAAATATGTGGCCACACACGATATGGACAAAGCCATCCAGGAAATGCAGAAAGCCCTGGAATTGGGTCCCCCGCGGGTCGAAGCCTTGGATGCCTTGGGGGCTATTTATCTCGCGGCCGACCAGCCCGAAGCCGCAGAGGCGGCTTACAAGAGGGCAATTGAACTAAACTCGCAATCTCTCCAGGCACGTGTGGCCCTCGCCGAGTTTTATTTCGCTCAGGGGAAAATGCCGGAAGCTGAGACGGCGATGCGCGCGGCCTGCGACGTCGATCCTCATGCTGTGTCTCCCCGAATATTCATGATCCAAATCTATGAGTTGACGGGGAGGTTGCCCGAGGCCGAAAAGGCCGCCACGGAGTTGAAGACTCTCGCGCCGGATGATCCCCAAGCCTACCAAGCCTTGGCACATTTCTATATGTCGATCGGCCAGCAAGAAAAAACCGTCACGGAATTCCAGTCCCTGCTGGCCTCCAAGCCGAACGACGCATCCCTCAAAACCCAACTGCTGGGGACCCTGATCGACCTGAATAGAATCCCGGAGGCGCAGGCGCTTGACCAGCAGGTCCTGCGCCAGTCCCCGGCCGACCCGCCAGGGCTTTCCGCGGAAGGCCGAATTCTCATCGCCCAAGGGCAATACCAGGAAGCCCAGGAAGTTCTCCAGAAAGCTCTGAGGGCTGATCCCAAGGCCGCCGCAAGTTATTACTATCTGGGCGTCGCACAGAAGTCGCTCGGCCTTTCCGATTTGGCCAAAACCTCCTTTGCCCGCGCTCTCGAACTTAATCCACAGATGGCCGATGCCGCTGTAGCTATGGCGAAGCTGGATGCCCGGAGCGGGTCCTATGACGAGGCTCTGCGACTGTCCGCCGGCGCGCTAAAGGTCAACCCCAACCTATCTTCAGCCTACCTCGCCAGTGCGGAAGCTTGGCAGGGAAAAGGCGACGCGCGGCAGGCGCAGGCGATGCTTCAGGCAGCACTGGAGCGCGATCCCCTTTCCCTCCCCGCCCTCGCGATGCTATTGAATTTCGATCAGAGGCAAGGAAAGTCCCAGGAGGCGGTCACGCGGATTGCCAATTTGATCCCTCAACACCCGCAGATGGCCGGCCTTCACTTTTTGCTGGGTTTAGGTTATTTCAACTTGAAGGATTTGGGTAAGGCGGAGGCCAGCGTCCGTCAAGCGCTTGCCCTCGACCCGAGAACCCCGGATGCCCACACCCTCCTGGCCGATATCTATCTGAGCAAAGGGCAGGCGGACCAGGCCAAAGCGGAATTACGAGCCGCCATTGAGGGTGACCCGCGGAACACTGTGAATTACCTGGCGCTGGCGTATCAATACGAGAAAGAGGGAAACTGGGAGGAGGCAAAAAAGCTCTGTGAGAAGGCCCATCAGGTCGATTCTGCCTCGCCTGTGGTGGCAGATCAACTCGCCACACTTTACCTCGATCACGGTGGGGATGTGAACGTGGCGCTCCCGCTCGCTCAGATGGCCAAGCAGAAGATGCCGGACTCCCCCCTTGCCGCCGACACACTCGGATGGGCGTACTACAAGCTCGGATCGGCGGAGCCCGCGATCACCGAATTAGAGGAGGGCGTCCAGAAAGTTCCCAACAACCCCACCTTCCAATATCACCTGGGGATGGCCTATCTGGCAGGAGGCCATTCGGAATTGGCCCGTGAGGCTCTGCAAAAGGCACTCAAAGACAATCCTAAATTCGCCCAGGCTGCGGACGCTACCGCCGCACTGCAAAAAATTTCCAAGGCGCATCCCTAGAACTCGGGCGAGGATTCTCGGGCGCTTGGTCGGGCTCAGTGGAAACCGCTCAGGGAGGGCCACACCCGGATTGTGCGTTGCGCCCTCAGGGGGAGCCATTTTCAGTACGGAAGGGCATATTGCCAGTTTATTTCCCACCCACCAATCAGTCGTAGCGGGGCAAACGCTTCCCCGCTGGTTGTGATATTTGGCACGTCGCGGCACTCTACAGCTTGTCGCTGACCAGCAATGCCGAAAAGCCCCAGCGACGCTGCGAATAATTAACGGTTACGCCACATAATAGTAATCTTTTGGGGCCAAGTTCCGCTATAATCACCTATGATTACTTAACTTCCAATATTTAGATGAAGGAAACCATGGATTCGAACAGAGGGATCGCTGCAACAAGTGAAATACTAGCTGCTTTCCAGTCGAAGATCGAGGCGAAAACGGCCCAGGTGGGGATCATCGGCTTGGGGTACGTGGGCTTGCCCCTCGCACTCTTGTTCGCCGATAACGGATTCACGGTGTGCGGATTCGACATTGATCCCCACAAGGTAACCCTGATCGAGCGTGGAAAGAGTTACATCAAGCACATTTCTGAGATTGTCATTGCAGACCATGTGCATCGGAAGCGGCTGAAAGCCACAACGGATTTCTCTCATCTGCACGAAATGGATGCCATCCTCATTTGCGTACCCACTCCCCTGGATGCTCACCGCGAACCGGATCTGTCTTTTGTGCGCGACACCGTCCAGTCCATCACTCCCCATTTGCGGCGTGGCCAACTGGTGGTCTTAGAAAGCACCACGTACCCCGGTACGACCGAGGAAGTGGTGGTGCCGATTCTCGAGAAATCGGGCCAGCATTGCCCCGTTACGCCCTATCTTACGGATGGGCGGAAGGTCACACCTGCCGACGAGCCGGAAACTGATTTCCTGGTGGCCTTTTCTCCGGAGCGCGAGGACCCCGGCAACAAACAATTTAAAACCCAACAGGTTCCGAAAATCATCGGCGGCGTGAACGCCTCCAGTGCGCGGGCGGCGCAGTCACTCTATTCACAGGCTTTCGAAAAGACCCTTTTAGTAAGTTCCACACGCGCGGCGGAGATGACCAAAATTCTGGAGAATACCTATCGTTGCGTCAACATCGCGCTCGTCAACGAATTGAAGCTCCTCTGCCTGCGGATGGGAATCGACATTTGGGAAGTGATCGAGGCCGCGAAGACAAAACCTTTTGGCTTTACCGCCTTCTATCCGGGTCCGGGCTTGGGCGGTCACTGCATTCCCATTGACCCGTTCTATTTGACCTGGAAAGCTCGCGAGTACGAATTCCCCACGCGCTTCATCGAATTGGCCGGTGAAATCAATTCCTCGATGCCCGAACACGTCGTGGATTCCATAGTGAACGCACTGAACCAGCGGCGACAATGCCTGCAAGATGCCCGAATACTAGTGCTGGGAATTGCTTACAAAAAAGATATCGACGACGCGCGTGAATCACCCAGTCTTAGAATCATGGAACTTCTGGAGGCCAGCGGAGCCCGCGTCGACTATCACGACCCTTACTTTCCGCAACTCCCCAAGATGCGGAAATACGATTTTGACCTCGAAAGCGTTGAACTCACACCTGAAACCCTGGCGAAATACAACGCGGTCGTCATTGCCACAGACCATTCCAGCTTTGACTATCCTGCCATTGTGAGGCACGCGAATCTGATCATCGACACTCGCAATGCGACGCATGCCGTGCACGAACATCGTGAGAAAATCGTGCAGTGTTGAACAGGGCTATACGGAGCGGCCAACTCACACAGTATACTTGGTATCAGTAGGGTGAGGCGCCACTACCCAGTCGGCGGCGGCGAAAGCCATTACCTGCATATGCCTTTGGTCTTCCCGCTAATCAGGGTTAAGCTCCCATTGCTCAAGGTGCCGCCAACCGCCCTCCCAGGCCAGAACTCCCCCGAACCCCTCGCGCGGCCGTACATCTGTAATTGACCACTGGCCGCCCGCATTTTGATGCTCCCCCATTTCACACTGCTCGGGCATCTGCAATCAGGGCCATGACAGAAAGCGGGAGGCATCCAAAAGCCTCCAGGACTTAATCATGATATATTGCCTCGGCATGCCGGGTCGAATGGCAGTTACGAAGGGCGCCATGATCAAACTCCTAAGGGAAAGACCCTGTCGAATGTAAGGCAATTGCCGGATGTGCTTAAATGCGACAGGAGTACGAAACGGGCGTCGTCCCCTTGCCCCGCCGCATCTCCTCCCGAGGCGATGCCAAAGCTTTGAAATCATAAACCAGTTTCCCGTTTACCAATCTGGCGTATGCGAGTCGCGCCCGTTCCTTGCCTTCTCCCACAATCTCCCAACCGCTTCCGCTTTTGACAATTTGCATCTGGCTTCTCTGCCTCCACCATTCGCTGAGCTCGCGTGGTAGCGGAATCCATAGACCAGCCTTGGCGCGCAACTCGACGAGATACGCCAGGAGGTCCCTGAACACGTGCATTTCCCGATCCCCGGTCACGTAATCCGGATGGATTATGAAGTTCATTACTCCATGCCTCTCGAGGATGCGGCTGGCCTGCTCTCTCCACAAGTCAAGGGAATAGTCACCGAGAATGTGGAAAAGCGTATAGTCCTGGGTTGTCGTCACAGGAATCTCCAAGATGTCGCCAATGAAATAGGGAAAAATCGTACAGCATCCCCCCCCCTGGGGATCAAGATGGGCGACATTGGGAAGCGACATGTCATATTCAAAGCATAGCCAGTTCAACCAATCAACGTTCCGGTATAAGAGGGCGGCTCTAAACCCACGTGCATGGAACAGGCGGGCATACTCGTTGATGGCTTTCGACCGGCGTTGGAACTCCTCATATTTGTAAAATAGCCTTCCATCGTGATTCAGGTCCTGGATATTCACCTCAAAACCGCGCCGCGCGAGGCTGGTGAGGTAGCTCCTCGGAACCTCATACCGCGATTCCGGAACGACCTGGAATGACGCCTTGATCCCAAAGGAGTCATCAACATCCATAAGACGTTCACAGAAATCCCTGCCCCCGCTTGTCTCGACGTCGTGGGTCATTAGGGCGCAGGCTTGCTTGCCTTCCGGCCAAAACCAAATAAAGGGTATAGTTTGGTGCTCGCTTTCCCGGAGGATCAATACGACAATGGATTCAATAACCTGCTCGACGGTCGTATCAACTGGCCAACGAGGAAATGGGTACTTCTGCCATCCGTGCAATGCGATCCTTTGAAGATGCTTGCGAACCGAGACCGGGAGAAATGGCCGGGCCATGTAATAGCCCATTCGGAAAAAGCGGTTCTGCAACCAGTTGCGCACCTTATGCCCTAGAGCGGCTGTATATTCTTCCTGGCGAAGGGCCTCGACAACCTTAGACAAATGAAATGGAAGGGATACAACTCCTTGATCAACACTGGCGTACTTCAGAGCGTCGGGTAATGCCCGTCGGAAGGTCCGGCTTGGAGTGAAAGCGGAACATTTCCCGTAGCAGGTGAGGTCGCTACCGAAATTGAAGAACCCAGGGTCCCCAGACAGTTCCCCGACCGTCCCTATCTGAAACAAATCGTCAGGGCATCGGAGATGATCGATAATCACCTTGTTGGATTGATTCATGAAGTCTCATGCGGCCATCTATGTTCTTTCAACCCTGGGCCAGGTGAAAGGCTAGAGACGGCTGACAATCTGGTTAAATGCCCTCAAAGGCCCTGCGAGACGTGTGTCTGTTTCCTGTCAACCAACTGGAACCCGTCAGATCAATAATGTGACTATAATGCTTCATAAGTCCCCCAAAGGATGTCACTCAACCAAAATGTCGGTAGAGGAGCCTTCCTGTAGCAGACAGGAGGGGAGCAGGCATATGGAGAAACATTTCGCCAGCTAGTCGTTGCAACCTTCCAGCAGGTAATGCATCAGCGACTCCCTGTGCCTTCGGGAAGCGCCAATACGTTACAGGAACGCGTTTAGCACCAAGTCTGTCCTTAAACGTAATCAAACCGGGATTCTTCCAGTCCGAGCGGCCCAAATCCAGCTCGCGGAGTCCAGTTGACTTGGCTTCCAGGATCACTTTCCAGAAGAGCCATGGAGTGCCACCGAATTTGGTGAGATCAGGATCAGAGCAACCATACTTGTACGTCATGGTGTCGCGGTAGACCACCGTGAGAATACTTGCCGCAGGGCGCCCACGGTGAAGCGCTATCCTGACCTGCATCGCTGGGCCCAAACATTCAGCGAGGTTCACGAACCAAGCGAAGGGTTGCGGTGGTAGCCCATGCCTTTGCCGCATTTTTACGAAAAGTCGGTAGAAGATCGCGAGAAGCGCCCGCGAACGCCCCTCCCGGTATTCGAGCCCTTCCCTGTCGGCACGCCTGATCTTCCTCTGAATGCAATCCTTATGCAATGACGAATACAATTCCTTCACCCCGGAAGAAAGGTCAAGGAAATGAAAACAGTATTGTTTGCCAGGCGCCAACCCCAGTGACAGGTGACCAATCGTGGTGCGCGGCCTCAGTTCGGTGTATTCCCAGTGCTCCTTTTGAAAAACCTGCAAGAGGTCAGTGATCACCTTCGCAAATTCACCATCACTCCCTACCAGCGGGTCACAATGGTCAGAGAAAGGCAATGACACGATACGACGGCCTGTAAGCCAGCTCTCAATCCGGCAGAAAACAAGACCATTTCTTAGTTCGCAACCCGGGGGCGACGTCGTGTACGCCACCGGCCTGTAACCATAAGTCCGCTTCAGCGATTCCAGCCATGGCTGCGAATGATAAAAACTAGAGCGTGGATGATGCGCCACGAACTCAGACCACCGGGGGTCCCCAAGAGGGTCAATTTGGTAGATTCCTGCCCCCATAGATGCAAGCGGGTCCGAGCACGACACCCGGCATTCGCGGGCATCAAGATGCAATCCGGCCTCCCCTCTGCCTTCTTCCACAGCAGTGTACAAGTGGAAGCACTTCCCAAGTTCACGTTCGTCACCAACCGACAGCCCGTAGGTTGAGACTTGGAAATCTTCCCCGCCAGAACCAAGGCTCGCATTCGCCGCCACTGACGCCTCTACTTGCCGCAATCATCCTTTAGGAAAAACTTTTTCCCCGCCTTCGCAGTATAAGAGGACCGGGCGCCCGCTCAACTTGTTCTTCCATGGATTCTTGCGGGCTTCGCCCTTAGGGGTAATTCCGTCGATTGTCAATCTGGGGGCACGCTATGCCTCTTTTTGCCTCTGGTTTCTAGCCGTTTCCCGCTTCGATCACAATGACCCAGGGTGGCGAACATTCACGTCCCAACGGCAACCGAACGCTAATAGCATTCTTGCAATACATCGTAGAAGCGTCAATGTACTATTGGTGCTAGGCCTATAGTTCTTTAGTGCCATCCTACGATTATTTCGCGGTAAATTAAGCGTTTCCTCGCGGCGGCCGTTGCGTACAAGTAAGTGCACACCTCCGGTCCACTTTCCCCCTGAGGGTACGGATTGCGGCAAGCGGGGCTACACGCATAGTGCTTGGCCGAGGTTCCGCATGAGCCTATCTGGCACTACGCGGGGCGACTCGGGACAATGTCCAACGGCTCGCCGTCAGGAGTGAAAAGAACCTGGCACGCTTCGAAAACTCCCCCCGTCGTTGAAAACCGGCTTCCTTATTTCTAGACCGATGCACAGATCCCGATAGCCCCTGATTGGTCGGGGGGAGTCTGCTCGGTCATAGGCAGGGCGGAAAGTGCCCAAATGAGCAGCACTAACATAACATCATGACGACCCCTTCCAAATCCCCGACCTCACGTCGCCGTCATGAATAAACCCCTTCAAGCGGAGACGATTCCTGCACTCCCCAGGGGCGGGCAGGGCAAGAAGTCAATCCGTGTACGACACGACTTTCCCCGTGCTAACAATTCTCACGAGGGGTGTCCAGATTTTTGCGAATAGGACTCGCCATATGTTCAATCGATACAACCATACCCCCAAACAGGTCCCCAAGGTATTTGTAATGAGATCCGTAGTGCCGGAGTCTCGCGTCGGCAGGTATGCCTGGAGGGACTCGATCGTAAGGCTGACCATGAACCCTAGAAGAATTGTGACCAGTGCCGGTTTTTTGATCCGCCCGGCCAACGAAAGGTAGGCGCAGAAAAGGAACCCGAAAGGAATAAACCCGATTATGTTGATTAGGACGTCACGACAATAGCTCCAGCGCGGATAGAATTCCTCCCAGAAAGGCTTGAGGAAAACCTCATCTAGGACCTGATATCGGTCCGGAATGTACATGCCGGTTCCCGAGGGCACTTGGTTATGTATGACAGGACCCGCGTGTTCATCAAACAGATAAAGCGCCACCGCGCGCTCATTTTCGGAAACGTCTGGTCGTCCCTTCTTAATCCACGTTTCATAGTGGTGAAGGACCTGCGCCGGAGAGAGTTCTTGATCATAAAAGGCAAGACCCCGCAGAAGGCCCGACCAGCTATTATCTATTCTGGGCGAGGTAGCGATTACGAGTTCGCCTTCAAAATCCTTCCCGGAA
>Ga0182030_10017068_pt1 | contig 14048 bp, 13 predicted proteins | sample 812S3MmetaG_FD_121299 | JGI IMG/M metagenome (GOLD analysis project Ga0182030, IMG submission 121299) | Permafrost microbial communities from Stordalen Mire, Sweden - 812S3M metaG (Illumina Assembly) | ecosystem: Environmental > Terrestrial > Soil > Wetlands > Permafrost | place: Sweden...
CTCGGCGAGATAGACCGCTTCTTCAATGATATCCCGTAGCGAGGCCCCGCCGCCGCCTTCCTCCACCGGCAGCCGAAGGGCACCAAACCGGGCGCGTCGCAGCAGGGTGAGCGCCTCATGCGGATGGATCCGCTCGGCATCGCGCTCGGACGCATCCGCGGCGATGACGTCGTAGATCGCTCGTAGCGCCGGCGAACCAGCGGGGAGCGGACCAAATGAAACGGCATCGTTCACAGCGGAACCTCGGGGCTTTGTGGCGGCATCGCATACTTGAACCGTTTGCTCATGTGCGGCTCGAGAGGCGGGTACCATAAACCACGTCCCACGACAAGGTTAATATATATTATACGTCACTAAACGATAGAATATGTTCGGGCGGCGCTTACGGCAATCTCGAGGAGCCGCTTGTATCGCGGCCTCGTTCAGGCCGCCTTGGCGTAAAGCCGATCGACCCGCGGTCGAACCTCGTGCGCAAAGCGGCGCATTTCGGCCTCAAACGGTTGGAACTGTAGCATGAAGAGTTCAACGCCCAACTTGTGAAACTGTTGAATCCTGGCTGCCACGGCGTCGTAACTCCCGACCAGACCCGCCGCCGTGCCGCCGTTGCTGCCCACATGAGGCAGCCGGGCGAAGGTCTGAAACATGACCGCCTTATCGTCTGTATTGGCGGCGGTTTGAGCCCGCAACGGCGCATCCCTCCGCGCGAGATCGAACGCGTAGGCCAGTTCCTCCTGAGCTTGCTCGTCGGTATCCCGCGCGATCACGAAAGCCGACAGACCGAACCGCAACGGCCCTCCCGTGCGCGGTTTCTGGGCGATATCCGTGATCAGTCGGCTTACATCCGCCGGAGGCTGACCGTTAATGAACCACACATCGGCGGTGTCCGCCGCGAGGTCGCGCGCCTGAGCCGATTCGCCTCCGGCATAAATGATTGGCCGGGGACGATACCGGCCGGTCGGGCGCAGTTGATAATCAGTGACCGTAAAGTGCTCGCCTTTGAAGGTCAGCCGCGCGCCGTTGGTCAGTTCGCGGAAGATCGTGATCCATTCGCGCCCGTAGTCGTAGCGTGAGTCGTGCTCGGTGAAAGGAATGCCGGCCCGCTCGAATTCCGGTTTGTACCAGGCGTTGACCAGATTGATGGCGAAGCGGCCGTGGCTGATCTCCTCGATCTGGGTCGCCATCTTGGAAAGCACGACCGGATGGAACAGTCGCGGTTTGATCGCCGCGATGATTTCAATCCGGTCGGTAAGCGCTGCGAGCGCCGTGCAGGCGGTCCAGGTTTCCAGTTGATTGAGATTGTCATCCCGTACATGGAACAGATGTTGGGCGACCAGGGTGGAATCATAACCGAGCGCCTCGGCCTCCAGCACCAGGTTCTTGTTCCGCTCCCAGGTCGCATCGGGCGGATCGCCGGGATGAAACAAAGAACCGGTCGCACCGGATACCAAAGCCCAGATACCGAAACGAGGCGAGGTCATGGCTGTTAATCCCCCAGCGCTACTTGCTGATGTCGGTGACGAACGATGCGATATCAGGACGGACTGGGACGATGCCATTCTCGACATACCAGTCAGCAATGTGGCCAATATGCTCGGCCTCCGCCGCACCCACCGTGCCGATAACGTTGGTGTCGAATTCGCCCAGGCGTGGGGCTACTTCCGCCGGCATGCCGAGTTCGCGCGCCCAGATCTCGCCGGCTTCCAGCTTGTGCGCGCGACTCCAGGTGTTCTCCGCCTGCAGCACAGCGAAAACAGCAGCTATCACAGGTCGATTCGCCGCCAAAAACTCCTGCCGTGCGAAAAACGCGATGGCGTTCTCGGAACCGACCTGAGCGCCGTCCGCGAGGAACCGGGCGTGGCCGTTCAGCAGCGTTACGGACACGTACGGATCCCAAATGGCCCAGGCATCGACGTGACCGCCATTGAAGGCGGCGGAAGCGTCGGGGGGAGACAGGTAATCGCGTCTCACTCGATCGAGAGGTATTCCCGCTCGGGTGAGTGCGCGGACCAGAAGATACTCACCGGTGCCGCCGCGGTTCACCGCGACGCTATGACCCGCCAGGTCACTGAGACTTCGCAGGGGCGAGTTGGCCAATACGATAATGCCTTCGTTGGCCGCCGATTGCGGCTGGTAGGCGAACATGACGAGTTTCACACCCCCTGCGCGCGACGTGATGAACGATGTTGAGCTCCCGCCGGTCAGATCCGCCGCGCCGGCGTTGAGGGCCTCGACGGCGGGCGCGGAAGCCGGGAATGGTCCTGCCCACTCGACGGTCACGTTTTGTGTCGCGAGCGCGGCTCCAGCGACCCGTGCGCCTTGGCCAGAGTGAGATCGGTAGTGCTCTTGAGATAAGCGATCCGCAAACTGAGCGGGGGATCAGCCCGCGCGGCATGGAACGTCAGAATCAGGGCGAGAACCGGCAACAGACGCATTCAATTGTTCCTTCAGGCCACTGGGCGCGCGATGCCAAGCTGGCCGCGCAACGTCGGGAATTCATATTCGGTCCGGAACAGTCCTCGTTTCCGAAGTTCGGGTACGACCAGGCGAACGAAGTCTTCCAACGCGCCCGGCAGATACGCGGGCTGCAACATGAACCCATCCGCCGCGCCCGCCGTGAACCATGCCTCAATCCGATCGGCGATGTCGCTGGCGCTACCAACCACGACCCGCGCGCTGCCGCGGCCATAGCGCGCGCCGATCTCGGACAGGCTGAGACCTGCGGAATGGCTGAGTTCCGCCACCTCGCGGTAATGTCCATCGACACCCGGAACGTCCAGCAATGGTAAGACCTCGTCTTGCGGATAAATGGAAAGGTCGATCCCAAGGTGATAGGAAAGCGTCGACAGGCCGGCCTCGGGCGCCGCCAGACGATCGAGCGCGGCGCGCTTTTCTTCCGCGTCCCGCGTGGTTTCGCCAACGATCGGATTTAGCGCGGGCAGGATCCTGATGTCCTCGGGATCACGGCCGTGGCAGGCGGCGCGCTGCTTCAGGTCGCGATAAAACTCCCACGCGCTTGCCTGCGAGGCCGGCGTGACGAAGACCACATCAGCCCATCGTGCCGCGAAGTCCCGGCCGCGCGATGAAGCACCGGCTTGCAGGAAGACCGGGCGACCCTGCGGCGATCGACTGACATTGAGTGGTCCGCGCACGTCAAACCACTTTCCGCGATGATCGATTGGGGTCACCTTGGCCGGGTCGGCGAACAGCGGCGCAACCGGGTCGAGCACCAGCGCGTCATCCCGCCAACTGTCCCAAAGCTTGCACACCACCTCGACGAATTCGTCGGCGCGCTCATAACGTTCAGCGCGATCGGGGAGATCCCGCTGGCCAAAATTACGTGCTTCAGCTTCCTGAAACGAGGTGACGATATTCCACGCTGCCCGCCCGCCACTGAGATGATCGAGTGTGGCCAAAGCGCGCGCCAACAGGTACGGTTCATGGTATGTGGTTGAGAGTGTCGCGGCCAAACCGAGATGGTCGGTGCTCGCCGCCATAACGGACAACACGACCATCGGATCCAGACGCAACGCTCCCAAAGCGCCGTGACGTAGCTGGCTATCGAGACTGTTTCCCAACCGATCAGGCACGCCAAGAATGTCAGGCAGGAATACCAGGTCGAACTTCGCCGCTTCGAGGATTTGCGCGATCCGCTGATAGTACTGAAGCGACAGCAGCCCGCGATCCGCCGCATCATGCCGCCAACCGCCATGGTGGCCGGACACCGGTCCCGCGGCCACGAACGCGGCGAGATGCAGCATTCGTGGGGAATGGAGTGTCATAACATACGTATCCCAGACGTCCATATTGGCTAGAACTATGATAAGGCGTAAAACACAACTTCCACAACCCCAGTGGCGAGCGAACCTGGCATGAAAAGTACCGACCAATGAAACTCCCGCGCGCATGGCTCAACGTCGCTTCGGTGTTGGCTGTAATCGTTGGTCTCTCGTGGATCGTCGTCAAAAATGCCCCCGGCGATGCCAGACTTCAGTTGGTGAACGTTTCCTATGATCCAACAAGGGAACTCTATGAGACACTCAATCCGTTGTTCGTCGCGGAGTATGAAAAGAACACCGGACGCCATCTCACGATCGTCCAATCGCACGGTGGTTCGTCTCGTCAGGCGCGGAAAGTCATCAGCGGCGAACAACCAGCCGACGTCGTCACCCTCGGGCTGTTCACCGACGTCGACAGCTTACGCAGGCGCGGACTGATCGCGCCAGATTGGAGTTCCAGGCTGCCGAACCATTCGTTGCCCTATACGTCGACCATCGTGTTCGTCGTCCGCGCGGGCAATCCGCGCGGGATCAAAGACTGGCCGGACCTTCTCGCTTCTGGGCTTGAGGTTGTGACGCCCGATCCGAGAACCTCCGGGAACGGCAAGCTGGCGGCGTTGGCCGCATGGGCCGCGTTCATCACAAGGGGCGGAACCGAGGCGGATGCCCTGACCTGGCTCCAGTACCTTTACCGGCACGTCCAGGTGCTCGACGAAGGTGCGCGCGCTTCCGCGATTACTTTCGCGACGCAAGAGATTGGTGATGTCCATTTGACCTGGGAGAACGAGGCGCGACGCGAAGTCGCCGAATCCAACGGGAGACTACAGACCGTCTATCCCCCCGTCAGCATCCTCGCGGAGCCTTATGTCGCGTGGGTGGACAGCACGGTCGACCGCGATGGCTCACTGCCGGTGGCGAAGGCCTATCTCACGTTCCTGTTCAGTGATACCGCGCAGCAGACGATGGCTCGCCTGGGTTATCGACCCTGGCGAATTGATGCCGCTAACAAGGCCGGGATCACATTCCCGAACATCACACTGGTGCCCGTGACCGCCATCGCGCGGGACTGGGACGACGCCCAGGAGAAGTTTTTCGGCGAAGGTGGGATAATCGAAACGATCATGCGCGGGCGCGAGAAATGATCAATTACAGTCAGACGGAATTCCGGCGTGATTTGCTCGCGGCCTTGACCGTGGCCGCTATTTCGCTTCCGCAGGGTATGGCTTACGCACTGCTCGCGGGCGTGGATCCGCGTTACGGGCTTTATTCCGCGATCGTCGTGACTGGCGTCGCATCGGTGTTTGGCTCATCATCCCATCTGATCAATGGGCCAACCAGTGCGATCTCGCTCGTCGTGTTGAGCGCTCTGTCCATGTTCGATCCCGATCAACGCGTGGAAGCCGCGGAGGCGATGTTTCTGCTCGGCGTCATGGTTGGCTCGGTGCAGATCTTCATCGCTGTTTTTCGCCTCGGCGACCTGACACGCTACATTTCGGAGTCGGTCATTCTCGGCTTCATGAGCGCGGCGGCCTTGTTGCTGGCGATCGGCCAGATCGGCAACGCTCTGGGCGTGCGAGACAAAGGCTCTGGGGCGCAACATATTTTACTCCGCCTGTGGCTGACCTTGACCGAAGGCGATCCGGTCAACATCAAGGCGGTTGGGGCAACGCTGACGACTCTACTGCTCGCGGTGCTGTTCGGTAAGATCGTGCGCCGATACCGCTTGCCTCGGTTCGACATGTTGGCCGTGCTGGTCATCGTCAGCATGGCGGCGTATTTTCTGGGCTGGACCGTCCCAGGGCTCGGCGGCAAGACGGCGATTGGTATCGCCGGCGCGGTTCCTGGTGGCTTACCCACCCCGCATATCCCAACTGTAAAGCTATCCTGGGCTTTGGATCTGGCCTCCGACAGCGTCGCCATTGCTCTGCTTGGCCTGCTGGAAGCGCTGGCCATCGCCAAATCCATCGCGAACCAGACACGCCAGCCCCTTGACTTCAATCGGCAGTGCCTTGCCGAGGGCATCGCCAATCTCGTCGGCGGTTTCTTCCAATGCCTGCCGGGATCGGGATCTTTATCCCGCTCCGCCATCAACTTCCAGGCGGGCGCGGCGACCCGGCTTTCGGGCATCCTGACAGCGGGGTTCGTTGCCATCGCGGTGCTGTGTCTGGCCCCGCTCGCGCGATACGTGCCGAAACCCGCCCTCGCGGCGTTGTTGTTGTTGACCGCGACGCGGTTGATCGATTTGAAACGGGTGGCGTATACAATTCGCGCATCCCGCATGGATGCGGGAACTCTCGGCGTGACAGCGCTCGCGGCGTTGGCCTTCGGGCTCGACCAGGCCATCCTGATCGGTGTCGCGCTGTCCATTCTGCTGTTCGTACCGCGCGCCGCGAAGTTGAAGGCGACCGAGCTCGTGGTCGACGAGAACGACGTCGTGCGCGAGAAACTTCCGGCAGACCCCACCAATGCGGGATTTCTGCTTTACGATCTCGAAGGCGAACTATTCTTCGGCGCCGCTCCGGAACTCACCCGGACATTCGCTGCCATCGAGCGGCGCGCCCACGAGGAGGATCTGCACGATGTCCTGCTGCGCCTCAAACGCGTGCGCAACCCGGACGTTGTCAGTCTCGAACATTTTGAGCATTTCCTGAAGACGGCGGAGGCCAGCGGGCTCACCGTGTGGCTTACCGGGTTGCAACCCGATTTGCTCGAGGCCTTTGAGCGTCTGAATTTCCACGCGTGGCTGTCCGACGATCACGTCTTTCCCCAAGGCCCTGACGAGGATTCCGCGACGCTGACCGCCATAAGGCTTATCCGTTCCGGAATGCCGATCAGGAGATCGGATAAGCTCTCCTATCTCGTGCAGTAACGATCAGACCGACAACGCCACGCTCTCTCTCGCGCGTACCGGCTCGCATGGCGGGTGAGGCGCATCGGCGAGTTCCTTCGCATCAGGCAACGGCGAGGTGGCAGGCGACTTCATGGTCCGGCAGCACCGTTCTGAGTTTCGGAACCGTCCCGCGGCAAACGTCCTGGGCAAGCCCGCAGCGGGGATGAAACCGGCACCCCGCGGGCGGATCGAGTGGATTGGGCAGATCCCCGGCGATCGGTGCCGTGCGATTTCGTCCGCCCGTGCCTGGCACCGCCTGGATCAGACCGCGCGTGTAAGGATGCAACGGCCGGTTCCACAGGCTGCGATGCGACGCGTTCTCCACGATCAGGCCCAGATACATCACCGCGACGCGGTCGGCGATGTAACGGACCACGCCAAGATCATGCGATATGAACAGGTAGGACAGCCGCTCATCGCTCTGCCGCAGGTCCGCCAGCAGGTTCAGAATTTGCGCCTGAATGGAAACGTCCAGCGCGGACACCGGTTCATCGCACACCACCAACGAGGGCTTCAGGATCAACGCGCGCGCGATGCCGATGCGCTGCTTCTGTCCGCCGGAGAATTCGTGCGGGTAGCGCGCCAACGATTCACTGCCCAGGCCGACACGCTCGGCGATGGCCTCCACCTGGCGCCGTCGTTCGGCGCGGTCGCGTACGCCGTGCACGCGGAGCGGCGTCGCTAACGACGTGCCAATGGTCTGTCGCGGATTGAGCGAGGCCGAGGGATCCTGAAACACCATCTGCATCCGCCGGCGATACGGCCGTAGTGCCGTGCCCGTCAGGCCGGTGATATCAACGTCATCGAACCGAATTGTCCCGGCGCTCGACGGCACCAGACGTAAAATGGTTTTGCCCAGAGTGGACTTGCCGCAACCGGATTCGCCGACGAGGGCGAGGGTTTCACCGGCTTCGATGTGCAACGACACACCATCGACCGCGTGCAACGTTCCTCGCACGGTACGATAGGTCGTACGCAATCCCTCAGCTGAAAGTAAGGACATGGTCTCCCGTCGCCGGTGCATGGACCGGACAAGCCAGCAGATGATCGTGGCCGCCGGTTGGCTTTGGGTCGGGCCGCGCGGTCCAACAATCGTCGCGAGCGCTGGCGCAACGCGGCGCGAACGGACAGCCAGCCACACCAGCGGCGGAGGCAACGTTGCCCGCGATCTCCGGCATCCGCCCGTCACGAAAGTGGAGATCTGAGCCAACGGAAGGCGAGCATGCGATCAGGCCCTTCGTGTAGGGATGCAGGGGCGCATGCAGCAACCGATCGACCCGACCTTCCTCACACTTGCGGCCCGCGTACATCACTACGACACGATCCGCCCAATCGGCCACCAAACCAAGATCGTGGGTAATCAGTAACAATCCCATATTGAGATCGCGGCGCAGTCGGTCGAGTAACTCCAGAACCTGCGCCTGGATCGTGACATCGAGTGCGGTGGTCGGTTCATCCGCGATCAACAGTCTGGGCTGGCAGGCGACCGCGATGGCGATCATCACGCGCTGTCGCATGCCGCCGGACAAGGCATGGGGAAACTCGTGCACGATGCGATGAGCGTTGGGAATGCGCACCAGATCGAGCAGTTCGACCGCCTTCGCGCGAGCGGCCCGGGCAGACACGGGTTCATGCTCGCGGATCGCTTCCGTAATCTGTCGCCCGATCGACAGCACCGGGTTCAGCGAGGTCATCGGCTCCTGGAAGACCATGGAGATCGCGGCACCGCGCAGTCTCCGCAGTTCGGTCTCGCGCAGTTCGCGTATGTCTCGACCTTCGAACAGCAAGGTGCCCGAATCGATACGGCCGGTGGGTGGCAGCAATCGCAACAGCGACAACGCGGTGGCGGACTTGCCGCAACCAGACTCGCCGACCAGGGCCAGGGTCTCGCCGCGCCTTATGGTGAAATCCAGGCCGCGCACGGCAATCGTGTCGCCGAAACGAATGACCAGATCGCGGACGTCGAGCAGTGGCGGTTCAGCGGAGATGGGAAATTCCAAGGGCATTACCGGCCTCTCGCGCGGGGATTGAGTGCGTCATTCAGCCCATCGCCCACCAGGTTCAGCGACAGCACCGACAGTGCGAGCGCCGCGCCGGGCAGCGCGACCAGGTACCACGCGGTGCGCAACTGATCCCTGCCGGCACCAATCATGCTACCCCAACTCACCAGATTGGGATCGCCCAGACCCAAAAAGGACAACGCGGCTTCGTTGAGGATCGCCGTGGCGACCATCACCGAGGACGTCACGATCACCGGCGCCATCGCATTCGGTAGGATCTCGCACAACACGATCCGGAGACTGCTGTAGCCCAGGCCGTGTGCGGCCATGACAAAGTCTCGTTCTCGCAACGAGCGGAACTCCGCGCGCACCAGGCGGGCGATCGTCGTCCAGGACACGATGCCGATCGCCAGCGTGATGGTGAGCACGGATGGTTCGGCGATTGAAACCAGCACCACGACCAGAAGGAATGGTGGAAAGGTCTGGAACACTTCCATCACGCGCACCAGAACATCGTCGACCCAGCCACCGAAATATCCGGCGGCCCCACCGATTGTGGTACCGATCAGCAGTCCGATCGCGGTGGCCGCGACGCCGATCACCACCGACACGCGGGCTCCGTGCATCACGCCGGCCAGGACGTCTCGACCAAGGGAATCGGAACCCAGGGGGAATGCGTGGTCCGTCAGCGGCCACAGGAAGGGCCGCGTGACCATGTCCAGCGGGTCGTCCGGGAACAACCAGGGCGCCAGCAAGGCGGCGACGATCACCAGCAAAAGAATGGAAAGTCCCGCGATGCCGGTGGGGTTGCGCAGGAACAAGCCCAAAGGGGAACGGCGCGGAGACCGGCTCTGCGTCATGTCAGCGCGCCGCGATGCGTGGATCGAGCCACGCCTGCAACAGGTCGACCAGCATGTTGACGATGATCACCATGAACGACGACAGTAAAAGAATGCCGAGCAGGACGGAGAAGTCGCGCTTGAGTACCGCCTCGAACGCCAGCCGGCCGAGGCCGGGCCAACTGAACACCGTTTCCACCACCACGGCGCCGCCGAGGATGGCGCCGACATGCAACCCGGCGACAGTGGTAATGGGCAGCAGCCCGTTCCACAGCATATGCCGTAGCGTAATGACATGGCGGCTGAGACCTTTGGCGGTGGCGGTGCGGATATAATCCTGGTCGCGGACCTCCAGCATCGAGGCGCGCACCAGGCGGGCGTAAATGGCGATGAAAAACAGCGCGAGCGATGTGGCGGGCAGAATCAGATGACGCACTCGGTCCAGCATCCAGGGCAGCCCGGTCAGCCCGGTGCCGATCGTTTCGGCCCCGCCGCTCGGTAGCCAGCCGAGCCAGACCGAGAAGACGACGATCAGCATCAGCCCAATCCAGAACCCGGGGATCGAGTAAAACAGCAACGCGATGACCGACAGCAACCGGTCGGGCAGGCGTCCCGCGAAACAGGACATGATCACGCCCGCGCTGATGCCAACCAGCAGCGCGATTCCCAGGGCGGTTGTCATCAACAGCAAAGACCCCGGCAGACGCTCACCGATCAGGCGGCTGACCGGCATGTTGTAAAGCGGCGAAAACCCCAGGCTGAAATGGGCCAAATTGTCGACATATGCGAGGAACTGGCGGATCAGCGGTTGATCCAGACCGAAATGCGCCCGCAGCGCCGTCATGGTTTCCTCGGTGGCTGACCCCGACTCAGCGGCAAGCGCGTCCGCCGCGTCCCCTGGAGCCAGGCGCAACAGAAAGAAGTCGATGACCACGATCGCCGCGATGGTTGGCAGCGCCTGCCACGCTGTGCGGCGGAGGGTTTTCAGGATGCGCACTTACAAACGTAGCCCAGATTGTTTCAACAGCGGCAGAACGTGCGCGCCGAACTGGGTCAGGTCGGGCTTGAAATCATAGAAGCTAAGCTGGATCCCATCGATTCCAACGGCTTTAAGCCGCAGAATGTAATCCGCGACGCGTGCCGGTGAGCCAATGATCTGGATGTTGCCGCCCAGAGCGCGTTGCTCCGGCCCATCGCGCCCGGTTCGTCCTTTCCACGCGTGCGCGTCACTATCGAAACGGCCCATGCCTTGTGGTGCCGCCTGAGTATCCGCGTTCTCGACAATCGCCCGATAATATTCCTGGACTTCCCGTTCGGTGTCCCGGCACACCACCATCGGGTTGATCAATGTGCGGATTTCGCGCCCCTTCGCGCGGGCCTCGCGCTTGATGCGGGCGATGTGCGCCGGCAACGATTCCAGCGCGCTTTCGATCTCCGACCCCGTGGGGCTCGTCATGAATACGATGTCGGAATAGCGCGATGCGAAATCGATCCCGGCGTCCGATCCGGTCGCGTTGACGATGACCGGCCGGCCAAATTGAGGCTTCGGCGTGACAAAGGCATTCTCCAGCCGCCAACGCTCGCCTTCATAGGAAAAATTCTCTGTCTCCGACCACAGCCGCTGCACGACATCGACGAATTCGGTGGCGAGTTCGTAGCGGCGGTCGTGCTCGATGCGAGACCAGCCGAACATCTCGTGTTCGACGGCGCGATGGCCGGTGACGATGTTGACGCCCCAGCGGCCCTTGGAAATGTGGTCGAGAGTGGCGCCGAACTTCGCGAAATGCAGCGGATGCCAGGGGCCGTAGAGCACATGCACGGTGGAAATCAGCATGATGCGGCTGGTGATCGCCGCCATCGCGGCGAGCGAGATGAAGCTGTCCAGTGCCTGACCGTTCAACACGCCGCCATAGCCGCCTTTTGGCAGCCATTGCGACAGGCCGAACACGAGATCGAAGCCCAGGCCCTCCGCCTGACGCACCAGGTCGGCGTTGTAGTCGAAGCTCCAGTCGGTGGTGCGCGGCAGTTTGGACGCACTCCACCCGCCGGCCTGGATGGGCAGGAACAATCCCAGCATCAATGGCTGACGCAAGACGCGGGACAGCGGGCTGTCGGGGAAATCAGCTGGCGAGGATGGTCTGATCCTCACCGGCGCATCGAGGACTGTCATGATCCAGGCTCCATCATCGACGGCAATTTCACTGTCCGGACAGGGTGTGTCAACTATTATACGCCATTGACTCGTGGTTAACGTGGCGGTAATGGCACCTGACGCACGTGATATAAACTCGAGAGGGCCAGGCCAATGACCATCCGGTTTCTTCTGGCGATCGTCCTCGCGCTCGGCTTTACCCAGAAGCCGGCGCGGGCCGATGAGCCGCTTCCATCGATCAACCTGCCGCTGGAAGACTGGACGGTCGTGGCCTTCGCCAAGGGATTCCTGCAGGAAGAATATCGGCGGATCGGTACGGCGGAGGTAGTGCTGGTTGATCCCGGCACGCACCAGCTCTCCGGTTCCGAAGCGGCGTTGCTCGATCGCGGCGGCCTCGCGCTGGCGCAGCGGATGATGTACCCGGCGACCATTCATAAGGCCAACGGCATCGACGCATCGATCGTTTGGCTCTCGACGAAGTCTTCGCCGGCGCGCACGCCGGTGCTGGCCCTGAAGGACTCTCCCATTCAGACGGTCGCGGATCTGAAGGGGAAGACGTTGGGATCGAGCCGCGTCAGTTGCGGTTGGACCTCGCCCACCGAAATTCTCGACACCGCGGGCGTGCCGCTCGACACCAAGGTCCGCGAGGGAGCGGTGCGGTTCACCAACATCATGAACGCCGTCGCCACGACCAACGCGCTACTCAGTGGCCGGATCGAGGCGACATCGACACACATCGCGATCGCCGAGCAGGCCGCGCTTTGGACGTCAGGCCAGGTAAAGGCGATCGGGCGCAGCCCCGAGGATGGCGTCTACGTCAACTATGCCGGGCGAGTGTCGTATTTCGCGATGCGCGAGTTCGCGGAACAACATCCACGCGCGATCCGGGCATTTCTGTTGGCGCGCAACCGCACGATGGCCTGGGTTAAAAGCAATCCTGACGAGGCGGCCGAACTGATCGCCAAAGGCCGCCGTGTCCCGCTGGAGATCGCCCGGTTCGGTCTGCTCGATCCGTCCTCGTTCGTTTTCATGGAGGGTGAGCCCTCGGCCCCCGCGGCGGTCAACGCGGTGAAATCGTTCCAGGCCTGGTACCTGGCCCATGGCGACGAAATCCTGGCCGACCATCACCTTACAGATGAACAGATCGATGCGTTCATCGACAAGCGATTCTTCGATGGTGGCGAATACAGCGTTTACTGACATGAGCGGTGCGACGATCCCGGCTGTCGCCGTCACACCGGAGCCCGAGCGTTCGACATTTCAGGCCTCGCTTCCCGGCATGACCGGGGTCTTGCTGCCGATCGCGATCCTGTCGTTGTGGGAGACAGCGTCGCACCTGCACTGGGTTAAGCCGGTGTTCCTGCCGACACCGGAACGCACGGTGGCGGCTTTTTTCGACATGGTGATAAAGCAGGACTTCCTGCACGACTTCCTCGCCAGCATCGATATCGTCGCGCAGGGTTTTCTGTATGGTGCCGGCCTCGGTATCCTGCTCGGCGGCGCTGCGGGTTTATCGCGCGGAGTGGCGCGATTTCTGGGACCCACACTCGACAGCATCCGGCAAATTCCCGCCATCGCCTGGTTGCCGTTGGTTGTGCTGTGGCTTGGCATCGGCCCGCTCGCCAAGGTCGTCATCATCACCAAGGTCGTGTTCTTTCCGGTGTTTCTCAACACGCTGCAAGGGATCCGCGGCGTGCCGAAAGAGTATATTGATCTCGCCGATGTGCTGACCTTGCGCCGCGCGCAACTGGTCCGCCGGATCATCATTCCCGCCGCTCTCCCCAGCATTCTCGTCGGCGTTCGATACGGCGCCGGACTTGCGTGGGCCATGGTCGTCGTGGCCGAGGGACTGAGCGGGATGCAAGGCATCGGTTACTTGATTTTCCGGGCTCAGGCGCTGTTGCTGACGGACCAGTTGCTGGTTTGCATGGTGGTGATTGGCCTGGTGGGGTTCACGATCGATCGTGGTGTATTGGTGGTGGAGCGCCACTTGCTCCGCTGGAAGCAGGGCTTTGATGGTCGATGATGGCGTGACTGAACGAGGCAGTCTGCGGCTGGATCGCGTCGGCAAGGAATACAATGTCAAAGGCCGCATGCTGGACGTACTGCGCGACATCACGCTGAGCGTCGCACCGGGAGACTTCATCAGCCTTGTCGGTGCCAGTGGTTGCGGCAAGTCGACGCTATTGCGGTTGATTGTCGGCCTCGATCCTGTGTTCGATGGTGAAATCCGTCTCGATGGCGAGCCGATCCGTGGCACCAGCCTGCGCCGCGGCATTGTCTTCCAGGACCATCGACTTTTGCCATGGATGACATTGGAAGAAAACATCGCCCTCAGCCTGGAACGCCTGGATTGGCCGCGCGAACGTAAGCGCGACGCCGTGCGCCGTC
>Ga0182030_10017070_pt1 | contig 14046 bp, 11 predicted proteins | sample 812S3MmetaG_FD_121299 | JGI IMG/M metagenome (GOLD analysis project Ga0182030, IMG submission 121299) | Permafrost microbial communities from Stordalen Mire, Sweden - 812S3M metaG (Illumina Assembly) | ecosystem: Environmental > Terrestrial > Soil > Wetlands > Permafrost | place: Sweden...
GAAAGCTATTCCTTCTCCTTCGGGGCTTTGAAGGAATCCGTCGGCGTCGCGGTGCAGTGGCTGGCACCACTGGGCCTGTTCCGGTTCAGTCTCGCCGTGCCGTTGAATGCGCAACGTGAGATCGACGGCGTGACCTGGGGAGATGAGACCGAGCGCTTCCAGTTCTCGGTCGGACAGGCCTTCTAGATCCTTACTTCGGAACAGTCATTCTAGGTCCGGCTGATTTCCGCTATGATCCGGATCCTTTGGTCCGCCTTAGGTCGGATTGACCCGGGCTGGGCGCTGAGTGTTGAACGTGTGTTTTTGGGTCGCGCGACGCGCGTTCCCGCTTAATTTGGGCTTTGCCCACAAGAGGAGCATCGTGAAGGGCGTCGTCAGGTCTTTGATTCTGGGTTCGGCTGCGACAATGGTTCTGGCGGCGGCGCCGGCGTGGGCGGAGCTGAAAATCGGTTATGTAAATTACAGCGCGCTGCTGCAGGAGTCTCCGGACGCGAAGACCATTGCAGACGCCTTGCGCAACGAGTTCCTGCCCCGCCAGCGTGAGCTGCAGACCCTGCAGCAGTCGCTGAAGGCGCGCGAGGACAAGTTGACCAAGGACGGCGCCACGATGACGGACGATCAGCGCGCCCGCGAGGACAAGGACATCCGCGACGGTGAGCGCGACCTGCAGCGCAAACAGAGCGAGGCGCAGGATGATTTCAACGCGCGCCGCAACGAGGAATTGTCGACGCTGCAGAAGTCCCTGATCGAACAGGTGCGCACCTTCGCGAAGGCGCAGAACTTCGACCTGGTCATGGCCGATGGCGTCATCTGGGCGGCCCCGGCCGTGGACATCACCCCGCAGGTGCTGGCGATGCTCCAGGCCCGCGGCAGCAAGGCCGGGGCGCCGGCTGCGGCGCCGAAGCCCGCTGCCAAGTAATTCGAGCTGATGGCGGGCCCCCTCGCGGGCCCGCGTGAGGCGGCCGCATGGTTGTCACCCTCGGCGAGATAGCAGTCCGCTTCGGGTGTGAACTGCGCGGCGACCCGCAACTCGAAGTCGATAGCGTAGCCACCCTCACGGACGCACACCCGCGCGCCGTCACGTTTCTGGCTGAAAGCCGGCACCGTGCCGCGCTGGCGCAAACCCGGGCCGCGGCGGTGGTCCTGGCGGCGCGTTTCGCGGCGGAATGTCCGGTGGCCGCCCTGATCACATCGAATCCGCGCGCCACCTACGCCCGTATCGCCTCCTTGCTCTATCCGGCGCCGCCGGTGGTCCCGGGCATACACCCCAGCGCGATCGTCGCGGCGGATGCACTGATCGATGCCACTGCGCACGTCGGTGCCCTCGCGGTGATCGGCGCGCGCAGCCGGATCGGTGCCGGCGCCATGATTGGTCCGCACTGTGTGCTCGGGGCCGACGTGACGGTCGCCGCGCGGGCCCGGCTGGTCTCCCGGGTGACGCTGTGCGATGGCGTCGCGGTGGGCGAGCGCTCGATCCTGCATCCCGGCGCGGTGGCCGGCAGCGACGGCTTCGGATTCGCGGCGGATGGTGCTACATGGTTGAAGGTCCCTCAGGTCGGGGGCGTCCGCATCGGTGCTGATGTTGAGATCGGCGCCAATACGACCATTGACCGTGGCGCCATCGGCGATACGGTGATCGCGGACGGCGTAAAGCTGGATAACCAGATCCAGATCGGGCACAACGTACACGTGGGAGCCGATACCGCGATTGCCGGCTGCACCGGCGTTTCCGGCAGCACCGTGATCGGTGAGCGTTGCCAGATCGGTGGCGCCTGCGCGATCGGCGGGCACTTGCTGATCACGGATGACGTGCACATCACCGGCTTCTCGATGATCAGTCATTCGATCCCGAAGCCCGGCGTATACTCCAGCGGAATACCGTTTGAAGAAGCGCGGACCTGGCGCCGGATGGTGGCCCGATTCAAGCGCCTCGGCCAGAACGACCGCGAGCAGGATGGCCACGAGAGCAAAGATGACTGAAGTTGTACAGTTTGATATCCACGGCATTCTCAAACAGCTGCCGCATCGTTATCCGTTCCTGATGGTGGACCGCGTGCTGGAATGCCGCGCCGGTGAGAGCATCCGGGCCCTGAAGAACGTCACGTTCAACGAACCGTACTTCAGGGGTCACTTCCCGCAGCGACCGGTCATGCCGGGTGTGATGATCATCGAGGCGCTGGCGCAGACGGCCGGGATCCTCGCCTTCGTCACCGGTGGCGTGGTGCCCGATGCCGATACCAAGTTCTATTTTGTGGGCATCGACAAGGCCCGCTTCCGCAAACCGGTGGAGCCCGGCGATCAGCTGATCCTCACGGCCCAGCTGACACGCAGCTTCAAGGGCATCTGGCGATTTTCCACTGCCGCCTTCGTGGGCACGACCGAAGTGGCCAGCGCCGAGATGATGGTCGCGCCCGAGGTGGCGAAGCCGCGGCCCGCGCCATGATTGATCCGCGGGCAGTCGTCTCGCCGCAGGCGCGGTTGGGAGAGGGCGTCAGCGTCGGGCCTTTCACGGTGATCGGTCCGGATGTCGTGATCGGGGCGCGCACCAGGGTCGGCCCGCATGTGGTCATCGAAGGCCACACCCGCATCGGCGCGGACAACGAGATCTATCAGTTTGCCTCCTTAGGGGCAGCGCCGCAGGACAGGAAGTACCAGGGCGAGCCCACCCAGCTCATCATTGGTGATCGCAATGTCTTTCGCGAGTTCTGCACCATGAACCGCGGTACGGCCCAGGGTCACGGCTTCACGGGCATCGGTTCGGACGGCCTGTTCATGGCTTACACCCACGTCGCGCACGACTGCAGGATCGGCGACAAGGTGATCCTGGCCAACTGCGCGACCATGGGCGGTCATGTGCAGATCGGTGACTGGGTGCAGCTCGGCGGTCTGTCGGCCATCCACCAGTACTGCAAAGTAGGCGCGCATGCGTTCGTGGCGGGTGGCGCGGTACTGACCCGCGATCTGCCGCCGTACGTGATGATCGCGGGTAATCCGGCCGAACCTGTTGCAATCAATTCCGAAGGTCTGAAGCGTCGCGGCTTCACCCCGGAACAGATCCGTAATCTGCGCGCGGCGTATCGCATCCTGTATCGCTCGGGCCTGAAGCTGGCCGATGCCGTGGCCCGGCTGACCGACCTGGCGCGGGACAATGCCGAAGTGCAGCCGCTGCTGGATTTCATCGAAGCCTCCACGCGCAGCCTGGTGCGCTGACGGGCGCCGCGGAACCCACGCGTGTTTGATCCGCTGGTGATCGGGCTGGTGGCCGGCGAATCCTCGGGGGACACCCTCGGCGCCGCATTGCTCGAGGCCCTGCGTGCCCGCGTGGGAAAAGTCGAGGCCTTCGGCATTGCGGGCCCGCGGATGCGCGCGGCCGGCTGCGAGGTCTGGGCCGACTCCCAGGAGCTTGCGGTCATGGGCCTGATCGAGCCGCTCGCGCACCTGCCGCGGCTCTTCGCCCTGCGCCGCCGGCTGGTGCGGGAGATGGCGCGCAGGCGCCCGCATGTCTTCGTCGGTATCGACGCGCCGGCCTTCAATATCGGGCTCGAAGCGCAGCTTCGCGCGCGGGGCATTCCCACCGTCCAGTATGTGAGTCCGCAGGTCTGGGCCTGGCGCCAGGGGCGCGTCCGCAGCATCGCCGCCGCGTGTGATCTGGTCCTGTGTCTGTTCCCGTTCGAGACCGGCTTCTACAGCGAGCACGGGGTGCGCGCGGAGTTTGTCGGCCATCCCCTGGCAGACCAGGTGCCGCTGGAGACGGACCGCAGGGCGGCCCGCGACGCGCTGGGGCTGCAGCAGCAGGGGACGGTCATCGCACTGCTGCCTGGCAGCCGGCTGGGCGAAGTGCGGCGCCTGGGCGAGGACTTCCTGCGGGCGGCCCTGTGGCTGCAGACGCGGCGGCCGGACCTGATATTCATTGCACCGATGGCCTCACCGCAGGTCCGGGAGGTGTTTGCGGCGCAACGTGCGCGACTGGCCCCGGGGCTCGCGCTGCAGTTGTTCGACGGGCGGGCGCAGCAGTTGCTGATCGCCGCCGATGCCGTGCTGGTGGCTTCCGGGACGGCGACCCTGGAGACGCTGCTGACGCGTCGTCCGATGGTGGTGGCCTATCGGTTCAGCGGGCTGACGGCCTTTCTGCTGCGGGGTCTGGGCCTCGTCAAGGTGAACCATTTTTCGCAGCCCAACCTGCTGACCGGCAAGCCGCTGGTGCCCGAATTCCTCCAGGAGCAGGTCAATGGCCCAGCCCTGGGTCAGGCTCTCCTGAAGCAGCTTACCGATGCGGCGGCCCAACAGGTGCTGGAGGCCGAGTTTCTCAAGGTCCACCGGCAGTTGCGGGTCGGCGCGGCGGACCGGGCCGCCCAGGCGGTCCTCGCCCTGCTCAATGAGCGCAGCGTCGACCGCGCGCTGCCGCTGTAGGCCTATGGCCGTCATCGTGGAACGTCTGGTTGCCGGGGTCGATGAAGCGGGGCGTGGGCCGCTGGCAGGTCCCGTCGTGGCCGCCGCGGTGATCCTGGATCCGCGCCGTCCGATCCGCGGCCTTGCGGACTCCAAGCAGCTCGATCCCGAAACGCGCGCGGTGCTCGCCGTCAGGATCCGCGAGCGGGCGCTGTGCTGGGCGCTGGGCTGGTCGGAACCGGAAGAAATCGACGCCCTGAACATCCTGGAAGCCACGCATCTGGCCATGCGCCGCGCGGTGCTGGGTCTGGCGGTCCAGCCGCGCCACATCCTCGTGGACGGCAACCGCCTGCCGTGCCTGGCGGATCTCCTGCCCCAGTGTGCGGCGCGCGCCATCATCCGCGGTGACTGCACGCAGCCGGCGATCAGCGCGGCCTCGATTCTGGCCAAGACGCATCGTGATGCGGTGATGCAAAAGCTGGACGTCGTCTATCCCGGGTATGGTCTGGCAGCGCACAAGGGCTACTGCACGGCGGATCATCTGGCGGCACTGCTGCGCCAGGCCGCCTGCGCCATCCACCGGCGCAGTTTTCGTCCGGTGACAGCACCGTGGGAACCAGGACCGGTAGAATCAGACGCGACATGAAGGCTGAGTTCGTTCACTTAAGGCTGCACACCGAGTTCTCGCTGGTGGACAGCATCGTGCGCGTTCCGGAGCTGCTGGCCGCCGCCCGCAGCGCCGGCATGCCGGCCGTCGCCGTCACCGATCAGAACAACCTGTTCGCGATGGTGAAGTTCTATCGGGAAGCGCTGAACCAGGGCATCAAGCCCATCGTCGGCGTGGACCTGCTGGTCGCCGAGACCACCGAGCGCCGCGGCAGCTCGCGGCTGACCCTGCTGTGTCAGACCCAGGAGGGTTATCGCAACGCCACGCGGCTGGTGACCCGTGCGTACCTGGAAGGGCAGAAGAGCGGGCTGCCGATGGTTGAGCGCAGCTGGCTGACCGCCGCAGCCCTCACGGGCCTGATCGCCCTGTCCTGCGGTGCCGCCGGTGACATCGGCTGCGCGCTGCTCAACGGGCGCGTGCCGGATGCGCACGCCGCGCTTGATTTCTGGCTGGCGGTGTTCGGCGATCGCTTCTACATCGAGTTGCAGCGACTGGGCCGACGCGATGAGGAAACCTACAGCGCCGCGGCGGTGGAGCTGGCAGCGGCACGCGGGGTGCCGCTGGTCGCGACCAACGATGTCCGGTTTCTGGCCGCGACGGATTTCGAGACCCATGAGGCGCGGGTGTGTATCCAGGGCGGCCATCAGCTCAACGATCCGGCACGTCCCAGGCTCTACACCCCGCAGCAGTTCCTGCGCACACCGGCGCAGATGTGCGAGCTGTTCAGCGACATCCCCGAGGCGGTCGCAAATACGGTGCAGATCGCGCGGCGCTGCAACCTGGTGCTCAATCTCGGACAGGCGCGGCTCCCGGATTACCCGGTGCCGGCCGGGATGACCACCGAGCAGTTCCTCGAGAGTGAATCGCTGGCGGGCCTTGCCGTGCGACTGGCGGCTACGCACCCGGGCGAAGCGCCGGCCGCGTATCGGGAGCGACTGAACCTCGAGCTGCAGATCATCTGCCAGATGGGGTTTGCCGGGTACTTCCTGATCGTGGCGGATTTTATCCGCTGGGCACGCGAGAACGCCGTGCCAGTAGGTCCGGGACGCGGCTCGGGCGCGGGGTCCCTGGTGGCGTACTGCCTGCGGATCACGGACCTGGACCCCCTGGAGCACGGTCTGCTGTTCGAGCGCTTCCTGAATCCCGAACGCGTCTCGATGCCGGACTTCGACGTCGATTTCTGCATGGACGGACGCGATCGTGTCATCGACTACGTGGCGCAGAAGTACGGGCGCGATCGCGTCTCGCAGATCATCACCTACGGCACCATGGCCGCGAAGGCGGTGGTGCGTGATGTGGGCCGGGTGCTCGGCCTCGGCTATGGCTTCGTCGACCGGATCGCAAAGCTGATTCCCTTCGAGCTTGGCATCACGCTCGATGATGCGCTCACCAAGGAGCCGGAGCTCAAGCGCCTGTACGACACCGAAGATGAGATCCGCAATCTCATCGATCTGGCGCGCGCGCTGGAGGGTCTGACGCGCAACGCCGGTACTCACGCCGGCGGTGTGGTCATTGCGCCGTCGGTGCTGACGGACTTCGCACCGCTGTACTGCGAGGCCGGTTCGACCAGTGTCGTGACGCAGTTCGACAAGGACGATGTCGAGGCCGCGGGCCTGGTGAAGTTCGACTTTCTGGGACTGCGCACGCTGACCATCATCGACCGGACGCTGGCGATCATCAACCGTGCGCGTGTCGCGGGCAGTGAGGCGCCGTTCTCACTGCAGGGAATACCGGTCGGCGACGTCGCGACCTACACGCTGCTGAAGTCCGGGCGCACGACCGCCGTATTCCAGCTCGAATCCCGTGGCATGCGCGATCTGATCCGGCGCCTGAAGCCGGACTGCTTCGAAGACATCGTCGCGCTGGTGGCGCTGTTCCGGCCAGGTCCGCTGGAATCGGGCATGGTGGATGACTTCATCACGCGCAAACGCGAACCGGTTGGCGGCGTGATCGATTATCTGCACCCGGACCTCAAGCCGGCGCTGGCGGAAACCTACGGCGTCATCCTGTACCAGGAACAGGTGATGAAGATCGCGCAGATCCTCGCCGGCTACACGCTCGGCGGCGCAGATCTGCTGCGCAAGGCCATGGGCAAGAAGAAGCCCGAGGAGATGGCCAAGCAACGCTCGATCTTCGTGAATGGTGCGGTGGCCCGCGGCGTAGCCGAGCAGCAGGCCGCGCACATCTTTGATCTGATGGAGAAGTTCGCCGGCTACGGTTTCAACAAGTCGCACTCGGCCGCTTACGCGGTGCTGTCGTATCAGACCGCGTACCTCAAGACGCATCACACCGCGGCATTCATGGCCGCCGTGCTTTCGGCGGACATGGATCACACCGACAAGGTGGTCACGCTGATCGATGAATGCAAACAGTTGTCCCTGACCGTGCTGCCGCCGGATGTGAATGCTTCGCGGCATGAATTCGCGGTCGCGGATGCGAAAACCATCCGCTATGGCCTGGGCGCCGTGAAGGGCGTGGGTCAGGGCGCCGTGGATGCGCTGATCGCGGAGCGCGAAGCGCGCGGCCCGTACCGCGGCCTCACCGAATTGTGCCGCCGCACCGACCTGACACGCATCAACCGGCGCACGCTCGAGGCGCTGATCCGTTCCGGCAGCATGGATACCCTCGGCCCGAACCGCGCGACGCTGCTGGCCAGCCTGCCCGCGGCCATGCAGCTCGGCGACCAGAATGCGCGCGCACACGAGGCGGGACAGAACGACATGTTCGGGCTCAGCGCCGAGCCGCATCCGGCTGCCGGGCCAGTCGCTGATAACGTCAAAACGATAGCCGATTTCAGCGAGGCGGTGCGGCTGCAGGGTGAACGGGAAACGCTCGGGCTGTATCTGACCGGGCATCCCATCGATCGGTTCGAGGCGGATCTGCCGCGCTTCGCGGCCGTGCGCATCGGCGAACTGATCAGCGAAAAGCCCACGAGCTCCGGTGACGGCGAAGGTGGCTTCAGCCGCGGGCGGCTGGTGACCGTGGGCGGACTGGTGGATGAGATCCGCAAGCGCGGGCAGCGGGTGAGCATCATCCTGGATGACCGCACCGGCCGCATCGAGGCCACGCTGTTCGATGAAGTCTTCCAGCGGCACCGCGACCTCATCGTCAAGGATGCCATGGTGCTGGTCGAGGGGCATTTCCGCTTCGATGAGTTCGGCGATGCCTGGCGGATTTCGGCACGCAAGATCACCGACCTGAATGCGGTGCGCGAGCAGCAGGCGCGGCGACTGGTCCTCAAGCTGCCGCAGCGTCCGGATCGCAACGCCCTCCTGACCCGCCTGGCCGAGGTTCTGACGCCATGGCGCAACGGCCCCTGCCAGGTGACCGTCCAGTACTGGACGCCGCAGGCGAGCGGTGCCCTGGACCTCGGCCCGGAGTGGAACGTCCGTCCCGGGCGGGAGCTGCTGGAGCACCTGGAGGAGCTGGTCGGCCGGGAGGGCATGCGGGTGCTGTACGGGCCTGTTGGAGCCCCTGGTGGCCCCTGACTTGCGCTACCCTAAGGTTTGATTCTATGGCGGAACGATCACATTCATGGCTGTAGCCTTTCTGGATTTCGAACAACCCATCGCCGAGCTCGAAGCAAAGATCGAGGAGCTGCGGCACGTGACCTCGGAGTCCGAGGTCAATATCAAGGACGAGATTTCCCGGCTGCAGGCCAAGAGTCGCCAGCTGACGCGCAACATTTTTGCGAATCTCACCCCGTGGCAGATCACGCAGCTGGCGCGCCATCCGCAGCGTCCGTATCCGCTGGATTACACCGGCATGATCCTCAGCGAGTTCCACGAGCTGCACGGCGACCGCATGTACGGGGACGACATGGCCATCGTGGGCGGCCTGGGGCGCCTCGAAAACCGCGTCGTCATGATCATCGGCCACCAGAAGGGTCGTGACACGAAAGAACGCGTGCGGCGCAATTACGGCATGCCGAAACCGGAGGGCTATCGCAAGGCGCTGCGCCTGATGAAAATGGCCGAACGCTTCGGTCTGCCCATCATCACGTTCATCGATACGCAGGGAGCCTACCCGGGGGTCGGAGCCGAAGAGCGCGGCCAGAGCGAAGCCATTGCGCGCAACCTGTTTGAGATGTCGGTGCTGGGCACGCCCATCGTCACGGTCGTGACAGGCGAGGGCGGATCCGGTGGCGCGCTGGCGATCGGCGTGTGTGATCGGCTGATGATGCTTCAGTACAGCACCTACTCGGTCATCTCCCCCGAAGGCTGTGCCTCGATCCTGTGGCGCAGCGCGGACAAGAAAGAAGCGGCCGCCGAGGCGCTGGGCATCACCGCCGGTCGTCTCAAACAGCTGGGTCTCATCGACGAATTGCTCGAGGAACCCCTCGGCGGTGCGCACCGCGATCCGGTTTCCACCGCCGCGTCGCTGAAGGAGGCCGTCATCCGCCATCTCGACGACCTCGAGAAACTCACCACCGAGGAACTGCTCGCCCGTCGCGCCGCGAAGATTATCGGCTGCGGCGTGTTCTCCGAGGACGGGGCGGAGTAGTTGCGTGCCGCAGCGCGGACTCACGGCTGATCCGGCCTGGGTCTACTCGCAGCTGCTGCGGCTTTATCCGCAAGCCTCGAGTGCGCCGCTGTGCGTGGCCTTCAGCGGCGGTGAGGATTCCACCGCGCTGCTGGCCATGCTGGCACAGCTGCCGCAGGCGCGGGCGCGTCTGCGCGCCGTGCACATCGATCACGGCCTGCACCCCGATTCTCGCGCCTGGGCCCGGGTCAGTCGCGCCACCTGCCGTGCGTTGCGCGTGCCATTTGCGACCCGTCGACTGGAACTGACGCGCAGTCGCGGGCAATCGCTCGAAGCGGTGGCCCGCGGCGCGCGCTACGCGGCGCTCGCTGCGGCGCTGCGGCCGGGCGAAGTACTGCTGACCGCGCATCATCTGGAAGACCAGCTCGAAACAGTGTTGTTGCAGCTGCTGCGTGGCGCGGGACTGCCGGGGCTTGCGGCCATGCCGGCAGTAATGCAGTTCGGCGCCGTAGTCCTGGTCCGGCCGCTGCTGGCGGTGCCGCGTGCGGCGCTGCGCGCCTGGGTGCAGGCTCGCGGCTTGACGTGCGTCGCCGATCCTTCCAATACCGATGACCGGTTTGATCGCAACTTCCTGCGGCATCAGGTGCTGCCCGCAATCGTCGGTCGCTGGCCCGGCGCGGCGCGCACCGTGGCGCGCAGCGCCCGGCACGTTGCCGAGGCGCAGGAACTGCTGGATGAGGTGGCGCGCGGCGATGTCGCACGTGCTGCCGACGGTGCAGCACTCTCAGTGGCTGCGCTGCGGGCGCTGCCGTTGCCGCGCCGGCGCAACGCGCTGCGCTACTGGCTCGGGCAGGCCGTCCCGGATGCGCGGCGCCTTGCGGAAATTGCCGAGACGCTGCTCGCCGCCCGCATGGATGCGAATCCGGTCGTCGGCTGGGGGCAGCTGCAGGTGCAGCGACATGCGGGACGCCTGCTCCTGACTCGCAAGCGGTCGGCGGCGCCGGCCTACGAGCTGACCTGGCATCTGGACCGCAGCCCCCGGCTCACCCTGCCGGCGGGAGCCGGCCGGCTGGAGCTGGTGCATTCGGCGCACGGGCTGATCGATGCGACCGCGCTGCCGGCGCAGGTGACGGTCCGCTCGCGACACGGGGGCGAACGGCTGCGACCGCGGCTCGGCGGGCCGTCCCGGACCCTGAAAAGTCTGCTGCAGAATGAGGAGATCGCACTCATCGAGCGGCAGAATCTGCCGCTGCTGTACGCCGGGGATCACCTGGTGGCAGCCGGTGACCTGTGGGTGGACGCGCGCTGGCAGTCCGGCGCGGCGACCCCAAAGCGGATGACGGTGGTGTGGCACAGACCCGCGTGATTTGCTAATCTGTTCGCCCGTCGAGCCTGCACACCTGCAGGCGTTGTTTTTGTCCGGCGGAATCCCCTTCAAGCCATGAGCCGTTTCGTTTTCGTAACCGGCGGTGTCGTTTCCTCGTTGGGGAAAGGCATCGCAGCTGCTTCCCTTGGTGCCATTCTCGAGGCCCGCGGCCTCACCGTCTCCATGGTGAAGCTGGATCCCTACATCAACGTGGATCCGGGCACGATGAGCCCGTTCCAGCACGGTGAGGTGTTCGTCACCCAGGACGGAACCGAGACGGACCTGGACCTGGGTCACTACGAACGCTTCGTGCGCACGACCACCGGTCGGCACAGCAACTTCACCACCGGACGTATCTATGAGCGCGTGATCGCCAAGGAGCGGCGCGGCGACTACCTGGGCGCGACGGTACAGGTGATCCCGCACATCACCGACGAGATCAAGCGCAGCATCAAGCTTGGCGCCAACGAGGCGGACGTCTGCATGGTCGAGATCGGCGGCACCGTCGGTGACATCGAATCACTGCCGTTCCTGGAGGCCATCCGTCAGCTGGGCGTAGAGCTGGGCCGCAGCAACTGCGTGTTCATGCATCTGACTCTGGTGCCGATCGTCGGCGGCCCTGATTCCGGGGAGATCAAGACCAAACCGACGCAGCACTCGGTCAAGGAGCTGCGTGGCATCGGTATTCAGCCCGACATACTGCTGTGCCGTTGCAGGCATCCGCTCCCGGAAGAACAGCGGCGCAAGATCGCGCTGTTCACCAATGTCGAAGAGCGTGCGGTGATCTCGGCGATCGATGCCGATGACATCTACAAGATTCCGCTGCTGCTGCGCGAGCAGGCGCTGGACGAGATCGTCGTCAACAAGCTGGGCCTGACCGTACCGCAGACCGAGCTCGCCGAATGGCGCCAGGTCGTTGCCGCCAAGGCCAATCCGGACGGGCAGGTCGATATCGCAATGGTCGGCAAGTACGTGCAGGCGCGCGATTCGTACATTTCGTTGAACGAAGCGCTGACGCACGGCGGACTCAAGACCCGCACCCGCGTCAATGTGCACTACATCGAATCCACCGACATCGAACAGCACGGGACGCACGTACTCTCCGGTATGGATGCGATTCTGGTGCCCGGTGGCTTCGGCGAGCGTGGTATCGAAGGCAAGATCGCCGCGGTGCGCTACGCGCGCGAGAATGGCATTCCCTACCTGGGTATCTGCCTGGGAATGCAGATCGCCATCGTCGAGTTCGGCCGCAATGTGCTGGACCTGAACGATGCCAACAGCACCGAGTTCAACCGCGCCACGCCGCATCCGGTCATCGCCCTGATTGCTGAATGGCAGGACACGGCACGCGGTTCACAGCAGCGAGACGAAAAGTCCGGCAAGGGCGGGACGATGCGTCTGGGGGCGCAGGAAGTCCTGCTCGGCGCGGGCACGAAGGTGCGCGAGTTCTATGGCCGCGACACCATCTTCGAGCGCCATCGTCATCGCTACGAGTTCAACAACAACTACATGGACCGCTACACGCAGGGCGGGCTGAAGTTTGCCGGCATGTCGCGGGACGGTCTGGTGGAGATCATCGAGCTGCCCGGTCATCCATGGTTCGTGGCGACACAGTTCCATCCCGAGTTCACCTCCACGCCGCGTGACGGACATCCGCTGTTCGCAGGCTTCGTCCGCGCCGCCCGTGAGCACCGTGCATCGCAGCTGCCCGCTGCCGCGGGTGCATGAAGCTCGCCGGATACAGCGTCGGCCCTGATCAGCCACTGTTTCTGATCGCCGGGCCCTGCGTCATTGAAGGCGCGACGCTGACGCACGAAATCGCAGGCAGGCTGGTCGAGCTGACCGGCAGGCTCGGCGTGCCCTTCATCTTCAAGGCTTCCTTCGACAAGGCCAACCGCTCCTCGCACGCAAGTTACCGGGGGCCCGGCATGGAATCGGGGCTTGCGGTGTTGGAATCCGTGCGCAAGACGTTCAAGGTTCCGGTGCTGACGGACGTCCACGAGGACACACCGCTGGCGGAAGTCGCATCAGTCGTGGACGTGCTGCAGACCCCGGCGTTCCTGTGCCGGCAGACCAACTTCATCATCAACGTCGCCTCCCAGGGCAAACCCGTCAATATCAAGAAGGGCCAGTTCCTGTCGCCGTGGGAGATGCGCAACGTCGTCGACAAGGCCCGCAGCACCGGCAACGACGCCATCATGGTGTGTGAACGGGGCTTCTCATTCGGCTACAACAACCTGATCGCCGACATGCGCGCGCTGGCGATCATGCGCGAGACGCAGTGCCCGGTGGTCTTCGATGCCACGCACTCGGTGCAGCTGCCCGGCGGGGCGGGCAAGTCCTCAGGCGGTCAGCGTGAGTTCGTGCCGGTGCTGGCGCGTGCCGCCGTTGCAGCCGGTGTCGCCGGCGTGTTCATGGAGACGCATCCTGAGCCTGACAAGGCGCTCTCGGATGGCCCCAATGCGTGGCCGCTCGCGCGCATGCAGTCGCTGCTGGAAACGCTGGTCGAACTGGACCGTACCGTCAAGAAAAAACCTTTTGAGGAATCGCTGTTATGAGCCGTATCGCCGAAATCCGCGGCCGCGAAATCATCGACTCCCGCGGCAACCCCACGGTCGAGGCCGATGTCATCCTGGACGGCGGTAGCCAGGGCCGCGCCGCGGTGCCCTCGGGCGCCTCCACCGGTACCCGCGAAGCGGTCGAGCTGCGTGACGGGGACCCCAAACGCTACGGTGGCAAGGGCGTCCTGAAGGCTGTCGAGCATGTGAACACCGTACTGCGCCAGGCGCTCCTGGGGCGCGACGCGCGCGACCAGGAAGGTCTGGACAAAGTCATGATCGACCTCGATGGCACTGAGACCAAGGGACGCCTGGGCGCCAATGCGCTGCTGGCGATTTCGCTGGCCACTGCCCACGCGGCCGCGGCTGACGAGAAGCTGCCGCTGTTCCGCTACGTCGGCAAGGGTCGCGAGCCGGTCATGCCGGTGCCGATGATGAACATCGTCAATGGCGGCGCGCACGCCAACAACAGCCTCGACATCCAGGAGTTCATGATCCTGCCCGTCGGTGCACCGAGCTTTCGCGAAGCGCTGCGTTACGGCGCCGAGATCTTCCACGCGTTGAAAAAGATCCTGGCGGATCGC
>Ga0182030_10017072_pt1 | contig 14045 bp, 10 predicted proteins | sample 812S3MmetaG_FD_121299 | JGI IMG/M metagenome (GOLD analysis project Ga0182030, IMG submission 121299) | Permafrost microbial communities from Stordalen Mire, Sweden - 812S3M metaG (Illumina Assembly) | ecosystem: Environmental > Terrestrial > Soil > Wetlands > Permafrost | place: Sweden...
GAATCTGACAACCCCCGATAATTGGACCCGGTTGCTGCAATGCGCCCCGGGTCAAACGAACCTGGTGGCGACGAACCTGCCGCTGGCGCAAGGCTTCTTTCGGCTGGGACCGCCCAGCGCCATCCGCGCCGGGTTCAACCTGCAATCGTTGGGGCCTAACGATGATGATTATTATGGGGTGGATGGTAGTGGTGCTAGTGGCGACGGTGTAAAGTTAACGAATTTATTGGCGAGCATTGGATTCCCGATCAATTTCTTTGGCACGTTCTACACCAACCTCAACGTAAATAACAACGGCAACGTCACTTTTGGTGACATTTTATCGGATTTTACCCCTGTGCCACTCAATGGGGTTGGCAAAGACATTATCTCCCCGTTTTGGGCAGATGTGGATACAAGGGGCACGAATTCGGGCGTGACTACCTATGGCACCAACACCGTGGATGGCCGGGCTGCGTTCGGAGTCAACTGGATTGACGTGGGATTTTACCGTGAGGAGGACGACAAACTGAATTCATTCCAGTTGGTTTTGATAAACCGGACTGATCGGGCAAGCGGAGATTTTGATCTCGAGTTTAATTACGCCCAAATTCAATGGGAAGCAGGCGATGTTAGCGGCGGTAGTGACGGATTGTGGACCGGTTGGGGTGGTGATTCCTACACAGGTAGCGGATGTCCAGCACGGGCAGGCTTTGCCGAGGCAGACGGTTCAGAATTTGAACTGAACGGGTCGGCTGTTCCGGGAGCGCTGCTCGACTCCAACCTGGCAACGGGATTGATTTACTATGACTATAACAGCGCGGTGCCGGGACGTTATGTTTTTCAATTTCACAACGGGGTGCCACTGGGAACGCCATGACAAAATAACAATTCAAACGTATAATAAATTATGAGGCAGTCTATGAATTTAAAAACGAGCATGGTTTTAACCATCTTGGCATTATTGTGTTTCTCAGAATTGGCTATAGCCCAGGGGAACATGGTTCTTAATGGCAGTTTTGACACCGATACTTCGGGTTGGATTTTAACAAATTTAAATGTTTCCGCGGGAGGCGGCTACAAATCTGCTTATGGTGATCCACTGGGTAGTGTTTTATTGTATAATCCTTCATCTTCGCTTGTGCCCATGGCGAGCCAAGTAATTTACAGTCTGACTCCAGGGTCAATTTATATCGTTTCAGGAGATTATCAAAAGAGTGTCGGCAAAGATGCTATAGATAATAGCTTTGGAGCGGCTATTGATGGAAATTTCTTGTTTGAAACGCCTGCCCCAGCAGACCATAGTTGGCATAGCTTTAGTTTCGAGTATACAGCCACTTCAACAAGCGTACTTTTGAGTCTTGAAGCGCAGATTAATGGAACAGACTATTCCTACTTTATTGACAACATCTCCATGGAAGCGGTTCCCGAGCCAGGCAGTCTCTGTTTGTTTGGCCTGGGTGGAATGATCAGCGCGATGTTTTTCAAGAATCGCAGACAGGGTTGAAGCGCTGTATGACCTTAAAAACGAGCATGGTTCTAACGATTTTTGGACTGACCTGCATTTCAGAATTGGCCACAGCCCAAGGCAACTTGGTTTTTAACGGCAGCTTTAACACCGATGCATCCGGATGGACGTTAGCTAATCTTGCTTATTTTGATAATAAAGCTGGCAATCCGCTTCCCTGCGTTGACCTGCTAGGACTAACAGCCGCCGCGACACAGACGATTAATAATCTGAGTTCAGGAACCACTTATGTCATATCGGGCGATTACAGAATCTATGGCTCTTCCACAAATCCATGTTTTGGCGTGTCAATGGATGGCGTGATATTGTTTCAAGACGCAACACAGCAGCCAGACATCTGGCAAAGCTTCAGCATTGCTTACACCGCCGCATCATCCAGTGCCACCTTAAGCCTGGCGCGAATAAATGCAGCAGGCATAGATTGTGACATTGACAACATCGCGATATATGCGATTCCCGAGCCAGGCAGTCTTTGCTTGCTTGGAGTGGGCGGAATGATTAGTGCGATATTTTTCAGGAATCGCAGAAAAGATTGAAGCCGATATGGTGTTCTCACCCTTGTTTTTCCGTCCGCAGCCATCACTTTTTGTACTTGATGCAGCCGATTTTGGCTTTTCGGGCTTCGTTCGTTGACACCGGGCGGTCGTTTGTTAGATTCACCGGGCTTTGATTCGAGGTGGAATTTCCCCTGCGAGATTTGAAAGCATTAACAGTTTGAACTGAAATTGGACATATATGGCTAAAGCATCTAAATCTGCGAAATACGTTTATCTTTTTGGCAACAAGAAAGCCGACGGCAACGGCACCATGAAACCCCTGCTCGGCGGCAAGGGCGCGAACCTTGCCGAAATGAGCCGCATCGGCCTGCCCGTGCCTCCCGGTTTCACCATCACCACCGAGGTCTGCACTTATTATTACGCGAACAAACGGACTTATCCGAAGATTCTCGACGCGCAGGCGCACGATGGCATCGCCTTCATCGAAAAAATCATGGGCACCAAGTTTGGCGACACGACCGCCATGCCGTTGCTCGTTTCCGTGCGCTCCGGCGCCCGCGACTCGATGCCTGGCATGATGGACACGATCCTCAACCTCGGCCTGAATGACGCCACCGTCCTCGCCCTCGTCAAGGCGACGAAGAACGAGCGCTTTGCGTGGGATTGCTACCGCCGCTTCGTCCAGATGTACGGCGACGTCGTGATGGGCGTGCAGAAGAACAAAGACGAGGACCATGAGCCGTTTGAAGTGGTCATCCATACTTTCAAACATGAGAAGTATCATTCCGACATCGAGGATTCGAAACTCACCGCCGCCGACCAGCAGGAACTCGTCACCCGTTTCAAGGCGCTCATCAAGGAACGCACCGGCAAGGAATTTCCGCAGGATCCCTGGAAGCAGCTCTGGGGCGCAACCGGTGCCGTGTTCGGTTCCTGGATGAACGACCGTGCGATTGTTTATCGCCGCAAATACGGCATTCCCGCCGAGTGGGGCACCGCCGTCAACATTCAGGCGATGGTTTACGGCAATACCGGCGATCAGTCGGGTTCCGGCGTCGCCTTCACGCGCGACCCGGCGACCGGTGAAAAGGTTTTCTACGGCGAATTCCTCATCAATGCCCAAGGCGAAGACGTGGTCGCTGGCGTGCGTACACCCGCCCCCGTTGCCCAGCTCAAGACCGTTCTCCCGAAGACCTTCGCCGAGCTGGAACTGGTTCGCAAGACCCTCGAATCGCACTTCAAAGACGTGCAGGATTTTGAGTTCACGATTCAGGATGGCAAATTGTTCATGCTCCAGACCCGCAACGGCAAACGCACCGGCCTCGCCGCCGTCCGTTTTGCCATTGAGATGGAAAAGGAAAATTTGATTGATTGGAAGACAGCCATCAAGCGCGTTCCGGCCGATCAGCTTGACCAGGTGCTCGCGCCGGTGTTCGACCGCAAGGCGGTCAAGGCCGCGCGTTGCATTGCCCGGGGTCTGCCCGCCGGTCCGGGTGCCGCCACCGGCAGATTGTATTTGAACGCGGATCGCGCGGTGCTGGCCGCCGAGAAGGGGGAAAAAGTTTTGCTCGTCCGCAACGAAACCTCGCCGGAAGACCTGCGTGGCATGATCGCCGCGGAAGGCATTCTCACGGCGAAAGGCGGCGTCAGTTCGCACGCGGCGCTCGTGGCCCGTCAGATGGGCAAGGTTTGCGTTTGCGGCGCGGCGGCATTGCAGATTGATTACACCGCCAAAACCATGACCGTGGATGGCAAGACCTTCAAGGAAGGCGATTTCCTTTCCATCAGCGGCACCGTCGGCGAAGTTTATCCCGGCCAGATTCCGACATCCGCTTCGGAAATCGTCCAGGTGCTCGTCGAGAAATCCCTCACGGCCAAGGAAAGCCCGACCTACCAGAACTTCCAGAAGCTCATGGACTGGTGCGCGAAGGCCACCAGGCTCCAGGTCCGCACCAACGCCGACACGCCGGAACAGGCCGCGAACGCCATGGCGTTTGGCGCCACGGGCATCGGCCTCACCCGCACCGAACACATGTTCTTCGAAGGCAATCGCATTGATTCGATGCGCGAAATGATCCTCGCGGACAACGTGGCCGACCGGAAGAAGGCGCTCGCGAAACTGTTGCCTTACCAGAAGGCGGACTTCGTCGGCATTTTCAAGGCTCTCAAAGGGTTCCCGGCCACGATTCGTTTCCTCGATCCGCCGCTGCATGAATTCCTCCCGAACGAAGCTGCGGCGCAGGAAGATCTCGCCAAGAAACTGGGTGTGCCGGTGGCGAAAATCCAGCAGCGCGTGAAGGAACTCCACGAGTTCAACCCCATGCTGGGCTTCCGGGGCTGCCGCCTCGGGATTGTCTATTCGGAAATTTCCGAGATGCAGGCGCGTGCGGTGTTCGAAGCCGCTGCCGAGGTCCAGAAGTCCGGCATCAAGGTGAAGCCCGAAGTCATGATCCCGCTCGTCGGGTTCAAAAAGGAACTCGATCTGCAGGTCGAAGTTGTTCATGCCGCGGCCAAGGCCGTCATGGCCGAGCAGAAGGTGAAGCTTGAATACCTGGTCGGCACGATGATTGAAGTGCCGCGCGGCGCATTGACCGCCGATGAAATTGCGCAGACCGCCGAGTTCTTCAGCTTCGGCACCAACGACCTGACCCAAACCTGCCTGGGCATGAGCCGCGACGATTCCGGTTCATTCCTGCCGGCCTATCAGGAACATGAAATCGTTAAGAAAAATCCGTTCGCCACCATTGACCAAAACGGGGTCGGCCAGCTCATCAAGATAGCCGCCGAGAAGGGCAACAAGACCCGCCCCGGCATCAAGCTGGGCATCTGCGGCGAACATGGCGGCGACCCTGAAAGCGTGAAGTTCTGCCATCGCGCAGGACTGACGTATGTGAGTTGTTCGCCGTTCCGCGTGCCGGTTGCCCGCCTCGCGGCGGCTCAGGCTGCGCTGGAAGACGAAGCCGCCAAGCCCGCGAAAAAGAAATAACTTGGCGTTCGGCCTGTAGCCGAATGCGTGTCAAGCCGTTGACCCGACGCTATAACAAAGCCGCTCCAATCGCTTGGAGCGGCTTTGCTTTTATCCCGGCTGTTAAAAAAGGTTACAAAGCGGAAGTCGCCCGTATGGGCTTGTTTACTTACCTTCAATTCAAGCAGATTGCGAAGTGCCCAAGAGAATTATTTATCCCCGAACGCAGCTGCAATTGTCTCGGCCTTGAGCGGTTGTGTGAACAGACTGACGATGGGAACCACCACCAGCGGCAGAAACATGGCGATGGCGCCGGCGACGGGGATCAGCGGCTTGCCCCACAAAAAGAACAGCACCACGGCGGTGCCGACGCCGGAAATCATGCCGGCATACGCGCCGGCCTTGGTCGTGCGGCGCCAAAACAAGCCGTACAAATATGGTGCCAGGAACGCGCCGCTCAACGCGCCCCACGCAATCACCATCAGGTTCACAATTACGTCCACCTTGCTCACGGCAATCAGCAGCGACAACAGCACGAACACGGCGCATAACACGCGCATCAGGACCATGGTGGATTTGGATTTCTTTTCGCGATTGCCAAACGCGCCGTAAATATCAAGTGCGATGGCGGAGCTGCTCACCAGCACCAGCGACGACAAACTGGACATCGAGGCCGAGAATACCATCAGCAGGATGACGAGCACCAGCCATTGCGGCACGTAACTCGTGATGAAAAACGGCATCAACAGGTCGAGGTTCGGTTTGTGCGTGACCGCATCCGCAATGGGTGCCAGGTCGGTCTTCGGGTCGGTGAAAAACAGATGCGTCAGCGCTCCGCTGTAATATGCGCCAAACGACATGAACAACGCGAACACCGTGGCAATGGTCATCGCCCGTTTCACGTCCGACCGGCTGCGAATGGAATAAAATTTCTGCACCATCTGGGGCAACGCCCACGGACCGAAGCTGGTGATCAACACCAAGGAAACAAATACGACCCAACCAGGAAACGGCGGGCCGGTGAGTGGCGGCGGTGCGTGAAAGGCCGGCATGTATTGGGGATCCATCAACGCCGTGAATGATGCGACCAATCCGCCTTTCATGCTTGCGAGCAGCAGCACCATGATCAGTACGCCCAAAAACTCGACGATGCCACGAATGAAATCACTCACGGCCACGGCGAAGTAACCACCCATGACCAGATAGACGCCGGTCAACGCGGCGAGGAAGATAAGCGCCTCGTTGTATTGCAACCCGAGGGTTCGTTGGAACAGATAGCTCAGGCCCATGTACACCGACGCCGAGTAAGGCACCAGGAACACGAAGATGATCACCGCCGAGATGACTTGGAGCGGCGCGCTGTTGTATCGGGCACGGAGAAACGCCGGCATCGTCAGTGCGTTGAGCCGTGCCGTCATGTCGCGTGTGCGTCCGGCAAGAACGTACCAGGCGAGAAAGGTTCCGACGAACGTGTTGCCGAGGACAATCCACATCGTCTGGATGCCGAAGCCCCAACCGAGCCGTCCGGCGTAACCGATGAAGAGCACGGCGGAGAAATAGGTGGTGCCGTAGGCGAACGCGCTCATCCACGGTCCGAGCGTGCGGCCGCCCAGGAAGAAGTCGCCGACGTTCTTGGTGCGTTGCATGCACCAATAACCGATGGCGAGCATGACGAAGACGTACAGAACGACAAGCGAGATGTAGATCATTGGACTCATAAGGAAATGTGGAGTGCGGAATGCTGAATGCGGAATTTCAATCGTCCTCGTTGTTGCGCTTGTTCTCGTAATCGAGTGGGCAGAATCGCAGACGAGGAAGCCGGATTTGTGTTCATCTGTGTTTATCTGTGGCTAAAACAGGCTCAGACGCGGTCGAAAACGGGGAGTTCCTCCTGCGTCAGGACGCGATAACCCTGGCGGCGCAGGATGTTGCTGGCCAGCACGGCGTCGGAAACCTCCAGCACCATGATGGCGCGGTTATTGGCAATGAACCCGGACGCGTTGTCGAGGTTCAGATTGTATTGAGCAAGACATTCGGCCACGGCGTTCAAACCGCCGGGTTTATCCGGAACCTCCACGGCGAGCACGTCCACGAGCTTGGCGACATAGCCTTCATGTTTGAGCGCCTGGTAGGCCATGGACGGGTCGCTGACGAGAAATTTCATCACCCCGAACGGGCCGGTGCTGGCCACGGCCACCCAGCGGATGTTGATGTTGGCGTGCGCGAGGATCTTGGTAAAGTGGGCGACCTGGCCCGGTTTGTTCTCGCTGAAAACGGCCACCAGTTTGACGTCGCTCATAGGATTTTCCGTGGTTTTACAGTTTGCGGTTATCAATCACCCGTTGGGCCTTGCCCTCGTTCACCGGGAGGGAGCCGGGCGGCAGGAATTCCACGCGCGGCTTGACGAGGATTTCCGCGCGCAATTTCTCGGCGAGCTGGTTCTGAAATTTCACGAGGTGTTCCACCCGTCCGTCGAAACCGGCTTCCGCCAGTTCCACCTTCACCGTCATGTCATCCAGGCCGTCCAGCGTGATCAAATAATTCCGGCCGACACCGGACTGCGCCATCAGGACGCGCTCGATTTGCAGCGGATAAATGTTCACACCGCGCACGATGAGCATGTCGTCGGAACGGCCGGTGATGCGGTTGAGCCGGCGATGCGTACGTCCGCATGGGCAGGTTCCGGTGACAAGGGAGGTGATGTCACGGGTGCGATAGCGGAGCAGGGGCATGGCTTCGCGACAAAGCGTAGTCAGCACCAGTTCGCCGGATTCACCGTCAGGCACCGGTTTCCCGGTTTCCGGGTTGATGATTTCGATCAGGAAATGGTCCTCCCAGAGGTGCATACCGCTTTTGTTTTCGCATTCGAAGGCCACTCCGGGGCCGTTCATTTCCGAGAGGCCATACGAATTGTAAACATCCAGTGCGAGACCGTCCTCGATCTTCCGGCGCGTGGCCTCACTGTACGGTTCGGCACCGACAAAGGCCTTGCGCAAGGCGAGATCGCGCCGCGGGTTGATATTGTGCTTTTCCAGGAACGTTGCGAGGTACAAAGCGTAACTGGGCGTGAGATGGATGAACGTGGTCCGGAAATCCTGCATCAACATCACCTGCCGTTCGGAGTTGCCGGGGCCGGCGGGGATGACGAGGCAGCCGACTTTTTCCGCGCCGTAATGCGTAACCAGTGCGCCGGTGAACATGCCGTACGTCATCATGTTCTGAAAAACGTCCTTGGGCGTGATGCCGGTCATGACAAACGAACGCGCGCACAGTTCGGCGGCGTTTTCCACGTCCTGGCGCGAGAAGAACAGCGCCTTGGGCTTGCCGGTGGTGCCGCTGGAGGTGTGCAGGCGCAGGGTGGAATCGTAGGGCACGGCCAGCAAACCGGCAGGATAATTCGCACGCAGGTCGGCGCCGGTGGTGAAAGGCAGCCGACGCACATCGGCCAGCGAGCGGATGTCATCGGGTTGGACGCCCAAGTCAGCAAATTTCTGCCGATAGAACGGCACCTGCGCGGCGATGCGGCGGACAGTTTCCTGCAGCCGAAAGAGCTGCAGCCGCTGCAGCGCATCCCGATCGAGCGTTTCGCATTGTTGGTCCCAAAACATGGCTGCTGGCCAGTGACGCGGACGTTGGGGAGGAATACCAACGTCCGCAATCAACTGGTTTTCTCTTTTTTGCTAAAACGTGTACATTATTTCGGCGCGCAGGAAATCCATCAGGCCGCGGCTGGCGTAAAAGTCGCCCGGCAAAAGGCATTCGCCCCAAAGGTGGCCGCTCAAATGTTTGGTAAATTTGTATTTGAGGACGGCCTGGAGATAATGTCCGCGAAAATTGCCGTCGTTGGAGAATGGGGTCGCGGTTGCCGGAAGTCCGAACGCCTGGTTTAACGGCCGGGTGGGCACGTCCTGATCAGCAAGCAGCGCATAATAACTGAGGCTGAAGTCCATGTCCTTGATGGGATTCAAACTCCACGTCGGGCCCAGTCGGTGAAGATTGGCGGTTTGGCCGACGCGTGTCTCGGGGACATAGCTGTAAATGTTGTACATTTCGCTCCAGCTCGGCCAACGACCCCACAGCACGTCGAACATTTCGTCGCTCTTCGAGTTCGGATCATCCCCGGAAAGAAATTCGTATGACAAGCTGATCGAATTGTTCCAAGGATCCTTGAAAAGATAAGTGAGCTTGCTGTTCACCCCAAAGGCGTTCAGGTCACGGTAACCCGTCGTCTCCGCAGAGGGGGCGAGGACGGGATTGCTGCCGCCTTGGTTGAGTTCCGGATCCTGCTTTCGGCCGAATTGATAGGCGCCTTCGGCCGAATACTTCCAGTGATCTGCCAGCAACCCTGAGAGACGGCCGCCGACGGTAAAGATATCGGCATTATCTCCGAAGCTCGCCGGCGGCCCGCTGTTGAGCCGGTCATCATGCTTGTAAATGAAATATCCGTCCAGATTGGCCGCCGGCAGGCTCTTGTTCGCAATCCAAAGGATGGCGCCTTTTTCATTTTGATCGGTCAGGAGCAGGCCTTCCGGGTCGCCGGGCACGGAGCCGGAAGCTCCGATGGTGGGCAGCCAGCCGTCCGGCCGGGCGCACTGGATAAGCCCGATGGCATCAATCGTGGTGTGCGATTCTTTCAGTTCATAGGTAAAACGGGCGGAATCGAGAAACGATGTAAAGGACCCATCTTCGGGCGTTCCGTCGCCCACCAGCCAGCCGTCGCCCAGAAAAATATCCTGGCGGCCAACCGTCAGTGTGGCAGGCAGGTTCAAGGGTTCTTTCCAGCGCACGTTGAGGTTGTCAAAAATGCCATAACGCCATTGCATGCCCTCGTGCCCGTAGAAGGTGTCCATGGTCGAAGGCTTCATGAACTCCCGAGGTTCTGCAGCCAGCCGGACATTCAACGTCAGGTCGTTGGTCGGAAACAAGCTGACCCAAAGCCGGCCGCGATAACGAAAATAGTCCTGTTCGTGCACGGGAGCGAACAGCGGGCTGAGTTTGGAATCGGTGGTCAGGCTCAGCGCATTGTTGAAATATTCGTTGCGCACCCGAAAATCGCCGCCCCAACTGAGCCAGGGAACCGGGTTCTTGATTTCCTGAATCATGTCTTCCGTGTGGCTCTTTTGAGGCGGAGCCGCAGCGGCAGCGGTGGAAGCAGTTGCGGGCGCATTGGTTTGGGCGCTGGCAGTCAGGGTGATGGCGGCCGTCGCGATTACGGTGGCGGATTTAAGTTGGATGGACATGGTGGCGCGTTCAGAGTTGGGTTTTGAGCTTCAACGGAAATCCTAAAGCCGCTGGGATTTCCGTCTAGGCCTAATAAGATAAAAACCTTACATTTATTGCTCTATTCAGACCGCCTGATGAACACAAGTAGGAACAAAAAAGGGGAGGGTATCGGCAAAATCCGGCAGGTCAGGAATCGTTCGGCGGCCTAAATTTTCATCAGATCCACCGGATGTTGTTTCCCGGCCGCCATAAACCGGCCGGTGGTGTCCGGGTTTTATAATGAGCAAACTGCAAGATGTCCTTCAGTTGCGCGTCCGCTACAGCGAAACGGACCAGATGGGTACGTTCTACAATTCCCGTGCCTTGGAATGGTTCGAATGCGGACGAACTGAGCTGATGCGCAAACGCCTGGGCATGTCCTACGCCGTGTTGGAGGAAAAAGGCGCCTTTTTGCCGTTGGTCGAGGCGCATCTCAATTTTCAGGGTGGCGCCCGCTATGATGACCTGCTGGATATCGCCACCACGGTTGAGCTGTCCGGACGCGCGCGGCTGCGATTTGAAATGCAAATCAACCAAAATGCGACCGGCAAACCTGTTGTGCAAGGCTACACGGTGCATGCCTTCGCCGATGCCAACGGGAAACCCATCCGGCCGCCGGCCTGGTTTGTGGAATTGCTGCACGCGGCAATCGGCCCTTCAAAAACTTGAACCCATTTTAATGAGCACGACCAACCGACAATTGCTGAGCGGTGACAATGCCATCGCCCTCGCTGCGTTTCATGCCGGTGTGGCGCTGGGCACGGGTTATCCCGGCACGCCCTCCACGGAAATTCTCGAATATTTTTCACAGATCGGCGGCAAGGCCCAGTGGTCGCCGAATGAAAAAGTCGCGCTTGAAGTCGGCATCGGCGTGGCCTTCGGTGGTGCCCGGGCGCTCGTCACAATGAAACACGTCGGCCTCAACGTCGCCGCCGACCCGCTGTTCACCGCCGCCTACACCGGCGTCACCGGAGGACTGGTCATCGTTTCCGCCGACGATCCCGGCATGGCGTCAAGTCAGAACGAGCAGGACAACCGCCGTTATGCCGTCGCCGCCGGTGTGCCCATGCTGGAACCCAGCGATTCGCAGGAGGCTTACGACTTCACGCTTGCGGCCTACGAAATTTCCGAACGCTGGAACATCCCGGTGATCCTGCGCGCCACCACGCGGGTCTGCCACAGTTACACCGTGGTGCGGGCGCAGAACCCGGATGGCACACCCAAAGCGGCGAACTTCGAGCGCGACATCCGTTCCCGTGTCATGATCCCGGCCAATGCCCGTCCGGCCCACCGCCGGCTGCGGCAAAAGTTGACGGACATCCAGGAATGGAATGAATCCTGTTCGCTCAACCAGGTTGTGCCCGGCAGCTCGAAGCTGGGAATTATTACTTCCGGCATTTCCTTCATGCACACGCGTGAAGCCGCTCCCGACGCGAGCGTGCTCAAGCTGGGATTGATTCATCCATTGCCGATCCGGAAAATCTCGGAATTCGTCGGCAGCGTCGAACGTTGCGTGGTGATTGAGGAAGGCGACCCGTATCTCGCGGATGCCGTCCGCGCCGCCGGCCTGAAGGTTGAAAGTCAGATTGGGATGTACCGGTTCGGCGAACTCGACGTGTCACGCGTGCGCCGCATTCTCAACCACGACAACACCCCCGAGTTGGCGAAGCCGCCGGGCAAGCCGCCGCAATTATGCGACGCGTGCCAGTATCGCCTGGTTTTCGATGCGCTGCGGAAACGCGATTGCATCGTCGCGGGCGACATCGGCTGCTACACGCTCGGCGTGCTGCCGCCGTTCGAGGCGATTGACACCTGCGTTTGCATGGGCGCCAGCCTGGGCGTCGGGCTGGGGTTGCGGCACGTGCTGCCAGCGGAACAGGCGCGCCGCGTGGTCAGCGTCATTGGCGACAGCACGTTCGTACACAGCGGCATCAGCGGCCTGGTGGAAATGGTTTACAACCCGCCGCCGGACGGACATGTGCTCGTCATTCTCGACAATGCCACCACGGCCATGACCGGTCACCAGGAACATCCCGGCACCGGACACAAGCTCGATCATGAACCCACGAACAAGCTTATTCTGGAGAACGTCGCGCGGTCGCTCGGCATCAAGCGTGTACACGTGGTTGAACCCCGCGTCGGCTCGGACGAATTTGAACGCCTGCTGGATGAATGCCTCGCCAGCCGGGAATTGTGCGTCATCATCGCCCGCCGGCCCTGCATCCTCATCGTGAAACGACTGCGCGGGCAGGAAGCGGCCGAAGCGGAAAAAAAGGAATCTTCATGCCCAAACAACTGACCAACGTGGTGGTGGCCGGCATCGGCGGCCAGGGCGTGCTCAAGGCGTCGGACATTCTTGCTGACGTCGCGATGCGCGCCGGGTTCGACGTGAAGAAAAGCGAAATCAAGGGCATGAGCCAGCGCGGCGGATCGGTGAGCAGCGACGTGCGGTTTGGCGACGCCGTACTCAGCCCGATGGTGTCGCCGGGCGAAGCGGATTTCCTGTTGGTGCTCGAACCGACGCAGGTGGACCCCAACCGGTACGTTCTGAAACCGGATGGCCTGTTGATCACGCCTGATGCGGTCAATATCAAATCACTGGCGAACAAAAAAAGCCTGAACGTGGCCTTGCTCGGCGCCTTGAGCGCGCACCTGCCGCTGCCGGAAAAAGAGTGGCTGGAATCGTTGCGCGAAGCGTTTCCGCCGGATTTCTTCGAACACAACCAGCAGGCGTTCCAAGCTGGCCGGGCCGGGCAGAAACAAAATGGATTATGAGCAAGAATGGTGACATCCCCGCGTTGCATCCCGTGAGCGCGCTGGATTTTCTCCCCGCCGAGCAGTTGCGCAACCTGCAACTAAAACGGCTCAAGGACATGGTGCAACGCGCCTACGACCGCGTCCCGCTTTTTCACCAGCGGATGAAGGAACGCAATCTGACGCCGCAGGACATTTGGACACTGGACGACGTGGTCAAGTTGCCATTCACGGTGAAGACCGATCTGCGCGACACTTATCCATTCGGCCTATTTGCCAGTCCGATGAAGGACATTGTGCGTTTGCACGCCTCCACCGGCACCACCGGCAAACCTATCGTCGTCGCCTATACGCAGCCGGACATTGAAGTCTGGTCCAACGTCATGATGCGCAGCTTTGCCGCCTGCGGACTCCACGCGGGCGATGTGATCCAGAACGCTTACGGTTATGGGCTGTTCACCGGCGGGCTCGGCGCGCATTACGGCGGCGAGGCGCTGGGCGCGACGGTCATCCCCATTTCCGGCGGCAACACTCAGCGGCAGTTGATGGTGATGAAGGATTTCGGGGCCACCGCGATTTGCTGCACACCCAGCTACTTTCTGCACATCATTGACCAGGCATCGGAACTTGGGGTAAACATTCGCGAACTCCCGTTGCGCGTCGGCGTTTTCGGCGCCGAGCCGTGGACGGAATCCATGCGCCGCCGCATCGAGGCCGAGAGCGGCATCAAGGCCTACGACATTTACGGGCTGTCGGAAATCATCGGACCGGGCGTCGCCATGGAATGCCAGTGCCAGGCCGGTCCGCATATTTTCGAGGACTGGTTTTATCCGGAAGTCATAGACATCAAGACCGGCAAGCCGCTGCCGGACGGCGAGGAAGGCGAACTCGTCCTGACCACGCTGGGCAAGCAGGCCATGCCGATGATCCGTTACCGCACGCGCGACATCACCACGCTGGCCGCCGAACAATGTGATTGTGGCCGGACTCTGCGCCGCATCAAGCGCATCGGCCGCCGCAGCGACGACATGTTCATCATCCGCGGCGTGAACGTCTATCC
>Ga0182030_10017074_pt1 | contig 14043 bp, 19 predicted proteins | sample 812S3MmetaG_FD_121299 | JGI IMG/M metagenome (GOLD analysis project Ga0182030, IMG submission 121299) | Permafrost microbial communities from Stordalen Mire, Sweden - 812S3M metaG (Illumina Assembly) | ecosystem: Environmental > Terrestrial > Soil > Wetlands > Permafrost | place: Sweden...
AATGTGCCAAAGAAAGCTCCTGCAAGATATTTCCGATATTTGACTGCCTTGGTATTATTTGGGCTCAAAGCGAGACATCCCAATGTCCAAGGTAAAGTTGCTACTAAATATGATATCATAAAAATATCGTGCCATTCATGGTCGTCCGTTGAGGTAACATATGTCCATCCACCGCATGTGAGAGTTCGGAATATGCCCATAAAGGCTACGAATTTGGGGAGTACTGAATTGGGTCGAGACGTGAGGAGGTACCACAGACCTACCAGCACAAACCGCGGACCTGATCTGCTATTAGTTTTGATCATCGACTCGGCGAACCTGTCCCAACATACCTGATGTGATAGCAATAAAGATCATGAAAAAAGAGCGTTCCGGGTAGCGGTCGCCAATGGTTGCAGATACGGAGGGGAACCATTCGTCGGGATAGCCATAGTATTCATTTTGAACAATCTTATGGTAATGCAAGGAAGAGCCCACAATCAGGGCACTCAAAAAAGCAGCTACAAATTCTCTTAGCAATTTCCCATACATCGCAAAATGACATGTTACCCACCGTATGCGACAGCAGTATGAGCCCATGACACCCATTTGCCAGAGAAAGCGAGCACAACATCGCCGTCTTTGAATTTAGGTGCCATTGTAGTCCAGGAAGATTTTCACATCCAAAGGAACGTCATCCGAAAGATCCGGAGAGGAAGGACAAGGTAAGGGAAATGATTGACGCGAAGTGAAAGTTGTTGACTTTGCTGACGGATGAGGATTTCCCCATAATAATGGAGCCTCCTGATAGCTGTTCAAAATAGTCCAAGCGCGTTCTATAAGATGCCGCTAGCCGAATGGACTTGCCTTTTCTAGGCGGTCAGGAATGGCAGTATCAAAAAGTTTGGGAGAATTTCAAGATTTCGAGGAGATCTTGTCGCAAGCTCAGACAAACCGACTACGATGGCTGGCGCAAGCGATAAAGCACGGTTCTATCTAGAGCAAGCAGTTCCTCAACTTCAAGAGTTTGAGCAGAAGAAAATCTTTACCAAAGTATGTACAATCCCCCCAAACTGCCCCTCCCATCGCGCAATACTTACACACTGAAACCAGGATGAAATCAAGACTCTGGTAAAGAAGAGGTCCGATTTCGAGCACAAAATACTCGGAAGAGGTACCCAACCTGTTGACTTCGCACGATACGCCGCCTGGGAAATAAGTCTCGAACATCTCCGCCAAAAGCGATGCAAACGATTACGAATTAAAAGCAGCACAACCTTCTCCGGCCAAGCACGAATATTTCAAATCTTCGATCGGGGCACGAAGAAACACCCTGGGGATGTGGCATTATGGATGTCGTATCTAGAATGCGCGAGAAAAGCAAAATCTACGAAGAAGTTCAAGACAGTTTTGACATCTGCGATACGGCTACACCCAACTAAGTCAGAATTATGGCTATATGCAGCGAGATGGACTTTAGAGTCAGAAGCGGATATGAATGGAGCCAGGAGTTACATGCAAAGAGGAACGAGATTCTGTACCATGAGCCGGGACTTGTGGATTGAGTACGCGAAGCTGGAGATGATATACCTAGCCAAGATCGCCATGCGAAGAAAGATTCTTGGCCTAGATATCGACAGAACGATAGAGGCATCTACTGAAGAGAAAACGGCCGAAGATCCCGGATTTGCGACCTCAGAAGACATGATTGCTATTCCGGATTTCCAGACTCACGCAATAAGGCCTAGTATGATTGAAGGTGTGAAAGTAGATTCAGAAGCGGTTAAAGATCCTATGACGACGCCTGCTCTCAATGGAGCTATCCCGCTTGCTATTTTTGATGCCGCTCGGAAACAACCATTTTTCTGTGCCTCTGCCGCGGAGGACTTTTTCGATATGTTTGCCAACTTTACTCAGGTTCGATGCATGCCGAAGATACTCCAATATGTTCTTGATAGCATGATGGAAGCATATGCTACAGATCCTTCCACTTGCAATTGCTACATCCGTCAATCTGTGATAGGGATAGACCCCAATTCTGCAGAATTTCCTGCGGCTCTTGCAACTTCTTTAGACCGGCTGAAGGAATCAATGGAGAAGACGAAGGATAAGGTAGCACTAGAAAAGAAGATCAGGGCATGGATAGAACCTATTCTGGCAGTGGAGAATCTGGATCCTGGTATTCAGACAGTGTTGAGGCATACGTTGCGGAAGCTGCAATAAAGCGGGAAATGAATTAAAACTGTCTCTCAAAACATTCATCTATCATATTACCCCATGTGACGATGCAACTTGCAATTGCTAAAACAAACAGTAACGGTCTCAGGGCCGTTTGCTCATCCCACTTGTAAAAAATGAAAAATAAAAGGGCGAGGCAGAAGTCACTTCTCAAGAGAACTAACTCATTTTAAATTTCCAACCTGGATTCCTTGAGGTGGACTCTCATGCCTCGATTCGCTTAAGAGCATGAGTGTTATTAGATGGGCAGTGAGGCCCAAGAATATTTTACTTTTCCTTTCTCTTTTTCTTTCTTTTGGGTCGTTGAAAGGTATTTCCCGGGTTTGGAAAAGGGGATTTAAGCGATCTATTCACAGTTGTACAAGGCGCTGATGATGTTGCATTTAATTCGCTACATTGTTCGCTTGTGACCAACCTAAGCGTTGGCTCCTCAAGTAAAGGCCTACAAGAAAAAAGTAGTTACTGATAGAGCGAGCTCTGACCACCGTATAAGGAACCAGCGTTTATTGAGTGGAATCCATTTGTTTTGTCCCTTGGCCTACGTGCCCAGCTTGTCAGGTGTTATTCCCACAATACTGTCCAGACGGTCAAATTATATCTTTCTCGACCCCTTGTGGGCACGTTTCTGGCTCGAAAATGAGGGGCTTCTTGTGCGAATATTAGATGTAACTGTTGACGAGGTCTCGGCGTGGTGATCTACGGCCTCTTCATCCTCGTCCCATGTGCCTTCTTCATTTTTGGGAGCCTCTTCATCATCATTCGAGGCATTTTCGACATCGTCCGTGGTCGGTGGCGTTGGCGGTGGTCGCGCTAATTCACCACCCTTTGCTGTGTTTTTATTGCCATCCATGGTTTTTCCATCGTCATTTCTGGTCTTTTCACAATCCTCCATAGCCTTTGTGGCATCAACCCTTGTCTCTGGATCATCCAGCCCGAGAGCCAAGATCTGCATTCCGAGCGCATCCTGTATATCAAATGGATTGCCTGAAAAAGTTTGGGACATCGAAGTAGGTTCTTTGCGCGGGGACTCCTTGTTAGACATGCCGTTCTAGAAGGTCTTAGCAGTATAAAACCATAAGAAATAGACAATACCTGTCTTGGAGTCCGTATGGACGGTGAGAAACCTGTCATCCTGTAGGGGCATGCAGTCCTCTAGTGGCCAGGATTCCCGCAGGGACATGATCTTGGTTTGGGTTTATTGTTTGGGAAAGAGTTGGACAACGATGTAGGCACGTTGCTACCAACCGGAGAGTGAGGAGCGCCATCTTGGGTTTCGGCTATCGACATGGCGCCTGGGTCTTCGGGATTGGGGATGGTACCCATTGTATCAGGCTTGTGTAGACAATCGGGGGTCATTTAGCGTTGCGATTTCAAACCTGACGCAGACAAAAGGTTCTCGCTCAGCAAAAGTGACTTGATGCAAGTTTTCTCAACATTAACGAATGAAGTTGATAATATAGTACCGGTAGTCAATACTCGGAATTTGTGAAGTATGAAATGTGAGGAGAAAGGAGGAACTAAATTGTCCTGAGACCCAAATTAAAGAAAACTGAGCGTCTAACTTATCAACAGAAGGAGCAAATCGCAAACCCATAGAGGCAAAGGATGTCGTGGATTCCGCATGATACTATCACGAAGGCTGCACTTGCCTGTTGATATCTGGCTTCGCTCCAGCGCAAAATATTCGTGGCGGAATTGAATTCAATCGGCCATCAAATCTTGAAGGACAAAGCCATACGCTTTCAAATTGGGTCTCGACAACCCGTTCTCCATTGTCCTTTAGCCTTTCGAATAATGGTCATTTACCAATACATGGGATATTGAATTGTAGCCACGGTTGTAATAAATAGAGATTCAATTCGCTCGGCTTGACGTAGTAGGATCTCAAGATGGACTCCGAGAAGATCTTACTGAAACGATTGGCTACCATCATATTCTAGGTATACTAAAGGGAAACCCGCAATAATCCGGTGTGAAGCACGTTCGATACAGCCTAGGGCGGACCTGTTTCGCATCTCGAAGAGTAGGTATATGTATTTTAAATAAGCAATTTCTCATCGCCCTTGAGTGGCTTAGAGGAAGGCTAACCTCGATTTAAAAATGCTGCACTTGCGTATTGCTTCCGCTGCGGAGAATATCGTTGCTTTGATTGTCATCTCATCTCTCATGAAAGAGTGTAGGCTTCGAGTACTTTACACTCAGCCGAACCTTTTGGATTTTTGGACACTGGTACAGGCCTCTTTATCCTGACAACAGATTGTTCCTTTTCCTTTTCCTTTTCCTTTGGTTTCTGAGACATGTCCTCACGAACTAGCAAGTGTGGTGTGGTGCTTTGCATATCCAAGGACGAGAAATGGGGAATATGAATTCAAATAAGCAGTTTTCCTCCGCCCAGCGAGGCTAAAGGATGCAAACCTCGAGTGAAAAATGCATGAAAATCCTTGCGTACGTCACCGTGAACGCTACGACAGAGGTCATTGAATGATCGGGCTCATAAACGTCACAAGGATGTAGGGCTGGCCAAGCAGAGTTCAGAGTCGAATCTCTGGCATCATTTGAGCCTCTGTGTCAAATTCTTTTGCCCCAAAAGGCTTCTGCTTTTCTTTTTTGCTGTTATTTTGGGGACTGCTCCAAGCACGAAGCCGTGTTTCAGGTCAATTTCCTTCGCCAAAGGTTGGCGAATGGATTCTAGGCAGTAGAAAGGTTAGGGCGTTCTCGTTTGGATCGAAGATCACGGATCGATATGTATGTCAGGTAGTTTATGATGCTGAGTTCAGATGCGCGTTCATTAATGTTATGTATCGAGCGCGGAAGGCTTCCGCCGTTAGTCCCCCCCCTTTTTTTATAGCCGAATGATCTAATAAACATCTCTACTTGACTACTTATCATTAACAAGTTAGCAAGTATAAGCCATTTCCCCCATCAAACCTGCTTGGCTCTGAAACTCAAGAATGAATTCCGACTCCTCGAGTGCTTCTCAAGCCTTCCATCTCCGCCCCGCCAATAACGCAGACATCCCCGCTCTCTCCACACTAATCTCCGCCTCAGTCCAAACCTTACATACCCCGTACTACCCCCCTTGCGTGATATCTCTTGCCCTTCAAACAATCTACATCATAAGCCCCACCCTCATCACCGACGGAAGCTGTTTCCTAGTCACCACATCATCCCCTTCACCAATGATAGTCGGCTGTTCCGCCTACACTTATCGAACTAAAGAAAATTTGTTCCTGGATCCGAAAACGGACGTAGCGATCTTGAAAGCGCTGTATGTGCACCCTGAGTGGGCGAGGAAGGGGGTTGGGAGGCTGTTGTTGAGAGCTTGTGAGGACGGGGCGAGGGAGAGGGGGTTTAGGAAGATGGAATTTGCGGCTACGTTTGCGGGGAAGGAGTTTTATTTGAGGGAAGGGTATGAGGTGTTGAGAGATGGGGAGGGAGAAGAGTTGAGGGATGAGAGGGATTTGGGGGAGGGTGAGAAGTTGGTGTTGGTGAGAATGGGGAAGGATTTGGTTTAGGTTTGGAGTGATTGAAGTTGGAGGGATGAATCTACTGGAACTTATGACTGGAGGCTCGAAAATGGAGGAAACGGTGGGGACGAGCGTTCTGCGGAGAGTGGTGGATTTTCCGTACCATGGGACGAGATTTGGTTTGGATTTGGGACGACAGGGAGTGGGGGATGTTAGATCCATAGTGTGTCTGATGCTTTGGCTTTTTGAAAAGCAGGAGAAGGAGAAGGAAGGTTGGGAAAGAGGTAGGCCGTCAAGATATAGGTAGGAAAGGCCATGGCACGTGACTTGTATACATCCACCTCTCTTTTTGCCCAATCGCAAGCTTCGGTGGCTAGGGTTTCAAAGTCGGGATTATTGAGACTTTAGTTAGCTCAATTGATATTGAACGCTCAGTTGCATTCAGCTGATACTCAATCATCTATAATATTGCATATCTCCGAGCTAGCCCGGGAAGCCTGCGAGGAATCCACCCATCAATTCCATATACCTCTCCCGCTCCTCGAAAAATCCAACATGGCTCGAGTTCTCCAGCGTAACCCATCGGACCCTTGGTATTCGCTCGAAGAAGGGAATCACGGCAACGTCCTGCACCTGGTCATATCGGCCATGGAGAATGAAAGTCTCGACTTGGATGTTCGGGAGGTCCTCTATTATCGTCCAATCCTTGAGATTTCCAGTTGGTTTCAATTTGTCGCCTCCCCACCTGCGAATCAGGAGTCAGTCCATCCATGTTGAATACCGCATGTTACGCATGCTCGCCAGAGGAGGTCGTAAACTCACATTGTTTTGGGGACAGTCGGGTCTTCCTGAAGATGCCTTCTAGCGATATTTAGCTCCTCTGGCAATGGTTCGATGCGGCAGATATGTCGCTTCCGATAGACCTCAAGCGCATCATCATACTCCTTGGAATCAGTCCGGCCCTCCCTCTCGCACCTTTCAATTGTTTCCCGCACATCCTTCGGAAGCGCTGCTCGCAGCGCTTCTTCACCCTTGAGAAGAAGCTCCACGCTGGCCGGCGCGTCAGCGATGATGAGCTTACGCAGCCCCTTGGGGTGCAATGTCGCATAACGGGAGGCGAGTAGGCCACCCCAGCTCTGGCCATAGAGGTCGAAGCCCTTACGTAGGCCCAGATAGTCAATCAGATTATCGAGTTCCTTGATGAACAAGTCTTCGACCCAGAAAGACTCGTCGCCAACTTTCTCCCGCAAATGTGTGGACCTCCCGTTGCCGAGTTGGTCGTAGAAGACCACGGGGATATTGTATTGCTCGTTCAGATCCGCTAAGGGGGCCAACAGCTCATGGCAAGCACCAGGACCTCCGTGGAGTGTGATTAATGGGATTTTGGAGGCGTCGCCCGTCAGATCGCCGATGACTTTATACCACGTGTGACAGGCCTTGTTCGCTTGGGGCACGTCGAACGGAATCTCCCCTTCGGAGGGCCTCTGTATTTTCATGATCATGTTAGACTAGGAAGTAACAAGGTACTACGGGGGAGCGCGCCATTTTATGCAGTCCTATGCCGGGCAATGACGATCTCAAGCTCAAGAGGTAGCCCCTGCACATCCCCCGCATGGGGTCCGTTCACTTCACCAATCGGTCAAATTGACCAACAATATAGAGGCCATCCTTACCGGACAGGTCTCGAGCGATTCGTCGGCATCCGACCTGAGTTGCTTCGAGGAGGGGTGTAGGTCATTTGTGACGATTATGGTACATATATATTATCTTTAGAATCTCGAGAGCTCCGAGTTTCACCATGAGTAAATTTGGGCGCAAAACGACTAATGGTGGGTTATGGCATAGTGGGAAGTGCTCTTCTAACTAAAATATAGTACCAGATGGCCAAACAGGTCCTAAGCCTGGCACCCATTTGTGGAACGAAGAACATACATTTCATTAGACTGCAAACAAGCAGCTGTCATTTCTGGACACGATTATATCGAGCATCATCACCTCCAGATCACCTTGTGAGCTCCGCTCATGCGACTTTCCCTATATCTCAGGACGAAATCCCAGCCGGCCGATGCTTTTCAAAAGGACCCGCGCGGATACTATACTTGCCCCGTTCAAGAAACCTCGACATTGCCCACGATTGAATTGGATCCCACTTTACGCACATTGACTGTGAATTGGTCCGCAATTCGATGCGTTCAAGCTCGTCAGAGGGTGCAACCCATTCGCCTGTCAACATGCTTAGGTCTGCGTGGCACATCACCTGCTTCCTCAGGTTTTCCAGACAATGATCTGCGCTTCGTGAGCTTGACTTGAAGAAATTATTGAAGGAACTTCCTACCAAAGTGGTACTTTTGAACACTTGTATCGTCGTCCGGGCCCCAGATTTTCTTATAATAATCGATATAATGCATCTTTCGGAAGGTATCCTTTTTCACAAGTCAGCCCAGGCGGATCAGAAGAAGTTTCTCAGCGCATACCAGACAATGGAGGTGGTGGTAAACAAGTGGGACAACAACATAATCCCCATCAACGAGTTGGGCAGTATTTGTGAAGTTCTCGCCGCCGAGTATTAGTTCTTCCTCAGTTCCGCGGACGTTCAACCCTGCAAAACATCGTCGGTCTCTCCATATGCACACAGAGCGTGTGTTACTCACCCAGTAGCAATTCCTTCCAAGCCGCGTCAACTTCTGGAGAGGGAGGCCCCATATATTTTGTGTGCCCGCCCCAAGTGTGTTTTCGCTCGTATGTGATGATCGAATTAGCGGGTGCTGGCGAACAGGTCAATGATACAATACGTAATTCGGGTTCTTTCTATGACTTGGGATGTCAAAGAGGCGAGCTTACTATATGGTATGTCGATCTCAGCGTGAGTCTGTCTCTCCGCCAGATCCACAGAGACAACGATGCTAATATATGACAAGAGCAGGACAGCTAGTAGGGATGCGTAAGTCGTTACTGGCGATCCCATCCTACTACGGTGATATGAACAGGCCACCACTGGCTCACTGCCATCCGCCAACAAAGGCTCCATGTGTTCCTTCGAGTCTTTCATCCCTACAAAGAATTGAGATGCGTGCAGTCTTAAATGACTTTAGACTAGGAAGGCGGGCGAAGCTCCTGAGAGAAAGCGTTCTGTATGATAAGCTTGATAATAGAAGATTATCGATATCGATGGTCTATCAAGCTGCATATGCAAGAGCGAAGACAGATCTTCTCTTGAGTCTTGCACTTATTGGAGGGGCACAGCTCCACATATGGTGCGTGCCCGATCTCATAGCTGCCATGATGGTATCCCAAGATATGGATACTCTGTTAAGGCTGGACTCGGTACGGATCCAGGTTATGATAACGTAAAGTCAGCACTCGTGCGTCAAGTCAGGAGCTTTGACATTGCTATCTAGCTATCCCCCGCAAAACTCCTCCATTCTGGTTGATATAACTTTAAATGCTTGATACTTGCATACAATAGTGTGTGCGCCTTCGGAGATGTTCAATGCATGCCTATCGCGGCTTGACCTTTTTTCTTTTTTTTTTTTGGCACATCAGGCTGGTTTCCCGGAATATCTCGATTGTATTCTACACGAGCTGTATCTTATAGTAGAGAGGTTTTCACCATGATAAGACTTCAAATACGCCGTGTCTCTCTGCTCTGGGTCTTTCCCCACTCAAATATCTACCACGAAAATCTTTCACAAGACATCATTCTCATACAAGACGACCAAGCCCCTCCTAAGGCAGCATCAATCATGCCTTCCATCACTCAATACCTCTACATCATTGTGCTATTTGGGGAGGCCATGACGGCCCCGGCTGCTCCTAGTAAGCTCTTCAACGGTGGGGAAGATAGCGAACTCACTACTAATCAAGAAGAATAGTTCCGAATATCAGAGCAATCGATTCGCGCGGAGAGGCAATCAGCGAGTACATTGTCCGAGAAGGCGCCATTGTGGACGTGAACCGCCAACTCAAACGTACAGGAGAGGCGATTAGCGAGTTGATCTTCCATGAAGGCGAAGTTGTTGATATAAACCGCCAAATCAAGCGCGGAGATGCCATCAGTGAGTTAATTATCAAGGAAGGGGAAATTGTCGCCGTGGAGTAGACGTTGAAGCAAGGCGTGTGTGTTTTGCTGGTGGGACGATGGTACATGGAGGGGCTTTCATTGATACGGAAAAGAGTCGATCTATAGGATCGAGTGTCTCTACAAAAGCGATCGAGCATGGGAGCTGGCTGTAATGTGATAACGACAAGGCCGTATCTGCTTTTCCATTGGCCTCCTGTACTTACCTAATCTTAGATTTGGGGTAGTAAAACAAGAAATGCAACGGAAATTCCCACTTAAATTTACAGAGAGTAGATCCATGGGTAGCCCACCAAGCGGAGGTTTGTAAATTGTCACCTTTCCGATCAGTACGGCACGAGCCGCATTACGCTCTGATCACCAACACCCTAGGCTGCTAGTACTAGTACCTTAAATCAACCGTTGCGAAGGCGGGGAAAACCCTAACGTAGGATTCCCCCAGGATCAGAATCGCTGCGTAAACGGAGGACCATACAACCACATCCACTAATCCGGTTGCTCGTGGTGTACTAGTAAGCTTACTATGCCTTAGTGCTACATGTCCATATACAAACATATATACAAACACATGGGTATACATTTTATCTGCAACTCATTTCTCGTAGGATCAGTATCTCTGTGTTTACAGATACACTGATTCGCTCGATCGTGATATATCTTGCCTTAGTGTCACATGTCTTTCTACACATCAGCATGTATTCAATCTGCATCTCTTCCTTGCTTTCAGCTGAAGTACTTGTGATAACCATTATCAAGCAGTGCTTTGCCTCATTGCTGCATCTCTTCTCAGCATTCTATTTCCACCTTCTCTCGTTCATCGTATACCCAAATTGCAAGGCCCATCCTACATTTCTAGTGGTTCCCTCTCCGGCGGTCATGCCCTGGCTTTATCGCATTAACATTTCTTCCCAGCATTCTTTTGCTATCTTCTCCCATGCATCTCTTCCCACCCAATTTTATAGTTCTTCCTAGCTTTCTGCTATTTCCTTTCCATTGACTGTGCCATGTCTGGGTACTGCATTGCATCTCTTCCCACAGCCTGATAATGGTGGTCCAGTCCGATCGAGCCCCTTCCTCATAAGGACAGCGATCAACTCTCCCCTGCAGCTGTTCTATTGCAATTATCACCTAGGGAGCCGAGAACGGCCTTTCTGAAGTCAGGAGTTTGATCTCATGGATTGCGAACCCATCCCCACTGCACCCAGCAACCTCCGATTTTGGAGCTGGTTCTTTCATTATATCTATATTTCCACAATTTCAAGTCGTTCTCATTTATTTTCCTGCTAGTCAGGGACCAGTCTGTCTTTCGAACTCTTTATAAAATGGATGCGAGGGCCAAAACTATACTGGCAGTGAGCGCCATGCTCGGTTTCTTAGCCAGTTTAGCAGTGGTTCTACGTTTCTGGGCTCGACAGCTTAAACGTCAGAAATTCGGCATTGATGATATTCTACTCATTCTTGCGCTTGTGAGTTCAGTCCAATAACGAATATCGCAGTACCCAGAGCGCCTTTGCTGATGATCTGGTCAGAGTCTGACCTTGGGCGTTGTCATTATCAACATTATTGCGGTGACCTGGTCGCGGGTGGGCGAGCATGAGATTTTTATTACCTCGGGACTTGAAAAAGGGATTCCTTTCCCATGGGAGATCAAGCGCGAATCGATTGTAAGTGATCCCAGTCTTGAATAATGTCTCTCGCCAGGAAATGTCCTTTACCTGAGTCCAGAGTGCTAATGAATATATTGAAATCAGACTCTTTGGTCGATCGAGATTCTTCATACCTGTGCCATGCCGGCTATCAAGGCATATACTCTCGCATTCTATCTGCGCATTTTTGTCTCCGACACTTTCAGGAGAGTGACGTTCGTCGTTGGGGCGTATGTATTTTGTTGGTGGGTGGCAGTGCTTCTCACCACCATCTTTCAATGCATTCCGGTTGGCCCCGTGCAGAAGGTGACAGGCAAATGTATTAATGTTCTGGTAAGTGATCTTCGGCAATAACTAAGGGATAAGAGCCCCTGCGATGCGGCTCTGACTCTTCAATCCGGATGATTGACCTCGTTCAAAGGTGTTTCTTCAAACGGCTGCGGTTCTCAACGTCGTAAGCGATGTTGTCATCATTGTGATGCCAATACCGATTATTATGAGGCTACACATGCCTTTGGAGCAGAAGATTGCACTTATCGGAATTTTCCTCACCAGTTCATTGTATGTGGAAATATAACCCTATGCTCTTATAAAAATCGGAGGACGTCCTTAAACTGACATCTTTGTTCGCGTAGAGTGATTGTGGCTGGCATCGGTCGCACAGTTTCTTACTTCGACGTTAAGAAAGATTACGATTTCTCATGTCAGTAGATATTCTTATTTCATGGGTGGGCAAAGCTGCTAGGCTGTTGGAGATTAACTCTTTCCTAGATCACGACTACTACCTCCTCATCTGGACCTCGATCGAGCCCTGTATGGGTGTGATAGGTGCCTGCCTACCATCCTGCCGCCCGCTCTTCCAAGGCTTCTCCCCCGAGTCGCTCGTCGGAAGCATCCGGTCCGCTCTTTCGCTCCGCTCTATTGGAAGCAAGGATAACATGCGTCAGAGAAAGAGCAAGGACTCAATGCCGCTCCGAGAGTCATCGGTGGACGGAGCCTCAGGAAAGAGTTTGGAGAATAGCCGAAATAGATCTACGAACGATATGCAACCATTGCCAGATCAGACTAACCGGAAATATGCACTTGACGAGATGGGTAGGGTGATGGCAGCTTGAGGCTGTGGAATCAGCGCTGGCTTTCACATGTCCAGCCTCTGGATGTTCACCTCTACTAGGCATTTCTGTTATTTGTAACCTACAAATAAATTGCATCGAAGCTTTTTTTTTTTGACCCAACTGCTTTTCAGCATCATCCGACGCAATTGACTAAAGACAGAAGAAGAAATTTCATTGCCTTGTAACCCATCTGTGCTTGGTAAAAACCGCTTTTGATATCCCATCCGCTGGCGATCGTTTGGTAAGATTACTTTGACTACTGTAGGACAGTTCTGCTGCAAAGCACGCGCATGTCTCTTCCAAACTTTCTTGGATATTTAAAGCTAAAGCCCTGAGTTGAGACTCCTCTGCAGCCTTACCTTTCCAGAGGCCCCCGAGAATTATGTAAAAGTGAGATGCCGCCATCTAGAACCAACTCATAAGAATTGTGTGTATTCACACTGAGTACTTTCAGAGCCCTCTTAGATGTAGTTTGTACTTGTAAGTTAGCATTTCCACCTTGGTCTAAATTGTGGTAGAGGGTGGAGCTAAGCCAGAGAGAGCATTCCCGAGGTACTCTGCTGAGGCCTCAACGTAGTTTATGTAGGACAAAAACAAGCTTGCATAATTCCCACCCAGTTTCTTGCTTGTTGATTTCAGGTACTTGGTGTGTAAAGAACCTCCTCGTTTTCCATATCCCTGGCGGCGTACAGCTCGAACACACTTGTGTTGGATTTCGTGTCTCAACCGTCGAATTCAGGGACACGCGCCGTGTTACTGCATTTGGCGCACTTGACAACCGGTGATCGGCTACTGGGGAAGTGGATATTGTTTAAGATAATGCGACTGAGAAGACAAGCATCGTACTGAACGAAGGTTGCATTAAATGGGTTAGGCGTTACCGCTTTTTACCCATACAGTTGAGGATCTGCGCCACCTCGATTCTTGCCAGCCCTCCGACTGATCGGCCGGTAGTTGCGCCTTTGCATGATAACTTAGGATCGGAAACTGAATATACGGATTACTAGGTCTAAACAAGTAGGTGCCCAATTTCTTAGTCCGATCACTAATTAGGCAGTATACTCGGGCCTTTATCAAATTGTCAACTCTCTTTGAATGCTTTACGTATAATCCAAGATGAATAAAAACGACCAAGTCGAGCCAAAGAGCAGTCGGTCAAGCGAAGATGTGGAGAAAGGTATCACGATTGCTGAGCTTTCGTCCTTTGACTCATCGACATCGGCTGCAGCGCTCCATGAGTCCGCGATGAAGAAAGAAGACAGAGAGATAAATCAACACTCGCTTCAGGGAGTATCAAAACCGCCTTGGCATTCCTGATGCTGAGGGAGACTTACGGACCCCGGATTCTCGCGAGAAAGAGCCGGCGTCTGCGGATATCCACAGGGAATGAGCAGCTACGTTCGAAATTCGAGAACGGCTAGCCACCGGCGCAACTCTTCCGCCTTACCATTGTTCGGCCGACAAAGCTCTTCATACGTTCTCCAATCGTATGCCTGCTGTCGCTCTTCGCGGCCGTCGCC
>Ga0182030_10017075_pt1 | contig 14042 bp, 14 predicted proteins | sample 812S3MmetaG_FD_121299 | JGI IMG/M metagenome (GOLD analysis project Ga0182030, IMG submission 121299) | Permafrost microbial communities from Stordalen Mire, Sweden - 812S3M metaG (Illumina Assembly) | ecosystem: Environmental > Terrestrial > Soil > Wetlands > Permafrost | place: Sweden...
CAAACCCAACTTTTAAAAATACAAAAGGGGAAGGTTAAATTTTAAAAAAAAAAAAAAAAAAAAAAAAAAAAAAGAAACCTACCGACGACGCATTATTTTGCCAAGTGGTCAAGTGATGCCGTGCCAGGAAGTTATGGGACGCGCTTCCGCATACCTAATGTGAGCGTAGCCGAGGTGGACCAAGGAGTCGACTTGAGTGAGACAAGAACCACCTAAGCGCCGCTGGATCTTGACAGTTGATGACCAAGCAGGCTCAAGGGGGATATAGATTTGACACATTGCAGCAAGAATGGCGCTCAACAAATATTCCCTTTAACCTTTGCATTTATCATGCAATTATTAAATCAATGGCATTTTACATGCCTCTTCGCGGCATCCAATCCCGTACTCCTAAACTCCTATCCAGTACATTCGATTATCCAACAGTCAGGTCAGATCAAAGCGTTTCCTCTAAAAGCCCCTCATTCGCCATAATTTCTCCCAAACATCTTGTGAAAAGAATGCCTAGTCTGTTCACACACCGTGGTATTACTTTTATTCCCATTTCCCCAATCCTTGAACTCCAATCCCTCCTCACAAGCCATGTCAACCATGTATCCCCATGCAATAGGTTCCATATCCTCACCAAACAGCTTCTTCGAATTCTCTTCTGAACCCCATTGTCGCACATCGCGTTGATTATGTAGCGCGTTGAGTTTCGGCGGCCACGAAGCATGGATGAATAAGGGTCTCGGAGTCCCTCCATTGTTATCGAAGTCCTCCATCGGATCAGCCTGCAATACAGCAGCTCCTTGATTTCGTATACCGAATGGAATCGGCCGTCGATGCACTGTGTAAAGTGGTGCATCCAACACCAATGCCGCAGCAGCAAAGGTATCCTTATCCCCTTCCCCTGGCCCGCCTTGCGATAATAAATGGTAATAATAATCAGCATAGCAATTGTAGTAAGCAGCTAACAGCAAAGTCTCCGCCTGCTTCGATTTCGAGACTAGTAATTGTCCAGCCTCAATCGTCGGTCTATTCTCCAACACACCTTCTTCCAGCCCAGCAATAGTGATGAATTGTGGAGATACGGTTGAGCTCCAGTAATCGGGCCAGAGAACGAGGTTCTCCGATAGGTAGGGTTCAGAATCGAAGAGGTTTTCAGGGGCTCGTACCGGGAAATTATCTGCGTCGAGGAAGAGAACGGATTCGAAAGAGGAGAATAGAATTGAGAATATCTTGAGTTGGTATTTATCGAATAGGAAAGGGAGAGTATATGCATCCACAATATCGGAGAGAACTATGCATTTTGCATTTAGGGCGGGTAAGATGGTCTCGCAAACCAGCGGTTCGTATTCATTTGGCGTGGCAAGAAAAACCTCTACCGGTAGAATTGAGCCTGTCCGGCGCAGAAAGCGCAAACTGACCAGCAACACAGGAAAATAAGCCCCTCCTGCCGAAGTCACAATACCTCGGGTACCAGGCTCAAACGCCATCGTAGGAGAATGATTCCGTATCCAGTCCACAAACCACATATGCGATCTGCGCATCGACTCCACATCCCCATCACTCATCTCCAAGTTCTTCAGCAGATTCCGCTTGCCGCCCATGAAATTCGCTTTCGCTTTCTCGGCCAGAACAGGAGGGCGACATCGTGGTGCGGCGGCTGCCAAGGTCGGTGCGATGGTAGCCCAAAAATCGGATGCTGATGCAACGGGGCGGACAGCATCATCTGAAGAAAAAAGCGAGGCGGAGATTTTGTGGAAGCGGTCGCTGAATAGGTACGATGATTTATATTCGATTATGAGTCCCAGAAGAAGGAGTATTGCGATGGCGGCGGAGAACTGCACTCGAAGGGGTGCTTGAAAGAACATGTCACTAAGGGTTCCGGGCTCGAGACTTTTCCTACTCTCTCAATGACTGATGGACCGTTGTTCATTGAAAATGATACTTCTTAAATACACTGAAATCTGGGGAGATTGCAGCCAGATATCCTCGAGCTGCTTAGTACGTTTGAAATGGCATAGTCCGGAATGGGGCGCAATGGTTTTCTACTTCGAACATGGTCGTGTTGACCTCCCTTAACAGCAAATACCCGTATTACCTAGAAAGGAGCGAAAGATTGCGTCTTTTGATGCATATAGGTGAGAGCTATTTATAAGGATGCTCAAAGATATCCATTTTCTAGAAAGGCAGAATGGGTTGAGAGTCACAGACTACTGTTTTGAAGAACACGAAAGCGAACCGCGTGTCGCATCCAGAAATTCGTCAGCGCGGATCCACCTCGAGTTAGCGATAGTAGTGAGGTGTCAAATTTATGTGGAGGCGCCCAATCGTGCCCGTCATGACTAGCCACCCTCGCTTTTCCTTAAAGGAAATTCAGCTCCAATTGCCCCCCTGCAAACACTTCCATCCAGCCACAAGTAGTTGGTGGATAAATGGACTACTAGATTTGGTCAGACGCCACGTGAAAAAGTTTATGCAGAACGTCTATTCAACTTCATCTACTACCTGTGAGTGAGAGTGAGAGTGGGAATGAGAGTGGGAGTGTGCACATGAGGGGCTTAGAAGCATACGATTAATACACGTACACATATACCAAAGTTTCGGGTTGCTACATCTATTTTCACCTTTCAAAGAAAGCAATTCCTTATGTACACTTTCTAACCCCCATTCCTCTGCCAGTCTCTTGATAGTCCCTCATATAATTATACTTGTTTTTAAAGCCACATCCCTCCCAATTGAACAGGACCTGTTGCATATATCGATATCAGATTGATATACGGTCGTAGGTTCCGACCTGGCGTCCTTTGCCTCCGCGATACCTGCTCCACAAGCTTATTTATAAAACGAGCTTTCACCTTCGAAATACATTGAGCTTCTCGAGGTCCTACATGTAGAAGTTTTCTACCTGTCACTCTACTTAAGGCCTCAGATCATCACCCGCTCTAATATAGGTCTTGTTCTGACTTTTTCAAAGAGATTTTGACTGCTATAGCAAGAGGCTATCGTCCCGGATGACAAAGCCGCCGTGAACCCATAATTGGCTATGGTCCTTTCGTCGAGTTTGCTAGAAGAGTCAAGCTCTCCGTCTCGCGGCCCCGGAAAATGGGACGGTCAGCGGCCTCAAATGATGGTCTGATTGTATTATCTTCAGCCCAGTTCCATTCAGTATTACATCAACACCTTGGTCTAGACCAGTCCAGTCTGTGGCAAGTTGTCATTGACGTACCCCATTGATCCCAGCAAAACCCCGACACCTGCGCCCAAAACACACAAGATCCGTCTTTTATTGAAAGTGGAAGTGGTCCTTCACAATGTCGTCCGTACTCCTGTCCCGACTATCCATCTCGATTTCTGTCGTTCTCACGATCTGGACAAAGCCTTCTAGATCGCTTTTACTTTTCCGGTCGCCGCTCAGAATGTTTGATTGTGACTTCCTTGAGCGTGTCTTCCCTCTTGTGTTGGCGTAGGTCGAGGGCACGGTGGTGCCGGCTCCTGTGACAGTTTTGAAGATGATGTGAAAGCAGGGACGCATAACGATTATAGTGGCTGCTAAGATGCCGACAAATTCTTCGACCGTAGCGAGGATGTTGGAGGTAGTATTGTACCCTTGGCCTGGTTAGAGGGTGACAGAAGATTTTGGGAGGCTGAATATATTCGATGGAAGCTGGGAAAGGATGAAGGAAAGGGGTATTGAACGTACATTGAGGGTCCTTTGCCGCGGCCGGGGTCTGGGGTATGTACATTAATACAACGCGCGAGATGGCGCAGGATGTATGGCTGCAATTAATCTGTTAGTCTACGAGGTTCTTCAAAACTGTTTGGTATGGAGATGGAGCGTCGCACATCAAACCCAAGGAGACCAGGAAAAGCAACTGCCAGACTTCACTACTACGTCGTTTCAATGTCAACAAGGTCGGGAAGGGCATGATTATAATCCACGCGGAAGTGAGAATGTTAATATAACCATTAGCTAGCCGAAACTGCGTATTGTTGATGCATGTTCCGCTGAGGTCGCTGTTCCAGGCTTTTGAGACGGGGCTACATTGGAAGAGCGACGCCATGGTGCCGCCGATGTAGTAGCTGGTAATGACAGCCGCGAGGACGTAATTGGTTATTCGCGAGATTCGAACGAGACCGGCTTGAGCGGTGTGGAATATCTCCATATAGATGACGCAGATGGACATCTTGACGAGACCGGTTTCCATCTTGAAAAAGACTTGATTAAGCCAGAAGAGCTGAAGGGATTTCAGTTGGTATACAATTGCTTCAATGAGCTTGACTGCCGTTAAACTTACAAGCTTCGGAGTCGGGGAGTTGCGAATTTTGGGCGGGAGGTCAGATTTGTGGTATCCGTATCCCCATACTGTGCTCGCTGTAGAAGATTTAGATATCCTTTCCTGGAATCCTTAACGGGGGGAGGCTCTTACCTCCTAGTACAAAACCTGCTTGACACAGTGCCAAAACCTGAGGCTGTCAGCTTACATCTCTAGAAGGAGAGGAAGATAGAAGAGTGGAAGTCAGGTCCTCACCAGGCCAAGGACGAGAAGGGCATCCGACAGGCCCAAACTTCCCCTCATAAATCGAAATACAATTCTCCATATCACCATCAAACCCACCACAACACAAAGGGCTATACCAACCCCGATCAAAGGATCAGAGTTGTTGGGTCCCGCGTAATACGCCGGCATGCTGAGAGGACACGAGGCTGTGGATCTGGTCTACGATCACAACACGATCGACAGAATGACTCCTCCTTGAAGTCGACGAGATGGGTCCTCAAAGTGGGTGCGATATAAGATCCTTAATAAGTAGGGCTCTCGAAGATATCTCATGGGTTTCATTATCGGATGCGACGGAGAATCTTACAGATGAGGCAGCTGCTCATCAGCGGCGGCGATGCAGGAACATCGCATGATTGCGCAGACAATCCCAGTCGCGAAAAGTACAAGATACTTTATCAACGCATGGGCACTGCTACCACGGACGGGTCACTCGGTACCAGGGTACGGGGGGGGTTGTATGCTGCGCCTTATCAGATCGATTTCGTTGGAAATCCACAAATCGTGGACTGCATTGATTTGTAAGCGTTTTCGTTCTATATATAGCTTGTGAGATTTACCTCTCCAAATGAATCTTTAAGTTAACTTTAGAATAACTGGATTCACTCAAAACTTGAAGAATCAAAAAGGTTAGAGGTCTCGATCCCTGGAGAAGAGGACATCTAAAACTCTGCATCTCCAACGATCTACATTTAAATCGGTCCTCCTGTTCTTCCAAGATTGAAATTTTAATCTGATTGTTGTAAGCAGGGGGCGGGATCCTGATGCCGTAAGTTATGCATGCGAGCCAACGAGAGACATTAGAAATACTAGGATAATGATTATCTGCGTAATTTTCTAATATAATTTTTTTTTCGGGGCCACACAACTATGATCCCTCCTTTTTTTTCTTTGATCCCATAAGCAAATTGGATCGTGCTTTGTGAAGTTTTATAGCCTGTATATTATATTCTTTCAACTATCGTAGTTATCTATGAAAAAGAGCCTCGGTTCCGTAGCGATGCAAGCCCCCTGTAGTAGGTAGGGATTTCACAGATATCGGTACCATCGATCCGCGGGTTCGTTTAGTGTAGAGTAGCCCTGTCCAAGCCACGGGCGTTCTGCCCCAATAATCTACCAAGGCCGCACCTTAACGGCCCAAGCAAATGCATGGGAATTTGCATGGCTCTGGAAAACCTGGCTAAGCTCTTCTAGTCTCTCGAAGCCGTCGCTAGAAGCCCGGGGTATGATCCTTCTTAGGAGGAGCTACCGCACTCCGTGCACGGGAAGCGACTTAGTTCATATGAGAGTGGCATGTTACACCATTTAGTTAAGATTGAATAAGAAGGCATAGCGGATACCGGCTACCTTGCGGGTTACCCATTAGACATAAGTCTCTACGAGCGAGTCTGCGCCGTGGGATTGCAGGTATTCGTACAAGTGAGTTCAGGATCTTGGTCCAATAAGATTGCCTGCACCGTGTCGCTGATGCTCGGGTCACGGGTGGATCTCAATTATTGCCTTGCAATGCGTTTTTAGGATTAGCATTTCCGATAGTGTTTTGAACCTCATTGCTATCTCTTTTTGTGGGTGTTTTTCTCCACCCTCCAAATTCACTTCCACCTCATCCCCTGCAGATGCTCATCTTAAGGAATGTAAATTAATTGTGAAAAAAGACCTTGTCTCTTCATCACACCACCAGCACCTTGGCTCTTTCTGTGCCTTCTCTTTCTGTTTCTCTATGCCTGCGTTTACTCGTCTCTGCTTGGCCTTGGCGGCGTTTACCCCGCTATGTGTCGCCACTAGCTATGCTCGCGATACCTTCGAGCAACAGTGCCTCTCCTTTGCGCCTGAGAAGCTGGTCACCAACTCGACCAGAACGCATCTCGAATACGTTACCAGCAACACGACCCTTCTGTTCCCTGACAATGTCTCTTCGTGCTCTCGCCCCTCTCAGTTGGTCTCGACCAACCTTTGTCGCATCGCCCTCTCCATCCCTACATCAAATCGTTCCAGCATTACCTTTGAGCTGTGGCTTCCTGAAGTTTGGTCTAATTCACGCTTAGTGTCAGTCGGCAACGGGGGTATAGATGGCTGTTTGTCCTCCTATTGTGGTAGGGAGAATAATGTGACTGATATTCGTGTCTAGGCGTTCACTATGAGGATTTGGCCTACACGACCCTCAACGGATTCGCTGCCATGGGGACAAATAATGGTCACAATGGAACCACTCTCCTCGCTGCGTTTGGCAACCCAGATGTCGTGGAGGATTTTGCCTACAGAGCGTGAGACGATCAAATCCAATCTAGCCTTTTTCATTCTGACATTCATAGCCTGCATACCGGTACCGCAGCAGCTAAAGTCCTAACCACGAGTTTTTACAAGAAAAGTATAGCTTACTCATATTACTTGGGATGCTCTCTGGGAGGTCGAATGGGAATCAAGGGGGCTGAGATATACCCTGATGACTATGATGGCATCGTGGCTGGGTGTCCTGCGGTTGACTTCGATAACCTGCAAGGAGAGAGAGCCATGTTCTATCCCATTACGGGCGCTGTCAACTCTACAAACTTCATCACCGCAGACCTTTGGACCGGTCTGATTCATGACGAGGTTCTCAAGCAGTGCGATGGTCTTGACGGTGTGATAGATGGTATCATCGAGGTGCCGGATCGATGTTACTTTCAGCCCGCCACTCTGCTCTGCTCTTCGTGGTGGTGGCCATGGGGCAAGCCAGCCGGCGAGTGCTTAAATGCTGCACAGGTTCTACAAGTCGAGAAGATATACGCTCCTTACCTCTACCCCAACGGAACCTTGATTTTCCCCCGTATGAACCCAGGGAACGAGCTCATGACTGTCCTCAAGTTCCTTGCGGGTGCTCCTTTCTCCTACTCACAGGTATAAATTTTGTTTTTTCGTACTTGCATCAGCTGACAAGTATAGGATTGGTTTCGATATGTCATCCTGAACAACCCGACTTGGGACCCCGCTACCTACACCACGGCTGATGCGGCTCTCAGCAACCAAGCCAATCCTTTCAACATCAGGACGTACCCTAGGACGCTCCCCGCATTCAAGGCAAAAGGAGGCAAGCTCCTCAGCTACCACGGCGGTCAAGACAACCAAATCACGAGTTTCAACACTGAGCGCTTCTATGATCAGATGACCCTTGCAGATCCCAGAATCCACGACTGGTACCGCTTCTTCCGTATCTCGGGCATGTTCCATTGTAATTCCGGCCCGGGGGCGTGGGTTTTGGGCCAAGCAGGCGCAGCGCCATCCGTTGGGATACCGTTCGACGCTCAGCATAATGTCCTTGCTGCGATAGTCGCTTGGGTGGAGAAAGGCCAGGCGCCAGGAAGCTTGACGGGGACCAAGTTCGTCAACGATACTGTTTCGCTGGGTATAGATTTTCAACGAAACCATTGCATGTGAGTATTTATCATATTTTTTTCCGAGGAAATATTAACCGTGATTGATAGGTATCCCAGCACACAGACATATATAGGCGGTAATTCCAAACTCACTTCAAGCTGGAGATGCTTATAGGAAGGGATTTTCGTATAGATTGTACATACACGCAAAATTTATAGACCGTGAAAATACCCCAAATTCGTAGACTGTATAGTTATTAAAAATTAGTTAGACCGTTATTAATTATTAATTATTACTTCTCGTAGCCTTCTTGAAGGGGGAGGAGAGGAGACCGCACCAGCTTCTTTGTGATCAGTCACTGCACGTCCGGTGATGATAAGACGACATGTCGACATACTCATATTCTTGTTGGATTTGCACGTCTATCATCTCATGGATGTATCGTCGCCCCAGCTCCAGTCAGGTAATGCTTCGAAGTGCAAAACGAAAAGAATCGAGAACAGGGTGAGAAATGGGATCACGTGCCTGAGGGATCTATTACCGCTTGCTGGTGGCCGCTCGAGGCGCCACGCCGCGCACAGGCTTTTCTTAACTTCTCTCACCTCGAAAAGTGATCAAACAAATATGTCTAGCTCATTTCCTGTTTCCCCAGAGCCCACAAAAGAGAGGTCAAGCGCTCCCAATGTTCATCAATATGGACGTAAGCTGTATGAGTACTCAGCCGAAGTTCGAGAACCACACTTCCTTGAATATCGCCACCTTCAGCGAATAAACCTCACAGAACTGCAGAACGAGCTTGCAAGGCAAAAAGTTGCGTTTTCCAAAACAAAAACTGTTACTCCCACGGAGTTACAGGCGCTGCGAATTACACTCCATTCTTATAGTATGACTGCCAAAGCCTCGTCGAGATCTAGTTCATATCCTCGGTATATCAACTAACAAGAGGTGATGTACTCATAGCCGAAGCTATTCGTGATTATGAATATATAGTCAGCCTGGCGCAGATGACCGGATCTGAGCGAGACGACCGGTACAATGACCTTCGCGAAGCGTTCCCCGCTATAGGTCTGGACTCCAGTCAGTCCTTCGACTCCCTCTTCCGGACATTTCGACCGCAGTCCTCTATCGCGAATGACCCACTGCGAGGTCTTCTCAAGTCTATCTTACCACGCGGTCTTACCTGGACAAGAGCTGAAATGGCTCGTCATGTGGGGGAGTTCATCGACAACAAGACCCCAGAGGATGTATCTCCCATCGTAGATAGAATTGCGAGGCTAATAATCTCAGTCACAGCAGGTGCAGCATTAGTTATACCCGTGGTGATAATGGAAGTGGGCACGCGGAGCGTAACAAAGAGCCTGATCACTATGAGTGTTGCTATTGTGCTGTTTGCGATCGCGTTAGCTTTCGGTGTAAGAGCTAGCAATCCAGAGACATTAGTATCGACAGCAACTTACGCAGCAGTTCTGGTCGTATTTGTGGGAACTAGTGGACCTTGAACAAGTAGATCGACGATGTACCGGGAATACCCTATCTATCCATAGGAAGTTTGTCTGAGTAATGTGGATAGCCAACGAAACCGCTGATTGGGGTGATACAATCATGTTGGGACCAGTGGTAGATTCCGGCTTAAACACCTTTTAAATTGCAATTATTGTGATTTTGATTCGAATAAGAACTCAAGTCGAAATTTGATATCATGGACCAATTAGATGGAGGCTTGATGGATCAGCCATATTATAAAGCTCAGCTGAGCATCTTGAGTTTTCTTACATATCCAATATGTCCTAATCATTAGAACACAAGATGTTCACCACTCTCTACAAGCGTCAATGACTACTACTAGTACCGAGATACAGAATAACGGTGGCTGGTTGGATTATGCATATAACTGGCGCCCTCCGAATGTAAGCTATGCTGCTGGCTGGTACGATGAGCCGTCACCAACAGGCGTTTCGAGACTGTTTGGTTTCTTTAGAGGTGAACTTCCACCTTATGTTCCGACACAGCTCGAATCCGCGAGCGCTACCTACGGAATCCTAGAGTCTTTGAAGACTACGTGCTTGAAGGGCACCGATCTGGTCAAGCAAATAGAAACAAACCGAGGACTATTTGGAAAGAGCAGCCTGCATGGAGATAGCCTGAGGTTGTATCATATCTTAGACGAATTGTTAGAATCGAAGACAATCACCACAATCGATGCATTCAAACCTTCGGACTATTACTCCAAAGATTCTCGATTGGGTATTACACCAAGTCTAAGCAGTCACGCGGCTTCTATGATATGTGCGAGATTCCAAGGTGTGAAATGGTCTATCAAAAGTGCGTTCTGTATACATTGAAAGTATGTAAATGTTAGCTAATGTTCTCAGGATCCCTATTGTGCGAGCTGTTGAGCATTGAGAAAGAACTTCGGAAGAAAGTTCTTGAGGTCTTGACAGCGGTTCCAGTCACCAAACGGCGTCCGAAATACCCCATTCTCATAAACCGAGCTACAGCCATTCGTACTCGCATTGCAACATTCATTGAATTTGTGACAGATAGGTTCAAAGAGGAAGAGGTGATTGTCAAGGCAGCACTTAACGGGATTCCAAAGAGCGAGAGAGCTCGGCGCAGCTCTCCGAAATTGACTCTAGAGTGGCGGAGAGAATTTAATGGTGCTTTCGCGATCTATGAGAAAAATGGGAAGGTCGATTACTCACCTAGAAAGACGTGACGGGCTTTGAACAGCTTAGAAGAGAGATTTAAAACTCGATTCAGTGACGAATACTTTAAACTCAGGCGAAATTAGGTCGGTGAACTGCACTAGATAGCTCAAGAATCTCGACAACAAGATCCTGTTCTCCTTCTCCTTGAGCGGGGAGAATGATTCTACTCATATTTAAAGACTATCCCAGAAATGAAGGAACGATGGCGAACCAAATTAGAGTAGTGTGATGGTGTTAAGACAATGGTCTCAATTTCAGCGGCACCGTGACACCGTGGTTTGAAAGCTGGGGGCGAGAGGCGACATCAATGCTTCACAGAAATCGTCAACCGGTCTAGCCGGGGTGCATTTGAGGACTGTCAACTCCTGACTAAACTCCATCAGATCACGTAGTAGCTCCTAAATAACCCCTTGGCAGCCCGCTGGTAGCAATCCCACCCTAATCACGCGTGCACGTGAAGATAAGGAGCTCGTAGATCCTCGGTCATCGATCGAACGTTCAAACACAACAAATCTATGCAATCCTCTTCCTTCACATCCAATCCTACAATGTATCACCTAACCCCATCCCTCCAGCAAAATCCTCTCACAACCCAAACCCAAACCCAAACCCAAACCAATCTCCCCATCACAATTCCACTCCCACCTCTAACCTTCCACCCCTTCCCCCACCTCCCAACCGAACTCCGCCTCCAAATCTACACCCTCACCCTACACCCCCGCATCCTCAAAATATCTTACTCCCCCGTTCACCAAACCTACATCTCCAACACGGCGCCCCCGGTTCTCCTCTCCCTAACCCACGAATCGCGGCTCCTCGCCCTCTCCACCTACCTTCCCCTCCACCTCGGCCGCCCGTCCCCCCACCACATCATCCCATTCTCCCCTTCCACCGATACGCTCTATATTTCCTCCCTAGCACCATTTCTCCCCACGCACCTCCCAGACCTGCTCTACAATCTCAGCACAACACCGCATAGACACACAATCCGTCGCTTTGCATTAGATTTGAGGGTTTGGCAGGAATGCTGTGAGAAGGGATTACTGGGCATACTGGGGAGGATGAGAGGGTTGAGGGAAGTGGATATAGTGGTTGAGTTTGGACGTGTGTTTGAGGGGGAGGTGGGGTTTTTGGAGGTCCCGCGGTGGAGAGGCGATTTGAAGGATTTGGCAGCACGGGCGGAGAGATGTGTAGGTGAGGCGAGGGGGTTGGTGAGGGGGAGGGGAAAGGTGAGGAATACGGGTGGAGATAGGGAAGGGGAGGTGGAGGTGGAGGTGAGGGTTAGGTGTGTGCTTTTGATGAGGGGTGGGGAGCAGGCTTGAATTGGGAGGTGGTTGCAACGGTCTGAGTGGTTAGAGGGTGAAATGAACGGGAGAGGGACGGATAGATGGTATGATGGTTTTGCTTAAATGCTAGATGAACTCCTAAATGCTGCAGTGTATAAACGGAAAGAAATATCTACAACATAGGCTTCAGATCTTCGGCCACCTTGAATGGTGCTTCTGTCTTGCTCTTGATCTCATCTACGGTTACACCATCAGCGATCTCAGTCAGTGTCAATCCTGTCGCGAAGTCCACATCGAAGACGCCCTGCCACCCATTAGTTAAATCATTTAAGTGGAAAGAGGAAGACCTACCAATTCTGTAATAATCATCGATACACAAGCTTTACCCGTCAATGGGAAAGCACACTGCTTCACAATCTTCGCATTCCCTTTCTTATCTGTATGCTCCATCGTCACCACAACCTTTGTCTTCGAAGGGTTGCTGACCAAATCCATAGCTCCTCCGAAGCCCTTTATCTTTCCTGGCAACATCCAATTTGCCAGATCACCATTGCCGCTCACTTGCATAGCACCTAAGATTGTCAGATTCACACGACCGCTTCTGATCATGCCGAAACTTTCTTCACTGCCAAAGACTGCCGCTCCAGGCTTCAACGTCACGGTCTCCTTGCCAGCATTGATGAGATCAGCATCCTCTTTGCCCTTGACAGGGTATGGACCAAGCCCTAGTATTCCGTTCTCGGATTGGAGTTGAACTTCAACCTCCGGTCCCACAAACGAAGGGGCCAGCATAGGCATACCAATACCCAAATTGGCATACATCCCATTCTTGAATTCCTTAGCTGCCCTCCTCACAATACGCTCTCTCTTGGTCGCCGTCTCGCCACTACCAAGAGCCGCCTTCACATCCGGTTCGCTCTCGTCTTTCGCAAAGGTGTATTTTTCGATATTCTTGGGAGTAATGGACTGAATGACCCGCTTGACGTAGATACCAGGAAGATGAACAGCCTCGGGAGGGATTGCACCAGGCTCAACAATCTCTTCAGCTTCCACGATGGTCATCTTCGCATTTCGACCCATGGCACCGTTGAAGTTGTTGGCTGCGAGTCGGAATTGGCAGTTTCCAAGCTTGTCTGCTCTCCAGGCTTTCACAAACGCATAGTCGCCCTTGATACTCTCCTCCAGCAGATATTGCTTGCCATCAAAAACTTTGACATCTTTTGGGTATGAGTACTCCTTTGGTGTTCCATCGGGATTATTCCTTAGAGGAAGCTCTCCCGTCTGCACGACTGTGCCAAAAGCAGCAGGCGTATAGAAGGCAGGTATCCCCTTTCCACCAGACGCACAACGCTCCGCCAATGTGCCTTGTGGTGTCAATTCCAATTCGACTTCTCCAGTCAGATACATTTTTTCAAACGTCTTATTTTCCCCAATATAACTCGCAATCATCTTCTTGATCTGTTTCGACTTCAACAGCTTTCCCAGTCCAGATTCGTCCGTGCCTGCATTATTTGATACCGCAGTGAGGCCAGTGAGATGTTTTTGTTTGAGAACTTCGTCAATTAACGTATCTGGAACTCCGCAGAGACCGAATCCTCCGCATAGTAGTGTGGAGTTTGGTTTCATGTCTGTAATGGCTTCTGAGGCGGAGGGAAAGACTTTGTTGATTTCATGACGTCGAGCTGTAGAGGCAAATGTGCGAGCTATCAAAATCGACTGCTGTAGAAATTTAGAGCCGAGTTTGAAATTGAAGCTCTCAAAACTTACCCTTGAGGAGTTCCGAGTATAAGCTCTCGCGGCGCGAAAGCAGAGAGCTGCTGAAGGCATTTTTAAGAGGGAAGGACGATCTGAGCGCCGTCAATTGTTTAACAAGATATGAAGTTCTTAAGGAAATTTTCAGAAGAAAGAAACATTTGACAAGTTGTGAGAATGAAACAGGAGAAAGTAACCAAGGCGGAAAATAACTTACCCCAATCCTGGGGAAGCTTTTGGAAGAAAGCCGGAATGCGGAACGGTTGATGATGACGGGAAGTGGAGAACCGCCAATGCCCGCATCGCACGTGAGTGTCAGGTACCTGGCAGCGGAATGGATCCGCTGTGATCAGTTTGTCAACTGCGTTCCCCTTATTCGTGAGCGATTTTCATAG
>Ga0182030_10017079_pt1 | contig 14040 bp, 12 predicted proteins | sample 812S3MmetaG_FD_121299 | JGI IMG/M metagenome (GOLD analysis project Ga0182030, IMG submission 121299) | Permafrost microbial communities from Stordalen Mire, Sweden - 812S3M metaG (Illumina Assembly) | ecosystem: Environmental > Terrestrial > Soil > Wetlands > Permafrost | place: Sweden...
GCACTGCGGTGCCCTCAGATCGATCGCCTACACTCGTGGGCGCGCGCCTCTAGCTCAATGGCAGAGCAACGGACTCTTAATCCGCAGGTTCTGGGTTCGAATCCCAGGGGGCGCACCAGTTCAAACAGGGTTTTTGGGAGTTCGAAGGGAACGGGAAACCCATAAGAAACCCATAACGCGGTAGCCTGGGCACATGCAGGGCTCCAAGCGACTGATTAAAGGGCGCGGCAAGTCCGCCATCTACGAGCTACGGGTGGCGACCGGTCGAGACCCAGTCACCGGAAAATACGGCCAAGTCAGTCGGCGATGGCCCGGGTATGCCGCCGATGACCCCGAGGTCACCACCGCTGACAAGGCCTTGGCGAAGCTTGTAAAAGAGCTTGAGAGCGGCCGCAGTGGCAGGACGCCAGGAGCGGGCGTCACGGTCGACCAGTTGCTCACCAAGTGGCTGAAGCAGATCACCTCAGAGGGCCGATCTCCTACCACGCTGCGAGAGTACAAGCGCCTCATCGAGAAGCGGATCAGCCCCGCTCTCGGGCCAGTGCCGGCCGTCAAAGTGACCGCCCTCGAGTTGGACGAGTTCTACCAGGGTCTGACCGACGAGGGGCTCGCCCCAGCATCGGTGCGACAGGTGCACGCGATCCTGCGGGCCGGCTTCCGGCAGGCCGTCAAATGGAAGTACCTCGCGTCCAACCCGGCCACAGATACCAGCCCGCCAAAGCTGGTTTCGAAAACAGTCACGGCGCCCACGGTGGCCGAGGTGCAGGCCATGATTCAGGCTGCTGACGCAGACGACCCGGACATGGCCACGCTCATTGCCCTGGCTGCGGTGACCGGAGCCCGACGCGGTGAGTTGTGCGGGCTCCGGTGGGGCGACGTCGACTGGACCGGCCACACCTTGAACATCGAGCGGTCGGTTGCCACGATGGGCCGAAGGCAGCTCATCACAAAAGACACGAAGACCCACGCCGCCAGGCGACTGGCCCTCGACACCTTCGGGGAAGAAACCCTAAAGCGTCACCTCAGGGTTACAGAGGACCGGGCCGCTGACCTGGGACTCTCCGTGACGCCTGACTCCCCCATCTTCACCTACGACCTGGTGCGCCCGATCGCTCCCGACACCGTGAGCCACTACGTAAGGTCAATCGCCACGAAGGTCGGAGTGGACACTCACCTGCACGCGCTGCGTCACTTCGCCGCCACGGAGCTCATCGGAGCCGGCCATGATGTGCGTACCGTCGCCGGGCGCCTGGGCCACCGGGACGCGTCGGTGACGCTGAAGGTCTACTCCCATGCTCTGCCAGAACGGGACCGAGACGCGGCCGCTGCCCTAGGGAAGGCACTGACTCCGGGATGAAACTCCATCCGCCCTACGACTGAACGAGACGATTCACGCCCCACCGATGAAGCGTGCCGAAGGATGCTGAATCAAGCGCCTGCATTCCAAGCGGATCATGGAGAATGGGATTTGAAGGCCCGACCTTCGGATTATGAGCCCCATTTGAGCCGTCCACCGGATCCCCGGGCATCCATCTGCATCCTCCAGATTCCGCTGTGACCTGGGCTTCTCTCTCAGGCAGGGTCACTGACCAGGATCGCAGTCCCGACCGGACTTCGCACGTTGTAGGGATTTTGTAGGGTTCGCACGGACCTTCGGGTTCATGTGCGGGTTGCTGCAAGAGTCGACTGGTACACGCCGGACTCTCCGCTGTCGGCCGGAGTCTCGGTGACCGGTGCCGCGATCCGACGGTCTTTCGCGTTTCCGCCATGCCTGGCAGCCAACAGCAGCGGCCACGAGCTTATGGCTGGTGTGGTGAGCGTCGGCCGCGCCAGGTGATGCTCACGGCCACCGACGCGTGCACTTCGACCTTCAAGGCGTCGATGCGTGGATCACCGTTTGCGAAGCGGCGGTGTTGGCCGATGGCGTCAAGCCACTGTTCCTCCGAACGCATCTGCCGCTGACCGTACCGACCCGGCCGACCATTCCAGCAAGGCCTGAACACGAAACACGACCGCGTGTGCCTTGCGGCTGTGGACCGGGCGTCTTTCCACGGAGCGTTGATCCGTTTCCTTGGAGGACCAGGCGATGGCGAAGAACGCCACCAACCGCAAACCCGGCCCCGTCGGTCGGGCGATCCACCATCTCATCCCATCGCGTCGGCAGGCAGCTGTCATGGTGGCGATAGAACTCCCACTGACACCTTCGGGGCTGCCGGTCGGAGCGCACCTCGCTCTGGCGGCAGCGCTCCACGTGGTGATCGCATCGCTCAGGCGGCTGCAGCGAGCGAAGCCTGAAACACTCCGATTCTGGGCCTGACTCACGTAGGGTTGCCGCCATGCCAGTTCGAGTCGACGCGGCGCTGCAATTCGCGGGCGTGAACCCCTTGCGAGACCTCCTTCGGGCCTGCCTGAACGACACTCGCTATGACCGGTTCCGGTTCATCGTTGCGTTCGCACGATGGTCCGGGCTCTTCCTCGTGGACACAGAGCTTCAGAACTTCTCTCAGCGGAAGTCAACGTCTATCGAAGGCTACGTGGGCGTTGATCTAGGAGGAACGACGGTCGAGGCGCTGACCTACTTGAGCGAACTCACAAGCGCCACGATCAACGTCGTGGAATCGAACATGCGCGGTGTGGTGTTCCACCCGAAGGTTTTCGAGTTCTCTGGGAAGAACGACTGGCTCACCATCGTGGGTTCATCGAACATGACCATGGGCGGATTCCTTTCGAACGTGGAAGCTTCCGTTGTGATTCAAGGGAAGTTGGGCGACGTGTGTCCATCGAGCACAATGTTCGATCAGCTCGCACCTGCTGCACCGTTTACTTCAGACCACGTTCGCCCTGTGGATGGCCGATTGCTCGCTGAGATCGCTCCTCGACTCGACCACTACACGAAACGCTCCCCGGATTGGGGCGGCGGCGGGGCGTCAACCGGTCTGCCGCTTCGGCCCGACCTCATCTTGCCCAATCCTGGTCGCCCGCCGTCCCCTGCTGCATATTCATCCAAAGGTAAGCAGCGGAAGACGGGAGCGACGACACCCAGCCCTCGTGGCCCGGTGCGGACAACCGCTACGGCGGCAGCAACCAGAGATGTGCTGTTTGTAGAGCTATGGGACGAGACGCGGGATGGCACCCAGGTACAGCTCCCGCGACGCATGTTCACGGAGTACTTCGGAGCTGACCCAACCGCAGTGACCTGGATCATCGTCAGGCCGACCAACGGCGGAATGGAGCGGATACGCCTGCAAGGGTTCTCCAACTCCACGTTCCGCATCTCCCTACCGTTCGTGGGACATTCCGCTCCCGGCGCAGGTCGACGCGCCGTTCTCCGATTCGAGCGGTTGGCGCAGGATGACTACTCGTGTTCGATGTTGCGTCGAGGTCAGGCGGACTATGCACAGTGGCTCAAGGCATGTACTGAGCAGACCAGTCGCACGTCGAAGCGATTCGGTGTGGCTCCCTCGTCGTCGGCTCCGGGAAGGAGGCGCCCCCGCAGGTCCAGGTAGGCTTCCCATGCAACTGGACGGCCCGCCCCCGGGCTCGAACCGGAATGGGGCCCGCATCGTCTCAGACCGTTCTGCAGGCGGCTCACACTTTAGTTCACCACACGGATACGGCGCTTCTGCTACAGTGCCGTGCATGTCCTCGAATCTCCCCGATGAACTCCAGCGGCCAGCGCTCCAGGCGGCCATCGTCCGGGCACTTCGGTCAACGTACGAAGAGAATCAGAATCTCCATGACCCGGACGTGGGGCACGATGCAATCACCTTCGGCTCCTCAGTCTGGCGGAGCAGCTCCTTCTTCCTGCAGAAGGAGCTGGCGCAGGTCCGAGGCGTATCGGCGGAGGAGGTCAACCAATCACTAGCCATCCTTACCGGTCGTTGCCGCCTCAGGGTCCACAAGCTCGGAACGAGCGAACTGGACAGGGCCGAGACGTGCTTTCCCAACAACCTTGGGCCCTCTTCGCGAATGGGCGGGGACGACCGCCAACTCACACTTGACCTTGGCGACCCAACGGCCACGGAGTACCTCGATTGGGTCATTGGCCACTATGGCTCGGCCGACGACGGGTTGCGTGCTGTGCGGCTTCAAGCTGTGGGTAGCGAGCGGGCACTCGACGGGAAGATCACGCGCTGGGAAGCGATTGAGACGATCTTCGACGCCAGCCAGGGGGCATCGGTGCAGACCGACAGACAGAAGGAACACGACGATGTCATCGTCGTCCCAGAGCCCTCAGTTGCGTTGCGTGTCGTGAAGTCCGAAGAGCAGAGTACGGAACATCCGGCATGAGCACGGGCGACCCACGTGTCGTGCCGGAACTCTTCGACGGTGACCGGCTTCGGCAGGCTCGCATATACATGGGGTTGAAGAAGGTCGATGTTGCCCGGGCAATTGACGTAACCCCTGCCGTCATCGGCCAGTACGAGAGTGGAAAGACTCGTCCGCGCAGTGGCGCGTTTGCCTCGATCGCTCTTCACCTCGGTTTCCCGCCGGAGTTCTTCGAGCGGCGGCGCCCCGTGACGCAGGTGACAGAGAGCCAAGCGCACTTCCGCAAACTGCGATCGACCAGCAAGCTCGAACGGGATCAAGCCCTTGTTCGACTTGAGTTTCTTGCCGAGGTTCTTGCCGACGTAGAGAGGCACGTGCAGTTCCCTGACGTCGATCTTCCCTCGTACCCAGTCCCCGACGACGCTCCCGACACCGAACCTGAGGCGGCTGCGACGGCGGTCCGGAGCGCATGGGGCCTCGGTCTGGGGCCCATCGACAACGTCGTTCGTCTTATCGAGGGTCGAGGCACGGTCGTCCTACGACCAGCTGTTGGCGCATCGGGGGTTGACGCGTTCTCAACATGGATGGGGCATAGGCCCGTCGTGGTTCTGGGGAGCGACAAGGCTGACGCTGCGCGATCGCGGTTCGACGCTTCTCACGAGCTTGGTCACCTTGTGATGCATCACGATGCCGAGCCTGGGCGTCACGTGATCGAGCAGCAGGCCCATCGATTTGCGGCAGCATTCCTGATGCCAGCAGACAGCATCGCTAGGGAGTTCCCGAGCCGCATGAGCTGGCCGGCCTTCTTCAACCTGAAGGAGAGGTGGCGTGTGTCCTTGCAGGCTCTTCTCTACCGCGCGAAGACACTCGGAGCACTGAGCCCCGATGCATACCAGCGGGCCCAAATTCACGTCTCCCGGCAAGGTTGGCGAGATCACGAGCCAATCGACATCGGCCTTCCCGAGGAGCCAGCACTGCTCGGCAAGGCGTTGGACCTAATGCGTGCCGAACTCAGCATCGACGAATCCAAGATCGCTGCCGAGTGCCGACTCCCCGATGCGGTCTTCAGGGCGTTGCTGGAAGGCGCTGTACCCCCGATCCAACCCCGACCTCGCATAGCGGTCGAGTAGATGTACTCGCTGTCACACCCTTCCTTTACCCTCTCCACGTGCGCGGCGGCCGCTGTCCGTCGAGCGCAGGATGTTCCGCTTATTCGACGGAGTGACCCTTGACCATCTATGACGGACGCCTAGAGCTGACGTGGACAAACAAGCATTTGCGATTGCTTGCGCAGGAGGACGGCTCGTATGAATGGGTGACGCCCACTGACTACAGGGTCGCCGAGGTGCGGCTCATTCACGATGTCACGACCCTAGGAGAGGTGGGTACGACGCGAGTCGGTGACAATTTGCTGATCCGGGGTGACGCCCTCAATGCGTTGACAAGCCTCGCGAACTTGCCAGAGTTCGCGGCTGAATACCAGGGGAAGGTGAAGCTCGCCTATATCGACCCCCCATTCAACACACAACAGAGCTTCCTCCACTATGACGATGCGCTGGAGCATTCCGTCTGGCTCACGATGATGCGTGATCGACTCCTTCAGATCCGCGACCTCCTGTCATCGGACGGGTCGATCTGGGTCCATTGCGACGATGCAGAGCAGTATCGGCTCAGGTGCGTCATGGATGAGATATTTGGGCCTGCGGCGTTCATTGCGACGATCGTGTGGCAGAAGCGATACTCGCGAGAGAACCGTCCCGCTATCGGTACCGCACACGACTACATCGTCGTGTATGCACCGCAACCTGATCGATGGAAATCTCAGCGCAACCTGCTCCCCTCGGATCAGCGCACTGCCCGCCAATATCGAAATCCCAACGATGACCCACGGGGGCCTTGGCGCGCGATACCGATGAACGCTCAGGGATACCGGCCCAACCAGATGTACGACATCGTCGCACCGTCAGGAAACATAAAGCGCCCACCAGATGGCTCGTGTTGGAAATACGTGAGAGAGACATTTGACAGGTTGCAGGCGGAGGGTCGGATCTACTTCGGAAAGGATGGGGACGCTCAACCATCCATCATTCGATATCTTGACGAAGTCGAAGGGCTCGTACCCTGGACGTGGTGGCCACATGAAGAGACCGGTCACACGGATGAGGCGAAACGAGAGATCCAAGCATTGTTTCCCGGCCTTGAAGCGTTTGACACGCCCAAGCCGGAGCGTCTCTTGGAACGGATCCTTCGAATATCCACGGATCCGGGCGACATAGTCCTGGACTGCTTCCTTGGGTCTGGCACAACTGCGGCCGTCGCCCACAAGATGGGGAGACGATGGGTCGGCGTCGAGCGAGAGGCCTCGACGATCGAGTCCTACGCGCTTCCCCGTCTCACGAAGGTGATAGAAGGGGAAGACCCGGGTGGGATCAGCACCGTTGAGACAGCCACAGGCGACGGGCTCCCCGACGGGGTGGCAAGCGGCGAAGCCAAGGCCGCTGCGAAGGTCCTGAACGCGCTGTCTAGGGCCGGAATGCTCGATGATGTCGACGGGCTAACCAACGGGTCTCTGAAAGCGTTGACAACAACGCTCAGCAATGCAGACAAATCCATCGCTGAGACCGCGTGGTCTGGCGGAGGCGGGTTCCGAGTCCTCGATGTCGCTCCGTCAATGTTCGAGGCACAGGATGGTCTGGTCTTCCTCGCCGACTGGATGACCAATGGGAAGCTGTCCGAGGCGACGGCTGCCCAGCTCGGGTTCACCTACGTGGCCGATCCCCCGTTCTCAGGTACTAAAGGACGCATTCGGCTCGCGGTCGTCGATGGGGTGGTCAACGAGTCCGTCGTACGCCTGTTGGTGAGCGCCTTGCCGGAGCGAGAGCGCGTCGTCATCTGTGGGACGGGTATCGACACGGACGCTCGTGCGATCCTGCGGGAGCTGCGTCCAGGCTCGACTCTGCGCAAGATTCCGGCAGCATTGCTGGACGAGTACAGGTCCTCCCGCCAACTTCGTCTCAGCCTCGACGGGGCCGTGATCGCGGACCTGGCAGAGGTGGAATCCTGATGGCCGACCTCACACTTTATGAGGATCTCATCGCCGAGATCGCTTCGCGCCTCGATCTTCGTGAGCCGAACCGTGAGGCGGTTCGAACGATCAACGCTGCAGTGTCGCAGTACTACGACATCGAGGAGCAGCTTCCTCCGTTCGAGGCGGTTATCGACTCGGCAACTGGTGTAGGCAAGACCTACATCCTTGCCGGAGCAATGGAGTTGTTCGTCGCGGCCTACGACGTGCGTGACTTCGTGATTGTCACGCCGGGCCGGACCATCCTCGATAAGACCCGGGACAACTTCAAGCCTGGGCACCCGAAGTCGCTTCTCGGCCCGATGAGCTTCCGTCCGGTCGTGATCACGTCTGACAACTTCGCGACACCGGCGATGCGCTCCGCGATGGACGACGAAATGCAGGTGAAGATCTACCTGTTCACCGTGCAGTCGTTGACGAGGCCCGACACGAAGGTGGGTCGGAAGACGCACAAATTCCAGGAGGGACTTGGCACCGAGTTCTATGGGCACCTCCAGTCCACCGAGAAGCTGGTCGTGTTCGCGGACGAGCATCACTGCTACTACGGCCCGGCCTTTTCCAAGGCCGTACGTGACCTTGACCCTTGGGTCCTGATCGGGTTGACGGCGACGCCGGACAAGAAGACGCCAGAGGATCAGATCATCTTCCGGTACCCGCTTGCGGCCGCGATCGCGGACAAGCTCGTGAAGACGCCGGTGATCGTCGGACGCAAGGATGATCGGACGGATTCGCTCACCAAGCTGTCTGACGGTGTGACGCTGCTGAACGCCAAAGCCGACGCAATCTCGTCGTACACCAAGGCCACCGGCGCGGACCCTGTCAACCCGGTGATGCTCGTGGTGGCAAAGAGCATCGAGGATGCGGACGAGTACGGCGGCATCCTGCGGTCTGCGGAGTTCTTCGGTGGCGCGTACGCCAACGCTGTCCTGGTCGTTCACTCCAACGCACCGGACGAGGCTCTGGCAGACCTTGCGACCGTCGAAGATCCTGCATCGCCGATACGGATCATCATCTCGGTCGGGATGCTCAAGGAAGGTTGGGACGTCCGCAACGTGTACGTGATCGCCTCGATGCGAGCGAACGTCTCTGAGATCCTGACCGAGCAGACCCTCGGCCGTGGGATGCGTCTGCCGTTCGGCGCGTACACCGACATCGAGATCCTCGACACCTTGGAGGTCGTGGCCCACGAGCGGTACAGCGAGCTGCTCAAGAAGCGCGGCGTCCTCAACGAGGCATTCGTCGACTACCGATCGTGGGCGGCCCTTCGCACGAATGCTCAGGGCCAGACAGTGGTAGTCACCGAAACGACCGAGTTGGGTGCCGCCCCCATCATTCCGGCTGACGAGAACGCACCCGCGCCGGAAGTGGGAACCGGCGACGGCGTCTCTGCGCCGGTCGTCACTTCGATCGAGGCCAGGACTACCCAGGTGGGCGCGGCTGCGACGAAGATGAAGCTGGAGATCGGTCGGCGTCCTGATGCTCCAACGATCACGATCCCGGTGCTCAAGATGAGTGCCGTGACCAGCAGCTTCACGCTTGCCGACATCACGGACACGGACGCGTTCCGGAAACTTGGTGCCGCTCTGGCGGCAAACCCGGACGACGAGCTGAGCCGGACCCTGGTGGGTGCCCGCGTCGTGACTGGTCCGGACGGCATGAAGCGCACCGAGCTTGTTCGTTCAACCGCCGCCGACAGGATCCACTCCACGCCGACCCTCTTCGCCTTGCAGGACCTGCGGACGCAGTTGGTCGAGATGGTCCTGGCGTCGCCCGCTGTCCCCGCGCGCTCCAACCAAAGAGCCGCCGTCGCTCCGCTGATGGATTCGTTCTTCGACGGTCTTGGCAACAAGGCGGTCGAGGTGCTCTCGGCAAATCTGGAAAGAGCCGGAGCACGGCTCGTGCGGTTGGTGGCCGAGGAGCAGCGGCGATTCATGTCGAAACCGTCGTTCGAGGAGGTCGTTGAGCTGCGCGATTTCAACCCGTCGCGCGCCACCGACAAGACGGTCACGGCCGATCGCCTGGGGCCGTTCTCGAAAGCCTCTGCATACGAGGGGTGGTCGCGCTCGATGTTCCCGGTGGCTTGGTTCGACTCTGAGCCCGAGCGACGAGTGGCGAACATGATCGACGATGACGCAGCCGTCGCCTGTTGGGTTCGATTGCACATCAACGATCTGCCGATCCTGTGGAACTCGGCTGGCCAGTCCTACAACCCCGACCTCATCGTCATCGACGCCGACGAAACGCACTGGGTCGTCGAGGTGAAGATGAACAAGGAGATGACCTCCGACGATGTGCAGGGCAAAAGGGACGCAGCCATGCGGTGGGCGAACCACGTCACCGCCGATGGCAAGGTCGGCGTGAACTGGCGCTATCTCCTCGTATCAGAGTCCGATGTCGACACGGCGAAGGGATCATGGGCGGCGCTCAAGAAACTGGGGACGTAGAGGTGACTCCGCTCCTCGCCCCGCTGACTGCTGACCAACGTGATCTTCTGGGACTTCTCGAACGTACCTATCGGGAGAACAAGGTCTGGCCACCGTGGCAATTCGTCGAGCAGTCGATGGATCTCATGGGCCTGGATGCGATGGGGGTAATGACCTCCCTTCCTCAGCTTGGCAAGAAGCACGGAATCTATGGATTGACCTACGGCCTAACGTGGAGCCACGGGATGGTCGGTGGCGTGGTCTATCAGCCCAGCGACCCCGTTGGTCTAACCATGCTCGGGTTCCATCAGGTCGGTGCATCGGACATTGTCGACATCTTCCTGCGCGTGCTGGCCCTGGCGTGCCGCAAGCTGACAAGCTTCCAGCCGGACCCCAAGGGCGTGGTCACTCTGGAACTGACCAGCGACGAGGTGTTCGCCGAGTTGCAGATCGAGATCCAATCCGCCTCCGTGTCGTCCGGCGAACTCTACGATTTGCTGGAGCACGAGCCCGCCATGTGGACGGGGGGCCGCGGGAGGAGTCAGGACGGGACGTGGAGATGGGAGGTCAGCAGGTCAATCCGTCCCTACACGGACGTCCGGACGATCGAGGACTACCTCTCGGTCGTGACCCAGGCGGCAGAGGAAAGTGCGCAGCAGGTCGCGCAGATGGTTCCCCTGTCTCTGCCTTTTCCGTATCCGTTTGCGGAATCGGTGGAGTATTTGCAGCCGGCTCCTGCGTTCGAGCAACCCTTGTTCACGCCCCAGGTGCCGCTTCTCGGTTCGGCAGTGGACTCCGAACTCTGGGAGTACGTGAGACCACTTGTCGACGAGGGCCGTTGGGAGCAGGTTGCCCGTGAGTCAGCGGCGTTCGTCGAGACCAGGGCACGGCTGTGGACGGGAAGCAACAGAGATGCGCTCGATCTGATGAGCGAACTGTTGGCTCCGCCGAGGAACAAGGGACCGCAGGACCGTCAGACGACAGCTCTGCACAATGAACAGGAGGGTTGGCACCTGATGGCCCGCGGGTTCTTCCAGGCGGTGCGCAACCACGTGATGCACAACTCCGTCGGGACCGAGGAGGAGCTGCAATACGGCCTTGGGGCACTCGGAACCGCGAGCCTGCTGGTTCGGCGCATCCGCGAAGCGGCAGCACAGGCATCATCCGGCGGTGGCACGGCCGACGGGTCGACGCCTTGATTGACACGCGTGAGGGCTTCCCAGGTGCGGCTCTGCTGCCGACCCTCGATGTAGGCGAGGCGCCCCTTCGTCATGTACTTCGTGGCGAAGTCGGCCTGCTGCCGCCAGAGGACCACGTCGTGGAACTCGGGTTGCTCCGGGTCGTTGGTGGCGATCCGGACGGTGGTGACGTGGATCCCGGATGCGGTTGTGCGCAGTTCGGGCGTTGCGACGAGGCGTCCGACGAGGATCACCCGGTTCACGGATGTGCCCTTCGAGGAGCGCTTGGTCTCCGTAGTCTCCGTGGTCTCGGTAGTGGACTTGGTGCTGCAGGTGTTGGTCTTGCTGGCCATTGGACGTACCCCCTGTTTGGTGGATCGATGCAGCGGTGTCATCCAGATCAGGTGCCGAGCGGAATACCCCTCGCCGCAGGCGACACGCCTTTGGGGTTGCAGCGGACAGGCAGCGGTCTGGTAGCCGTGTGCGATGAGATCCACGACAAACGAGTGGGGCATCAGGACAGCGGGTCCTCCCCGAAGCACCGCCACGACAGGCACGGAAGGCAGCGATTAGGGAAGCCGGTCGTCAGCGCTGAGCCTCGTCGGGCGCATCAGCGTCCGGCATCCACAACCGAGGTCAAGGTCGGCACGCCGTACCGGCGGAGCGGAACCTTGACGGACGGGCCAGATGCACCCTCGATGAGGGCCTCCCGCCTGGGTGGCCATGGGTGCAAAGGGGAGATCCGATCGAGACTATGGGGACTCTCCTCTACGCTTCTGCTGGTTGAGCGAGCCGCGCTCGACTGTCGAGGACCGTCATGACCCAAGTAGCAGGACAGACCATCGCGCCGTGGACACTCCACGAGACGCTGGGGCGTGGTGGTAATGCCACGGTCTGGAAAGCCACGCGTCCGGAGTTGGAGAAGCCGGTCGCGCTCAAGCTCATCAACACCACCAAGGTGGAGAAGGAGCCGTATCAGCGCTTCGTCCGCGAGATCGGATTCCTGCGGGAGCATCCGGAGGTATCCGGCGTACTGCCACTCCTCGACGCCCATCTGCCCGACCAGCCCACCAGGGCAGACCCGCCGTGGCTGGCCATGCCGATCGCCGTGCCGATCGCGACGGCATTGGACGGCAAGCCGCTGGCCGACGTCGTTGCAGCCATGGCCGCGATCGCCGTCACGCTGACGCGGTTGCAGCGTGAGTCCAACATCGCCCACCGTGACATCAAGCCGGGCAATCTGTACGAGCTGGACGGTGCATGGTTGATCGGCGACTTCGGACTGGTGGCGCTGCCTGACGCTGACACCTTGACAGCCGAAGGGCGTCAGGTGGGGCCGGCGCATTACACGGCGTACGAGATGGTCCTGAATCCGACGAAGGCCGATCCGCATCCGGCCGATGTGTACTCACTGGGCAAGACGCTGTGGGTGCTGGCCACGGGGCAGGCGTGGCCACCGGAAGGCCACCAGCCGGTGGGACAGCGCCGCTTCGAGATCGGTGATTTCCGCCCCCACCCAACTGCAAACGCCCTCGACCAAGAGGTGGACCTGATGACGCGCCTCCACCCGGAGGAGCGACCGTCGAAGGAGCAGGTTGCTCGGGACCTGGCCACGTGGCACGAGCTGTCAAGCGAGCCCGTGCCGTTCGACGTGTCCAATGCCCGCTCGCGGGTGCGCACCAAGCTGGAGAAGGCGATCTCGGAGCAGGACACACAAGAGCAGCGGAAGGACCTGACGCACGCAGCGATTCGCCGACTCCAGGAATTGACGGCGCCGCTCAATGAGGGGTTGAAGAGCCTTCACCCGCGTACCAAAGTTGACTCGCAGTCAGACGAGATGACCCGGAACATCCTCCGGACCCACTATGGCAAGGAGGTGGTGTTCCGATGGTTCCGGTGCACGGTCGTTGCACCGTTCGATGACTGGCCCGGCTCGACAGCACTGAAGGTGGGCCGATCGGTTGAACTCTTCGACGACGGCGTGATCCAGCTCCGCCTGATGGTGCACGTCGGCCCGCAGGGCGTGATGGGGACCGACTTCGATTGGACGCTAGGAGAGATGTCTGCCCCGGTCGGGAGCGTGGAAGCAGAGAAGATGCTGGAGGACGGCATCCGTGATCTCACAGATGCGCTGAAGCGCGGCGTCGAGGTGTTCGTCGAGAAGCTCCCAGATCCGCAGTAACCGCTATGACTTGGGCTTCCCGCAGATAACGCAGCGAACAGGCCTGTCCCAGTCATCGAGAACCTTCACCGGCTCGGTGGGATGACACTCGAAGTCGACGCGAGTCATATCATCGACCTCGGTCAAAGGGTCCAGCTCGTCAGGAGCGTCGTATTTCACCTCGGCGCTGATCATTCCGCCTGAGCTACGCCCGATTCCCTTGATGTCGTCTCCAAACTTCTTGAGCATCGGTCCGATAACCTGCGTGGCCAGCATGTTCTCGGCCAGCTCGGCCTGAGCCTGTGTGGACCAAGTGTTGGCCTCCGCCTGAACCCCACAGTACGGGCAGAAGTAGCCGCCATCGGCAATGGGTGCCGCAGTTCCTTCTTCTTCCTTGGGGGTGGAGTACCACTTGAGTTCACGCTCGCAGGTGGGGCATTCCCTGCGCAGGAAGCCGTCGGAGTCCAGGGGCATCGACATCTCCAATGTCACGTCGTCGTCGCTCATACGAGCCTCCAGAGCCGTTTCGTCCTGGTAGAACTATCGCGCCTTGGGCGAGCCAATGTTGCAGACTTGCCGACAAGGAGCCTGGTCAGGGCTCCTCGTCGGCAAACCGGCACTCCGTGCACCGGCACCCGCCGACCTCGCACTCCTGTATTGCCCGGCAATCTTCGAGGGTTAGGGGGCGTGTGCCCCGCTGCTCCCAGAGGTCACCGAGGTCAATCTCCAGCTGCTCCCGCGATTCACATCGCCTGGCTTCGTGAACGGGTGGCGATGTCTGGACAACTTTGCTCGATGACCTCGAAGGGGTCTGCTGCACCGACGGGTGACATCTGAGATGGCTTGCCCTGTGGGGCGGGCTGGAAGGATGTTGCTATGCCGAAGCCCTTTCCCAAGGAGTTCCGTGAGGACGTCGTGCGGGTA
>Ga0182030_10017080_pt1 | contig 14039 bp, 14 predicted proteins | sample 812S3MmetaG_FD_121299 | JGI IMG/M metagenome (GOLD analysis project Ga0182030, IMG submission 121299) | Permafrost microbial communities from Stordalen Mire, Sweden - 812S3M metaG (Illumina Assembly) | ecosystem: Environmental > Terrestrial > Soil > Wetlands > Permafrost | place: Sweden...
CTTCATCGGCCTTGTTGAATCAAACTACAGCAAAACTTCCGCGTTTCCCAGAGATTTCAGTATGCTGGTACCGACCCACCTGCGGACAACTCCACCTGCGGACAACTCTAAGATGCGGGGAATTGCCGAACGTGGGACGAAAGGGCGACGGTACCGGCGAAAGGAAGGTTGCAACCTTCCTTCGCGAGTCCGCAGCCAATGAAAGGTCTACACATGAGTGAACTCGATTCTTCTCCGTCCCGATCTGTTTCCGGAGCACTGATTGGCGTCATTGCCGTTGCGTTATTGATGGGGGTGGGAGGGCTGGTATGGACCTACGTTCTCACCGGCCGCCTGACGCGCCAGGAAGCCGCACTGAACGCGGCCAACGCACAGAGTGCGAAGCTGGCGGCGGAGTTGCGCGAAACCGATGCCCGCCAGAAGGTGACCAGCCAGGAAATGGGCCAGTCGCTGGGGCTCACGCAAAAGCAGCTTGAGGCCCGCACCCAGGAAGTGCTGCAGCGCGAACAGGTCGACAGCCAGCGGCTGGAGAAGGCGCAGAAAGCGGCGAACCAGCAAATCACCGCGGTTTCAAGCGACGTGACCGCCGTAAAGACCGACGTGGGCGGGGTGAAGACCGACGTAGCCAAGACGCAGAGCGACCTGGCCACGGCGGTCGGCCAACTGCAATCCATGCAGGGCGACGTCAGCGGCCATACCAGCCTGATTGCCCGCAACCACGACGAACTCGAGGTCCTCAAGCACAAGGGCGACCGGAACTTCTACGAGTTCACCCTGGTCAAAGGTCAGAAGAAGCCCGTGGGGACAGTGAGCCTGGAGCTGAAGAAGGCGGACGCCAAGAAGAGCCGTTTCACCTTGACGGTATACTCCGACGACAAGAGCTACGAAAAGAAAGACCGGAACCTGAACGAGCCGCTGCAGTTCTATGGCGGGAAAGATCCGGCGCTATACGAAATCGTCGTGAATACTGTGTCGGCCAAGAACACCGTTACAGGCTACCTGTCGGTCCCCAAGACCGCGCCGGTGCCGCCGTCGATTCAGTAGTTCATCGCTGCGCCCAGGACACAATCGCGGTGCCGCTCATTGCTCGGTTATCGGCCCCGCGGGGGTGATGGTCAGGTCGGGATGGTACTTGAGTTGAACCGTGAAGTTCAGGTTCTTCCTCGCCGCCCACTGCTCCTTGGTGACACGAAAGGCTGACACGATCATGCCTTCGTCCACCTGTCCAGGCTGAATCACAGCATCCCGCAGCAGCGGAGCGCTGTGCAGTGAGGCAAGCTGCGGGTAAGCCACAAAGATGCGGCCATAGTCGGTCGACGTGGCCGCGTAGCTGGAGTGAATGCCATCGTCCAGTTCGACATTGGTCAGCAATTCTTTCAGGACGATGGGCTCTTTGCTCTCGTTCCGGACGCGGATCTGGGCAAAGACCAGCACCTGGTCAAAGACTTCGCCGGCGCTCTGCACGCCTGCCGCGTCGATGGGCGTATTGATGGTGTGAACGGGGTGCGCCCACACTTGCGCCGCCTCTCCTGTCGCGAAGGGATGAGGCTGGTTGAGCAGCAGGAAAATGGCCGTGCCCACTGAGATCACCACAAAAGCTGCGATCAAGGCCCAGAGCAGATAGCTGCTTCCCTTGGCGTAATCTTCTCCCTCTGCGCTGGGGTCATGGGGTCGAGGGGCTTGGTTGTTGATTTGCAGCAGGCTCATAGCGCCCTTATCTTACCCTGAATGACATACAGCCGTCCTCAATTTCGTGAGACCCATTCAGGAGACGGGAACTGGGCGCGGACGGAGGGCAGCGAGAAACTGGTCCGGTGGAAGAGTGTTGAGCACGTCGCCGGGAGTGAGCCAGGCGCGCCGTAGTTGCCGGATGCCGAAGCGCATCTTGTCCAGATCGGTGCCGTTGTTATGCGCATCGGTGTTGATCACGATCTTGCAGCCCAGCTCTTTGGCGAGGCGGAGGTCGCGGTCGCAGAGGTCAAGACGAGCCGGCGACGCATTGTGTTCCACGGCCACCCCCAGCTTCGCCGCCGCAGCCAGGATCACCGGCATGTCCAGGGCATACGGTTCGCGGCGCAGCAGCATGCGGCCGGTAGGATGACCCAGGATGCGCAGGTAGGGGTTCTCCAGCGCGCGCACAATGCGGTCGGTCATCTGCTCTTTCGGTTGCTGGAAGAGGGTATGCACGCTGCCGATCACCACATCCATCTCTGCCAGCACCTCGTCGGGAAGGTCAAGCTCCCCGTCGCCCAGAATGTCCACTTCGATACCGGCAAAGATGCGAAGTTTCCCATCATGCTCCTCGGCAAACTCGCGATCGGTCTGGCGGATAAGCCTCACCTGCTCCATGGCGCGTTCCGGATTTAACCCGTTGGTCATGGCCAGATTCTGGGAGTGGTCGGTGATGGCGATGTATTGATAACCCCGGGCCAGCGCAGCCTCGGCCATCTCCCGAATGGAATTACGTCCGTCGGTAGCGAAGGTGTGCATATGCACGTCGCCGCGAATATCGGATTGCTGGATGAGATGAGGCAGCTTGTGCTGCAGGGCTGCTTCGATTTCTCCCAGGTTTTCGCGCAATTCTGGAGGAATCCAATCCATGCCCAGAGCCCCATAAATGGATTCCTCAGTCTCCGCCGCCACCACCGACTCATCATCGAGGCGAGCGAGAGCCCACTCGCTGAGCGTGTAACCAAGTTTCAGCGCTCTTTGCCGCAGCGCCACGTTGTGCATCTTGGAGCCGGTGAAGTATTGCAGCGCTGCCCCGTAAGAGCCGGAGGGAAGCAGGCGCACATCCACCTGCAGGCTGTTGGCCAGGTAGAAGCTGACCTTGTTCTCGCCGCGGGCAATCAGGTTGCGGATGCCGGGATAGTTGGCGGTGTACTCGACCGCTGCCGCAACACAGGTAATTTCGCAGGCCGGGCCGGTGACGAGAAGATCAAGATCGCCGGCGGTTTCGCGGCCCCGCCGCAGCGAGCCGGCAGGCGTTACCTGGGTGATGCCTGGAAAGGCCAGCAGGTATTCGGTGATGCGTTTCGCCGCTTCATCGGCGTCGTCCATGCGGAAGCGGCCCGCACTCTGGCGATAGTCCTCGATGCCTTTGCGCAGCTTGTCAATCTGCTTCTGGCCCATGCGCGGCAGGCTGCTGAGATGCCCGGCATCGATGGCTGCGGCAAGCTGGTCGATACTGCTGATTTTGGACGCATCCCACAGCAGGGCGACCGTCTTGGGACCCATGCCGGGAAGCTTGAGCAGTTCCAGAATTCCCGGAGGGTAGAGAGAAAGTAGTTCGTCTCGAAGTGGGAACGATCCCGTGGCGACAACTGCCTGAACATTGGCCGCCATGCCTTTACCGATGCCGGGAACGGAAAGCAGACGCGCCGCATCGGCTGAGGCCAAATCGAGGGTGCTCTGTTCGACCGCCTCGGCCGCCCGCCGATAACTGCGGATGCGAAAGGCGTCGCCGCCGTTGATTTCGAGCAGGCTGGCTGTCTCGTCCAACAGCCCGGCCAATGTCGCGTTGTCCATGATTCGGCCGCACTCCTGCTGCGTCCTCGACAGTATCGCCGAAGACAGGCAAGGCAGGCCAGATGCTCAGGCACCCGACAGACCGGAGAGGAAAACCATTATTTAACCAGGAAATTAAAGGAGATTCACAGGGAAGCCAGGGGCATGGCTTGCTGGTTCATGTTCCCCTGTTCCGAAAGAAATCAGAAGTCTTAGGCCCGGTCAAGCAGCCGCAGAAGAGGAAGAATCCTTGGCCCTGACCACCGCATCGGCTTGCGGACCTTTTTGCCCGGTGACGATGTCAAACTCGACTTCGTCGCCTTCTTTCAGCGATTTGTAGCCATCCACCTGAATGGCCGAGTAGTGAACGAAAACATCCGGCCCATCTTCGCGGCCAATGAAGCCAAACCCCTTGGCGTTGTTGAACCACTTCACTGTTCCTTTGTATTGAGCCACTGAACGTACCTTCCTTTGCTCTCGGTGGCGACATCTTGGGGGAAGCCGCTGATATTTGAGACGACAAAAGCCGGAGAAAAGTTGATTCACGAATCTGTAACAGCTTGCGCGCGGCGGAAGAAAAGACCCCATAACGGGATTTTCGCCTCAGCCATCGCCCCTGAAAAACTACGGTTTTACCGTCTTACACCGAGCTGACGCGCGTATAAAAGGAGACTGGTCAACGTTTTGCCATCGATGATCTTGCCCTTGTCGATCAGCTCCAGCAATTCGGAAAGTTTGACCAGCCGAAAGTCGATGTTCTCGTCCTCTTCCGGATGAGCGTCGCCGGGAAGCAGTCCTTCCGCCAGGAAAACCTTCATGGCTTCGCCCAGAAAACCCGGGCTGGCGTAATACTCAATCAGCGGAGACCATTTCCTGGCGCCGTATCCGGTTTCTTCCGAAAGTTCGCGCTTGGCGCCATCGATCGGCTTTTCGCCCGCATCCAGCTTGCCCGCTGGCAATTCCCAGAGAAACTGGCCGGCAGCATGGCGATACTGGCGTTCCACGACGACCCAGGGATCCTTCTTTTTCTTCCCCGGATCGACCGCGAGAATCACGACCGAGCCATTGTGGCGAATCACGTCACGGTACGATTCCCGCCCCCCCGGCTCGATCAGGTGATCGCGCAGCACCCGAAAAAGCGGCCCTTCATAGGCGATCTGTGAATCGAGCAACGTGGCAGTTTCTGGCGATGCCGGCTTGGCCGGTGCCTTGGACGACTTTTTTGCTTTCACGGCTGTCTTCGCTGCCGCCGGCTTCACCACGACATCCTGGGTCGGCTTGGACGCGCTCCTGGTCGCCTCTTTTGCTTTGGAGGGCGACGGGGAGGAGGGAACCGTCGTGGCGATCGCTTCTTCGGCTTTGGCGACTGCCTTAGCCTTGGCCGTGCTTTTCTTGAATTCCTTGCTTGTCGTCATTCTTCCTTCTCCACGTGCAACATCTTCAGGGATAACGGTACCATTCGCAACAGTTCGAGGAGGGTCTATCCAGCACACTCCAGGTTGCATTGCCCATCCACCGGAATTTTGGCATGAGGTGCCTTCGCAGTGCATCCGAGAGATAGCGAGCCGCATCCGTTAGGAGGGAACTGACCACCACCGATTAGACTCAATCAGGAGCCAGAGATTCTCCGGCCCCGGAAGTCCGAGAGACCCGCATTGACCACTGAATGTTTGCCCATCTCTGTCGTGCCGGGACTTTCCCGTCTCTTTTTGGACTTTTGCGGCGGTTCGAGCGCCGTCGCCCCTTGGTATGGTGCAGACGGGTACGCCGCGGGTGTACGCGATCTTTCCTGGGAAAAGTCGCCCAATTCCTCAACGGCGGAACATCGCTACCAGGTAGCAGACCTTCTTTCCATACAAAATCCGGGACTGAATACGCAGGTAGATCGGATTCGTCAGGGTTCCAAGGTTGTCGTCACCGGTCAGCAGGTCGGCCTTTTGGGCGGCCCGATGTACGTGCCCCACAAGGCTGCGACTGCCGTCGCGCTGGCCCGCCGGGCCTCAAGCGCCGGTCATGACCACCAGCCCGTCTTCTGGCTGGCCACAGAAGACCATGATTTTCCCGAGATCAACCATGTCACCTTCCCCGCCCGCCGAGAATTGCGGACCTTGACCTACGCTGCCACTCCAGCAGCGCCGGTTCCGGTTGGCGCCCTTGTGCTGGATGAGTCGATCGTTCCCCTGGTCGACCAAGCCTGGCAACTGCTGGGCTACTCGGATGCCATGGAATGGCTGGCTGCCGCGTATCGCCCGGGAAACACCCTTGCAGGCGCCTTTGCCGAGTTTTATGGCAAGGTATTCAGCGAGCAGGGATTGCTGGTGCTGGATGCTTCGGGCCGTGAGGCGCATCGGCTGGGCGCGCCTGTGTTGCAGGCGGCGATCGAACGCGCGGATGAATTGCATGCCGCGCTCTTGGATCGCAATGCCGCCATCGAAGCGGCCGGCTACCATGCGCAGGTTGCGGTTGGCGAGCATGGCAGCCTCTTGTTCGTGATTGATGAACAGTCCGGTGCACGGGTGGCATTGAAGCGGACTCCGGCATCGGCTGCCGAGCCCAACGGCATGTGGCAGGCAGGACGGCAACGATATGCCACCGACGAGCTGATCGCCATCCTGGCATCGGAGCCAGAACGCATTTCGCCCTCAGCGTTATTACGGCCGCTCTTCCAGGACACGATTTTGCCCACATCCGTGTACGTGGGCGGTCCCGCGGAGGTTGCCTACTTTGCCCAGTCGTCGGTTTTGTATGAACGCATCCTGGGCAAGGTCACACCTGTCGTTCCCCGTCTGTCAGCAACGCTGATCGAACCGGCCATCGCCGAGCTGCTGGACCGGCATGAGTTGTCTCTCGAAACTGTTCTCGCCAATACCGAGGAATCGCTGGCGCAGCGGCTGGCGGCGCGGGCGATGCCAATTGAGGGCAAACAACGGCTGGCGTCCGCAGGCAATGCCCTCGGTGCCGAATTGACCTCGCTCACCGACTACCTGGCCGGCCTCGATGAGGGTCTCGGCAAGTCGGCCGAGGTCTCGGCAAGCAAGATGCGGTACCAGATGAATCGACTGCGGCGGCTGGCGGCGAACTTTGAGTTGCAAAAGGAAGCTTCGCTGGGCCGGCATGCGCAGGCGCTCGAACAAGCCCTGCATCCACAAGGCAGCTTGCAGGAGCGGGTTTTTGGAGCGGCGTACTTTCTGGCAAGGTATGGTGTCGGCACGGTGGAAACGCTGGTCGCCGAGGCCAGCGACGGCTGCCCGGGACACAAGCTGATTCGTCTATAATTCGCTCGATTTGTTCACCTTGCATCGCGCGGGAGCTATTTTGAAAATTCGCGTTCTCTTTCTCCCTCTTTCATGTGGAGTGCTGCTTTTCTCTCTGAACCGCATGCTTTTTTCTCAGGCAATGCCTGCCGCAGCGGATGCCGCGTCTGGCTGCCCCGAAGCCAGCGCCGCCGTTCCCTTCCTAGGAATCTCGACCATCCGCCTGTGGCCCGGCGACGCGCCCCGCGCCAAGGGAACGGGATGCGAAGACATACCCACCCTCAGCGTTCTAAGACCCCAGCCAGGACAGGAGAACGGCGGCGCCATCATCGTGATGCCGGGCGGGGCCTACATGGGGCTCGCCGCCATCCTCGAAGGCAGGGAAGTGGGTGACTGGTTCGCGGCGCGTGGCTTCACAGCTTTTGTGCTGCGCTACCGGCTTGGCCAGAAGTACCTGCTTCCCATTCCGTTGGTTGACGCGCGGCGGGCAGTGCAGTTGGTGCGTACCCGTGCCAACGATTACCACCTCAATCCAGATCACATCGGCGTCATCGGCTTTTCCGCAGGCGGCAACCTGGCGGCCAACGCGGAGACGCAGTTCCAAACGGGAAAGCCGGATGCCGAAGACCCCATCGAGCGCGCCTCCAGCCGGCCTGATTTTGCCGTGCTGGGTTATCCCTGGATAGGAGCCATTTCCACCAACACCGCCCACCTGACCTATTGCCAATTGATGGATTTACTGGACAAGGGCCCAGAGCAGTGCGAAGCGTTACGCAAGCTGTATTCGCCGGATCTGTTCGTCACAAAGGATACGCCGCCCACCTTCATCTACCACACGACCGAAGACAAAACAGTGCCGGTCGAGCAGGCGCTGAGTATGTACAACGCGCTCCTGAAAGCCGGCGTATCGGTGGAAATGCACATCTTCGCGCACGGCGGGCACGGCAGCGGCCTCGGTGGAGGCAGCGCCGCACTGGATCAATGGCCAGCGCTGCTCGAAACCTGGCTGCGTGGTGAAGGAATGATGATCAAGAGCGCTGCCAAATAGAGGCAACGTTACTCGCTTCCTAGTCATTTCTCTTCTCGTGATGCTTAGTTCAGAAACATGGTGCGATACAGCGTATCGCGCTGCACCGGCTTGAACCCAGCATCGCGAATGATGCGGCGCAGCTCTTCTTCGGTTGTGCAGTTGCTGGTGCCCGCGGCCTTGACCACATTCTCCTCGAGCATCACTGAGCCCACATCGTTGCCGCCAAAGTGCAATCCGAGTTCGAGCACTTTCAAGCCCTGCGTGACCCAACTCGCCTGCACGTTCTCAATGTTGTCGAGATACAGGCGCGAGGTCGCAAGCACCTTCAAATACTCAACCGAAGTAGCCTCATCCCAGCCGCGACCGCCCAGCGCCGTGTAGTTCGGTTGAAAACTCCACGGGATGAAGGCCGTGAAACCGCCCGTCTCTTCCTGCAAACTCCGCACCACCTCGAAATGATTGACGCGTTGTTCCAGCGTCTCTCCGACGCCGAACATCATCGTCGCGGTCGTCCGCATGCCAAGCTGGTGCGCGGTGCGATGCACGTCGACCCAATCCTGCGTCTTGCACTTCAAGCGGGCGATGCGATGTCGGACCTCATCATCGAGAATTTCCGCGCCGCCTCCTGGGATCGAGTCCAGGCCGGCATCCCGCAATCGAATGATGGTGTCGCGCAGGCTCAGTTCGGAATATTCGGCGATGGCCAGGATTTCGCTGGCGGAGAGGCAATGCAGCCAGATATTCGGAAAGCGCTGCTTGATGCCGGTGAATAGACTTTCAAACCAGTCGATCTTCAAATCCGGATGAATGCCGCCCTGCATCAGTACGCCCGTCCCGCCCAACTCCTCAGTCTCCGCAATCTTCTCGTAGATCTTCTCAAAGTCGAGAATGTAGCCTTCGCTGGCCCTGGGTCCCTTGAGCGGCCGGTAAAAGGCGCAGAAGGTGCAGTACTCGGTGCAGAAGTTGGTGTAGTTGATGTTGCGATCGATGATGTAGCTGACGACGCCCTCGGGATGAAGACGGCGGCGAACCGCGTCGGCCTCCATGCCCAGGCCGATCAGGTCGTCGGATTGGAGACAGTCAAGAGCCTGCTGGCGAGAAATCGACATGATTCCATTGTAGTCATCCGCGAAGTGATGGGAAGTCTTGGCGCCATTTCAGCGTGCATATGACGGAAATTTCACCCTTATTCAGGACTCTTGGGCGGAACGGCCGGCGGCACAGGCTTTTCGTTCGCCGAGATCGTGCCTTTGCGCGGATAGGTCGAAACCCCCATGCTCATCAGGAAAAAGCTGAATCCCTTGCGGATCGAACTGAAGACGCTCATGCGGAAACCTCTTTCGGAAACGGTTGGCGGAGACTGCCCTAGAAGGAAACATCGGCAGGCTGCGTCACTTTCAGCACGGACTGATCGCCGGTGCGTTTCTTCCATGCCGCGCGTATCTCCTCAACCTTGAGTCTATTCTGCGCTGTATCGGGATAGTCGATGATGAGCATCTTGGAGCGGATATGCGATGGCGAGGTGCGGCCCTTCCCTTGCCACTGGCCATAGACATCGACAACGCTCAGCCCGTCAGGAAATCGCGGCGTAACTTCCCTGTCGAGAAAGTCGCGCCACGCTGCTTCGCTGACGCCTTTTTCGGGCATGTCCGCCGGTCCCAGGCCGAAGTAGAGGCGAGTATCCACCCACCCTTCCGCTTTTGCAGGATGCGCCGCGTCGCCCGTCAATGTAGGGCTCTGCGAAAACAGTCGCGGCAAACTCGAGCCCAGGCCAAGAAGAATCAGGGCCACCATCAATGCCCGCAGCGTTTTCTTCATCTTCGTCCCTTCGATAATCGTTAGGAGAGAACCGTGAGGCCGTCAAATCCTTGTGGGTGAAACCTGGTATGGATCTGGCCCGAGGAACTTGTTGAAAAACTTCGAAATGCCGTGCCTCGTAACAGGGCACGACTTCAGTCGTGCCAATAAAGCCAATTAAATCAAGAGGGCTTTAGCCCCTGCGGGACGATTTCCCATCAATTGCATTCAACTTAGACTTTCAACAAGCTTCTGGCGGACCTACCTGCCCAGATCCGCAGGAGGAGCGGGCGCTGGTGTTCCCAGGGTCGCAGTGGCGGCATCGAGATGAAGAGGCTGCTTAAGCAAAATCAACGCCACTGGAGGCAGCGGCTTGTCGGCGTTCGCTAAGAGCACACTCACCTGCCACATCTCGGTTTCGGTCAGGATCTTGTTATAGGCCGGCATGCCGCTCAGGCGAATCCCATTTGCCACCTTCCAGTAGGTTTCTCCCGGGGGATCGTCGCTCACACCGACCACGCCATGGCCGTGACTTTCCCAAAGTTGAGGAACGCCGGGAAACATATTCCCGCCAATCTTCGACGTATTGCCGGAGACGCCGTGGCAAAAGGCGCATTGTTCGCGATAAATGTGCGCCCCAGCAACAAACGTAGCTTCATTGGCCTGCACAGGCGCGGTTGCGGGAGCTTCCTTGTCGATGCGCGCGTTCAGCGGCACATGGGTGATCTGACGTTCAAACGGCAAAGGAGAATCAGCGACGGCCACGGGCGGATGTCCATACTTGAACCACGCCCAGGCGCCTGCCGGCAGCAATAGAATTCCAACGACGATCCCAAACAGAAAACGGCCCATCAATCATCCCTCCGGTCTGACAATCATACTCATTCCAGCCAGCTTGGCCCGTATTTGTCCCCGAGGGATACACAAGGATGCCCTCCCCGGATACCGATTCGAAAGCAGAAGCGCATCAACCGCACTTCGCACTATTTTGTGGACAATGGCTCTGTCCGTTTGACAACGTGGTGAGAGCCATCCGGCTTCATGCTTAGACCAAGTTGATGGTTCAATTTGCGGGCGGTCCCGATGACGGCATTTCTTGAGCCGCATTCCGCATTGGAAAGGAAAGTTCCGTGGCAGATCATTCTCAGATGAAATTGGGGCGCAAAGCGGTAGTAACCGACAGCCGCACCCTGCAATTGGCTCGCTACATGACCACCGCGCTTCCCGCCGCTCCGGTATCGAAAGACTGGACCAAGGGCGTTTCCCAATTTGGCATGATGCTCAACGACAAACTCGGCTGCTGCACCATTGCCGGCATCGCCCATGCGGTGCAGATCTGGTCGGCGAATACCTCCGCGGAAATCACCATCCCCGATGCGCAGGTTTTGGACTACTACAAGAAGTGGGACGGTTATAACCCGACCGATCCCAAAACCGATTCTGGCGGTATCGAATTGAACGTCCTTTCGAGTTGGCAAAAGGGCGCATTTTATCGCCATAAACTGATTGCATTCGTCGATCCACCGGTCGGCAACCTGGACTTGATTCGGCAGGCCATTTGCCTGTTCGGCGGAGTGTATGTCGGGATCTCGCTTCCTCTCACCGCGCAGACTCAGGACGTCTGGGATGTAGTGCCGGGCAATGGAGCCAATGCCAAGTCGGGCAGTTGGGGCGGCCACGCCGTCTTCGTGCCCAGGTACGACGCCACCAGCTTCACCTGCATTACCTGGGGCGCGTTGAAGACCATGACCATCGACTTCTGGAATGCTTACGTGGACGAAGCGCATGCGCTGCTGAGCCATGATTGGATTGATTCCAAGGGGTCGCCCTCTGGTTTCAAGCTGGAGCAGTTACAGTCGGACCTTAGCCTCATTCACTGACCCTATCCACGAAGAAGGACACGTCCACGGCGGAGCACAGAAAATTGCCCCCGTCCCAGGAGCATGGATACCGAACGGGGGATTGAGCCGTCACACACCTGTCCTTCCGCTTTCTAATCCCGGTCGTTCAGAGGCTTTTGGGGTATGCAGCCTGCCGTTCCGCTGGAATGTGATTGAATACGGAAGGGGCTGTTGCCGTTTTTGGCATGCTTCTTGATTGCCCTGGAGGTATCTCGATCCTGATGTTTTCGTTGAGTCGTCCTGTTCTTTTGCTCGTTCTTTCCGCATCCGCCGCTCTTTCGCTGCAAGCAATGCCGATGCAGGCCCCTGATGTGCATGCCCCTGATGTGCATGCGCCCGATGCTCAAGCGCCCGATGCTCAAGCGACTGGCGCGCAAACCCCGAGTTCGCCCAGTTCTTCGAGTGCGCCCGGCGCGCCGGCCGCCCCGCAAGCGCAAACCCCGACTGCCTCTTCGCTCAGCGTCGCCGCCCGCATCCGGGCTCGCCGTGAACAGCGCCGCGCAACAGCGATTCACGACGTCTACAGTCACCTCTACGATTTGCAGATAGGCGCAGGGTTCACTCGCACCATTCCCGGACCGGGTGCCGTTGCCGGCGCCGGACTGCAGCACTTCAACCTGTACGCCTATGATTTTGAGCTGAGCCGTTACTTCGATCAGCGTCTGGGCATCACTGCGGATGCCCGCGGATCGTATGGAACATCCTTCCTGGGAAACAACCAATACAACCAGTTGCATCCAGCTATCAGCCAGTACTCGGGAATGCTCGGGCCGACGTATCGCCTCATGCTGCAACCCAGGTATTCCATCTCCGGTCGCGTCCTGGCTGGGGTTGTCTATGGCAATTTCTCCGGGGACACGGACGGATTCGGCACCAAGCTTCTTGGCCTCTACCCGGACGGAGTGGCAGCCAGCGTCAGCGCCAGTGTCCCGTTTGAATTCAATCTCACGCCCAATGTCGGCCTGCGCGCGTCCCCCGAATACCGGCTCACCACCTTTGGCTCATCTATCCAAAATGGATGGGGCGCTACCGGTGGTATCGTGTATCGCTTCGGCAAGCAGTAGCGATTTGAGGTTAAGAGGGCTTGGTGTGCCGTCACAGCCCGAGAAAAGGCTGGCCTTGGGCTCAATCAGACCGCTCAAACCTCCTGCGTTGACAGTTTTGTGAAAGGGTACGACTTCAGTCGTGCCAGATAATCCAATTGAATGAATGGGATTTACAGGGTGCGGAAAAACTCGATTTCAAATGTTTTGTGAAAGGGCACGACTTCAGTCGTGCCAATAAACGCCGCGGAATGACGGGGCTTTAGCCCCTGAGGCATGCTCCTCGACAAACCGGCCGACATTCTGCGTTGCATGGAGTCTGTTCAGTCCTTGCGAATCGTCAAGGAAACACAGATGCTCCAAATCAGCGTGTCCGGCCGACTGCTTAGCCTCTGGTCTTTCCCCAGCCGAACGCAGCGAATCTAGTCAGCAGAGAAAGGCGCGGGCTCCGGCTCGCGCTTTCTCTGTCTCGAACTTATTGAAGAATGGGGACGCCGCCCAGATTCCCTGCGATCCGCTGCTGCCACTCCGCCGGCCCGGTCTGGTGAATGCTGACGCCCTTGGCGTCGACCGCGACGGTGACCGGCATGTCCACGACTTCAAACTCGTAGATCGCCTCCATCCCCAGGTCTCCGAAAGCAATCAGCTTCGAGCTGCGAATGGCCTTCGACACTAGGTAGGCCGCGCCGCCCACCGCCATCAGGTAGACCGCACCGAATTCGCGAATCGCGTCAATCGCAACCGGACCGCGCTCCGCCTTGCCCACCATGCCCAGCAGCCCAGTCTCGGCCAGCATCTGCCGCGTGAATTTGTCCATCCGCGTTGCCGTCGTCGGGCCGGCCGGGCCGACCACCTCCTCGCGCACCGGATCGACGGGGCCCACGTAGTAAATGAACCGATCCTTGAAGTCGACGGGCAGCTTCTCACCGCGGCTTAGAATGTCGGTCATGCGCTTGTGCGCTGCATCGCGGCCGGTGAGCAGCTTGCCGTTCAGTAGAAGCACCTCGCCCGTCTTCCACGATTCGGCTTCCGCGCGGGTGATGGCGTCAAGATTCACGCGCTTCGCCTGCGAGACGTCATAGGTCAGCTTTGGCCAGTTTTCGAGCGACGGCGGATCGAGATACACCGGCCCGCTTCCGTCCAGCACAAAGTGCGCATGCCGAGTCGCGGCGCAGTTGGGAATCATGGCCACCGGCAGGTTGGCCGCGTGGCAGGGCGCTTCCATGATCTTCACGTCGAGGACAGTCGTCAGCCCGCCCAGCCCCTGCGCGCCAATCCCCAGCCGGTTCACCTTGTCATACAACTCCACGCGCAGTTTCTCCGCCGTGGTGACAGGGCCGCGCGCGATCAATTCCTGGATGTCGATGTCTTCCATCAGCGCCTGCTTGGCCATCAGCATGGCCTTCTCCGCCGTGCCTCCGATGCCGATCCCCAGCATGCCGGGTGGGCACCATCCAGCGCCCATGGTGGGCACCGTTTTCAGCACCCACTCCACCACAGAGTCGGA
>Ga0182030_10017081_pt1 | contig 14038 bp, 7 predicted proteins | sample 812S3MmetaG_FD_121299 | JGI IMG/M metagenome (GOLD analysis project Ga0182030, IMG submission 121299) | Permafrost microbial communities from Stordalen Mire, Sweden - 812S3M metaG (Illumina Assembly) | ecosystem: Environmental > Terrestrial > Soil > Wetlands > Permafrost | place: Sweden...
GCGGCGGGGATCCCGCCGGCCAGCTGCGTGCCGAGAAAGGCGTCGAAAAAACGGATGGATGTAGGTAAGATCAGAGCGACCCGCTCTCCCGGCTTCAAGCCGGCGGCCTGCAGCGCACCGGCGGCGCGGAAAGCGCGGCTGGCTACGGTTTCATACGGAAAAAATTCGGCCTGGCCGGAGGCGGCCACGAATCGAGCGCCCACGGTGGAACAGCCTTCGAGCGAACGGATCAGATCGGTTACAGTGGCAATCCCGGCCCGGACACTCATGCGCCCGGCTCCTCGCGAACCCGCGCGGCGATCATTCTCACCAGATCGTCGACAGTTTGCAGATGTTGCCACTCTTCCGGTTCGAAGACACAGCCGAAGTCCGCTTCCACCTGCGTGACCAGCACCACCTGGGCCAGCGAATCCAGCCGCAGCCCCTCAATCAGAGGCAAACCCGGATCGATCGTCCCGAGCTGCTCCGCCGTCAAACCCAGGCCGTCCCGCGCGATTTCTTTCAGGTGTTCCAATATCTTTTCTTCGTTCCACTCGACAGCTTTGGTTTCGGGCACTAATCTTCCTCCTGAGAATACATCCTGTCGATGCACTCAGCGTACCGGCGCTCCAAAACCGCGCGGCGGACCTTCTGTGTCGGCGTGACTAATTCCGGATCGAGCAGTGCTTCCTCGCCCATGAAGGTGAAGCGCTTTACCTGCTCAAACGGCGCCAGGTCTTTCTGGTGCAGTGCGAGTTCTTCTCGAAATAACAATAAAATTTCGGGCGTTTTCAAAAGTCCTTCGAAGCTGCCCGAGGCCACGTTCTTGTTTCTGGCATGCGTCTCGACATTCGACCGGTGCGGAACAATCAGGGCGGTCAGGAATTTGCGGCCATCGCCCACGCCAAACACGTGCTGTACGAACCGGCTGTGCAGCAGCGCCTCCTCGGCGGCGGACGGGTAGACGTTCTTGCCGGTAGAAAGCACCAGCATATCCTTCTGCCGCCCGGTGATCCTCAGGTTACCCTGATTATCGAACCTGCCGAGGTCGCCGGTGCAGAACCACCCGTCGCGAAACGCCTTCTCGGTGCTTTCCGGGTCCCGGTAATAGCCTCTCATGACATTGGCGCCGCGTGTGAGGATTTCGCGGTTGGCATCCAGCCTGACGTCAATTCCATCCAGCGGCGGTCCAACGGAGCCTGTTCTCTCGTGCCCGAGCCGCGCAAGGCAGATCACCGGGGCCGTCTCAGTGAGGCCGTAGCCCTGAAGAATCACCATACCTATCGCACGAAAGAAATCCTCGACCGCCGGATTCAGCCAGGCTCCGCCGCATATCAGATAACTCAGGCCGCCCAGTTGCTTACGAATCCGTGCAAACAGCAGTGCATCGGCGACGCGGTGCAGCATTCTCTGCCGCATGGAAACTCGCTCCGGGACGCCCGCCCGGCTCGTACAGGCGAGAGCGTTTTTCAGCAGCGACTGGAAAATCTTTTGTTTCCGGGGCGGCTGAAGCCGCACCTGGGCTTCCACGGCTTCCTTGATTTTCTCGAGAACGCGGGGAACGCAGGCCATTACCTCCGGCCGGTGCTGCCGCAGCAGCTCCTTGAGATTGTGGGGGTCGCCGTACGCCACAGGTACCCCTAACCGGAAATATCCGTAACAAATAACGCGCTCAAAGGCGTGGGGCAGGGGAAGCACCGAGAGCGCTTGCCTGGCGGTCTTGAACTGGAGGCGATCCACGCATCGCTCCAGGTCGAACATGATATTGCCGTGGGACAGCATCACTCCCTTCGGCACTCCGGTCGTACCCGAGGTGTATACGATGCTCGCCAGCGCGCCGGGATCGATGGAAAGAGCTTCGGCGCGAATCCTTTCCCGGTCGGCGTCGCTGAAAGGCGGCGTGCCATCGACTATTTCCATAAATCTCGCCGTGACGCACTTCTCGCCATCCCCTCCGTCGACCGTAATCACACACCGCAGATCCGGAAGATCGGCGACGAGGTCCCGCAGCAGACTCCATCCCTTCGAACCAGAGACGATGACCGCGCGACACTCGCTGTGGCGAAGCAGAAAACGAACCTGGGCGGGCGAGAGGTCGATGTAAACCGGTACCACCACCATGCGCGCCAGGAGAATCGCGAAATCCGAGATGCTCCACTCCGGGCGGTTCTCGGCCAGAATAGCTACCCGATCACCCTCGTCCAGCCCCGCGTTTTGCAGAAAGCGCCGGAGCGAAAGAACGGCGTGAGAGAACTGCTGGGTGGAATAAGCCACCACGCGACCGGGCAGCGCCAGCGTCAGGAGCCGGTCACGCCGGAATTTCTCCACACTGTGAAAGAAGAGATGATTTAAGGTGAGCAGACTCCGCTGCGGATCCATGCTTTGACTCGGGTACCGGGTGAACTTCAAAACACGGCCCGCTGAGTGGCCACGCCGCATTGACCCCTTCCGCCACAATGGAAGAATATGCGGGCAAACGAGTAAGCTACCACATGCAACGAGGTCAAATCAATTAGCGGCTAGTACTGGATAGATAACGTTTATCGTGCCCATTTTTCATCGCTGGTACTGAGGGCTCCCGCCTGCCACTGCGGCGCCAGTTAACGACACCAAATGTAACTATCGTTATGCAGGTATTTGGGCTAATCTGGTTCTTTACTATTAAGAGTTTGTTTCACACGAAATTATCGGGGGCCATGTATGGCGCTGTCTGAGGATTCGATTGTCGGCACGCCCGCGGGGCGGGACGCCGACGGTCGTCGCGAACCCATTGCCATTGTTGGAATCGGGTGCCGTTTCCCTGGGGGCGCCGACACCCCGGCTAAATTCTGGGAACTCCTGACCGAAGGCGCGGACGCCATCGTCGACATACCGCCCGAGCGCTGGAATTCAGACCGCTTCTATCACCCCGATCACGCCAAACCCGGGAAGATGTACGTTCGCAAAGGCGGATTCCTGCGCGAGCGCGTGGACCATTTCGACCCTCGCTTTTTCGGCATCGCGCCACGGGAAGCCGAGCACATGGATCCGCAGCAGCGCGTGCTTCTCGAGGTGGGGTGGGAGGCGCTCGAAGACGCCGGATTGCCGGCCAAAAGCCTGGCGGGGTCGAATACGGGAGTGTACATCGGGGGGTTCACCCTCGACAGCCTGACTCTGCAGTTCAGTCCGCTCAACCGGGAAAGCTGCAACTCACACCATATAGCGACCGCCGCCACGATGACGATGCTGTCCAATCGCATCTCCTATGTCTTCGATTTCCGCGGCCCGAGCGTCAGTATGGACACAGCCTGTTCGTCCTCTTTGGTCGCCTTGCATTATGCGTGCCAGGGGATCTGGAACGGAGAATGCTCCCTCGCTTTATCCGGCGGCGTCAACATCATGCTCGTGCCGGAGTTTCCTTTGTGCATGTCCAAAGGGCACTTCCTTGCGCCGGACGGGCACAGCAAGAGCTTCGACGAGCGGGCTGACGGCTATGCGCGCGGCGAAGGTTGCGGCATTGTGGTGCTGAAGCCCCTTTCAGCCGCCCTTCGGGACAACGACGACATTTACGCATTGATACGCGGTACCGGAGTCAATCAGGATGGCCGTACCGACGGAATTACGGTCCCCAGCGCCGAGGCCCAGGAAGCCCTGATTCGACAGGTCTACAGCCAGGCAAACGTGCGACTGAGTCAGGTCCGGTATGTGGAGGCGCATGGTACCGGTACGCCCGTCGGTGACCCGATCGAAGCGTCTGTCATCGGCAAGACCGTGGGAGCAAGCCGCCTGGCTGCCGGAGTGGGCCCTTGCCCCATTGGTTCAGTCAAGGCCAACATCGGCCATCTGGAGGCGGCGGCCGGCGTGGCGGGAGTCATCAAGACCGCGTTGTGCCTGCGCTTTGGCAAGATCCCTCCCCTGGCTGGCCTGAAGAATCAAAATCCGAATATTCCGTTCGACGAACTGGGTTTGCGGCTGCCGCGCCATCTGGAATCCATGCCGGAGGGCGATGGTCCCGGTTTTGCCGGCGTAAATTCCTTCGGTTACGGGGGAACCAACGCGCACGCGCTTCTGGAAGAGGCGCCGCGGCGGGAGAATATCTCGCTTCGGGATACAAATGAACCCGGTGAACGCTGCTTTGTCCTGCCGCTTTCGGCGCGCAGCGAGGACGCGCTGAAGGCGGTGGCGCAGTCGTATGTAAACCTGCTTTCCGGGTCCGGCGCGCCTCCCCTCGGCGATGTCTGTTATTCTGCCGGCGCGCGGCGCGGCCATCTCGAACATCGCCTGGCGGTCATCGGGAAAACGACTGCGGAGATTGTGGCGCAGTTGCAAATCTATCTCAACGGGCAGCCGTCGGAGAACCTCGCCGCCGGTAAACCCGGCGCGCGCGCCGATACGAAACCAGTGTTCGTTTTCTCGGGCATGGGGCCGCAATGGTGGGCTATGGGGCACGAGTTGCTGCGCACCGAGCCGGTATTTCGCGAGGCGGCGGAAGCCTGCGATGAGATATTCCGAAAGGTTGCAGGCTGGTCGATTCTGGCGGCCATGACCGTGCCCGAGAATGAGTCCCGGATGCACGAAACCGAGATCGCGCAGCCAGCCAACTTTGTTGTGCAGGTCGCGCTGGCGCGGTTGCTCGAAAGCTGGGGTGTTGAGCCCGCGGCGGTCGTTGGACACAGCGTGGGAGAAGTGTCCGCTGCTTATGTGAGCGGCGCGCTGGGACTGGAAGACGCCGTTCGCGTCATCTATCATCGCAGTCGCGTACAGCAAACCACATCGGGGATGGGCAGGATGCTCGCGGTCAGTCTGCCGCCCGATGAAGCGCGGGAGTTGCTGCGCGGCTGGAGCGAGGGCATCTGCATTGCCGCCATCAACAGCCCTGCCGCGGTGACCCTTTCCGGCGATCCGGCCCCGCTCGAGGCGCTCGCGGCCGAACTTGAGCGGCGCGGCGTCTTCAATACCTTCCTGCGAGTCACCGTGGCTTACCACAGTCACCAGATGGAACCTCTGAAGGAGGATCTGGAGGCTTCGCTCGCAAATGTCCGGTCTTTGAATCCCGCGCTGCCGATCTATTCCACCGTCACTGGTCGGCGAGCTGAAGGCGAGTCCTGGGACGCCGCTTATTGGTATCGGAATATTCGCCATCCGGTTCTCTTCAGCGACGCTGTGGATAACCTGGTTGCCGATGGGTATACGATCTTTCTCGAGATCGGCCCGCATCCCGTTCTTTCCGCGTCCGTCGGCGAGAGCCTGCTGCGGCATAAGATCGACGGCCATGTGCTGAATTCACTGCGGCGAAAGGAGCCGGAGGGTTTGCATCTGGCGCGCACGATAGCCCGGTTGTACGCCGCCGGGTACCGAGTCGACTGGGAACGATTCAGTGCAGCCGGGTGCCGCTATACCAAGCTCCCCAGCTACCCATGGCAAAGAGAACGATATTGGGTTGAGTCGGAAAGGAACGCCTACGACCGCAAGACAGCCATCGTTCATCCTCTGCTGGGGATAGTATCCTGGGCCGCGGCCAGCGTTTGGGAGTGCGATCTTAATTTTTATCCGCTGGGTTATCTTTCCGACCACATTATCGATGGCATTCCGCTGCTGCCCGGCGCGGCATACGTCGAAGGGGGTCTCGCCATCCACGCGCTCACGACGCAGGGTGGAACCGCCATTATCGAGGATCTCCAGTTACTCGAGGCATTATCGCTGCAGACCCCGAATGAAGTGCGCCTCCAGTGGGTTTACTCCGAGAAGACCGGGGACTACCGGGTGTACAGCCGTGAGCTGACGGACGGCTCCCGGTGGACGCTCCATGCATCGGCCCACATCTCCACCGGCGCCACTCTTGCGAAGCGCATGGACCCGGAAGCCGTAATGAAGCGGTGCCCGAATCGTATCGCGGGTGACGAACTCTATCCGCGCATGCGGGCGCACGGCGCGCATTACGCAACCGCTTTCCAGACGATCCGGGAAATATGGGTGGGCAAGCGAGAGGTACTGGCAAGGCTGGCGCTCAGATCTGAAAATGACGGTGAAGCTCCCTCCGATGCCGGCTATAATCTTCATCCGTCTCTTCTCGACGGCTCGTTCCAGTCGCTGATCGCGTGCCTGCTGGACGCCGACGAAACCAGCGCCGGGCGCGTCTATGTGCCGGTCCGCATCAAACAGATTCGCTACCACGCAGGGCGCGGCGCGCCCGCCTGGTCCTGGGGACGGCTGACCAGAACCTCGGGCAAATCCATCGAGGGTAATATCGTCCTCTGCAACGAAGAGGGCCTCGTGATTGCGGAAGTGGAAGGTCTGCGATGCGCGGCGCTGCAGTCGGGAAAAGCGGATAAGGTCCGGCAACTTCAGCCCTGGAGCTACGTGCTCGATTGGGAGCCGGCGCCCCCGGTTACCGTTGCAGGCGAGGGTTCGCGATGGCTGGTTTTTGCGGATGAGACCGGCATCGGCGATGCCCTGACGTCCGAACTCTATCTGCGGGGCGCTTCCGAAGTAATCACGGTCAGAACGGGCAAAGACCGCGCCGGCATTGAGGAAGCCATCATTCAGGCGGAAATGGAGAACTGCCGGGGAGTCGTTTACTTATGGGGACTCGACATCTCAAACGATCCGGCGGACCCAGTTGGCACGGTCGGAACCGTGCAGGCCCTCGAACTGATTCAGAAACTGGCGGCTTTGGCGGGGCCTGTCCCGGCGCGGCTCTATATCGTGACAAGAGGCGCGCAACAGGTTCAGATCGAGGAACTCGTGAGCGGGCTTGCGCAGGCACCGCTGGTGGGTCTGGCGAGAGTGGCAGCGTCGGAACACCCTTCTCTGCGCTGCACGCTCGTCGATATCGATCCGGCGGGGGGGACGGCGGCCAGCCATCTTTTGGCGGCGGAGCTCCTGGGCAACAGTCCGGAGGATGAAGTCGCGCTGCGCGGAGGCGAGCGTCTTGTCCGCCGCATGGTCCGGGCATCGACCGTCGAACTCGAAGAGACCGCGGCCAGCAGCCGTCTTCTTTCGCCCGCGGACGGACCTCCCTTCACTCTGGAGATCGGCAAGCTGGGCAGTCTGGACAGTCTTCGTTTCCGCGCCATCGAACGGCGCGAGCCCGGGCCGGGTGAAGTGGAAATAGCCATCCAGATGGCATCCCTGAACTTCAAGGACGTTCTGAAGGCGATGGGCGTTCTGCCCGAAGAGACGTACGAAGATACGTTTTTTGGCCTTACGCTCGGGATGGAGGCCGCCGGTATCGTCACCCGGGTCGGCGAAGGAGTCACCGCATACAAAGAGGGCGATGAGGTGGTGGCCTCGCTGCGATCCAGCTTCAGCTCGCACGTTTACGTTGCGGCCGATTCGCTGATGGCGCGGCCGCAGTCGAAAAACCTCAGTCCGGCGGAATGGGCGGCCAGCCCGGTCGTGTTTATCACCGCCTGGTACGCTCTGAAGGAAATTGCGCGGCTGTCACGCGGGGAAAAGGTGCTCATTCACGCCGCTGCGGGAGGAGTCGGACTGGCTGCGATTCAGGTGGCCCGGTGGCTCGGCGCGGAAGTTTTCGCTACCGCGGGAAGTCCGGATAAACGCGACTATCTTCGCCGTATCGGAGTACAGCACGTCTTCGATTCCCGGGGCCTGAGTTTCGCGGATGAGATTCTTGCCGAAACCGGTGGGTATGGGGTCGACGTAGTCCTGAACTCGATAGCCGGCGAGGCTCTGACGAAAAGCGTCTCATTGCTGGCGCCTTTCGGCCGCTTCGTTGAAATTGGCAAGCGCGATATCGTCGAGAACAATCGGCTGCCGATGCTTCCCTTTAATCGCAACCTGAGCTTTACCGCATTCGATCTGGACCGCATGATGGTCGACCGGCCGGCGCTGTGCCAGAGCATGATGGATGCGGTATGGGAGCGGCTGGCCGCGGGCGATTTCCAGGCTCTGCCGGTGCGGATATTCGGCGCCGGAGAGATCGCGGAAGCCTTCCGCTTCATGGCGCAATCGAAGCAGATCGGCAAGGTCGTCATTAATATGGAAGATCTTGCCGGGGTCACGCTACAACCCCGCGCCGAAACCGAAAAGCCAATCCGCGCGGACGCTGCATACCTCATCACGGGCGCCTTCGGCGGAATCGGGCTCGAGGTGGCAAAATGGGCGGTCGCGCAGGGCGCGCGTCATCTGGTGCTGGTGGGGCGCAGCGGCGCAGCTTCGCCGCTCGCCAAACGGACGGTGGAAGAACTCGGGAAGACGGGCGTGACCGTAATGGCGGCAGCGTGCGATGTCTCGAAAGACGCGGATGTGGCTCGCCTCATGGCCGACATCGCCGTGAAAATGCCCCCGCTGAAAGGAATATTCCACGCCGCCGCGGTGCTCGACGACGGGTTCCTCGCGGATCTGAACGCACCGCGTATCGAAAAGGTGATGGACCCGAAAGCGCTCGGCGCGTGGGTTCTGGACCGGCATACCCGTTCCCTGGCGCTGGACTGGTTCGTGCTCTTCTCGTCGATTTCGGCATGGGTAGGCAATCCCGGCCAGGGAAACTATGTTGCCGCGAATACTTTCCTCGATGCACTGGCGCAGCACCGGCGGGCGGAGGGCCTTCCGGCCATCGCCGTCAGCTGGGGCGCGGTGGCCGACGTCGGTATGGTCGCGGAAAATCCGGTGGCTGCCGCGACGCTGGCGCGGGTGGGTATTCGACCGCTTCCGATAGCCTCGGTAACGGGCGCGCTGGCCAGCATTATCCGCTGGAATGCCGGTAATCTCTGTATCGCGGATATCGACTGGGCGAGATGGCGTCAGTTTCAGCCGGCCATCAAAGACCGCCCGCGCTACGCTTACCTGCTGGCCGAGCTGGAGACGGGCGGCGAAGGTCTCGACTCGCGCGGCATCCTGGTGGCGCTGGCGGCCCTGCCTCCCGAGAAACGCCTCGAAAGGCTTTCCGCCGGTATCGCCGCTATCGTCGCGGAGTCCCTGCACATGACTGCCGACAAACTGGATCTCCATCAGCCGTTTAACGAATTAGGTATTGATTCGCTGCTCGGACTGGAACTGCAGTCGTCCATGAGTGTCAAACTCGGGATCGAAGTATCCCTGATGGAGTTAATGAAAAGCCGCGGCATTTCCGGCCTGGCCTCGGCCCTTCTCGCGAAGATGAAGATGGATGAGCCAGCCGAGACGGAGCCCGGCGCAATCCGCGACCCGGCGATAAAAACACGCGGACTCGATGCGGCGGACGCAACGCGCTCATGATGGCTTTGAAAGCCCTTTGGCCGCTCTCGAATTCAGGACAAGGACATTAGATGAAAATACTCGTTATCGGACTGGATTGTGCCGCTCCGGAGATCCTTTTTGAACATCCCGATCTGACCAATATAAAGGCGTTGATGCGCCGAGGCTGCTACGGCCGGCTCGAGAGCGTCATTCCGCCGATCACCGTGCCCGCCTGGATGTGCATGGCAACCAGTCAGGATCCCGGTTCGCTCGGAGTATACGGTTTTCGAAATCGTACCAATTACTCTTATGACGGACTGGGCGTGGTGAATTCAACTTCGATCACTCAGCCTCCAATCTGGGATATTGTGGGAAAATCGGGCGGAAATTCCGTTGTGATCGGAGTCCCGCCGAGTTTCCCCGTCCGTCCCCTGCAGGGTATCCGGATCGGTTGCTTCCTGACTCCCGACACGACCAAAAACGAATATACTTACCCCCCCTCGCTGAAGGCCGATATCGCGCGGCTGGTCGGCGACTATTCGGTGGATGTGCGAGGCTTTCGCACGGAGGACAAGGCCTGGCTGCGCGATCAGATCTACGATATGAGCCGTAAGCATTTCGAGGTCATTCGATATCTCATGACGACTGTCGACTGGGACTACTTTCAGTTCGTCGAGATCGGTCTGGACCGCGTCCATCATGGCTTCTGGAAGCATCACGACCCGAAGCACCGGCAGCACGATCCGGACAGCCCGTTCAAGTCCGTCGTCTGGGACTACTATAAGTACCTCGACGGAGAGATCGGCAGTCTTCTCGAGTTGATCGACGACGATACCGGGGTGCTGGTGGTATCCGATCACGGAGCGCAGCGGCTGGACGGAGGTTTCTGCGTTAATCAGTGGCTGTATCGCGAGGGTCTGCTGGCCCTGAAAGAGCCTCCGGACAAGGTGACGCCGTTTTCGCCCGCAATGGTCGACTGGACCCGGACGAAAGTGTGGAGCGAGGGCGGTTATTACGCGCGGGTCTTCTTCAACGTGGAAGGGAGAGAACCTCAGGGGATCGTGCCGCAATCGCAATACGAGTCGTTACTCGCGGAAATGACGGAACGGTTCGAGGCTCTTCCGGACGACCTGGGCAATCCCATGGGAAGTCTCGTGTTCCGGCCGCGCGACATTTATAAGCATTTGCGCAACGTGCCGCCGGACCTGATTGTCCATTTTGGCGGGCTGTTTTGGCGTTCCATCGGAGGTCTGGGGTACGACAGCCTCTACCTGGCCGAGAACGACACCGGGCCGGATGACTGCAACCACGCCCAGTTCGGGGCCTTTCTTCTGGCTGCGCCCGGCCTGGGCGTACACGGAAAAGTGCAGGGAATGCATCTGCTGGACATTGCACCGACGCTTCTCGATCTGATGAACCTGAAGCCAGGCCCCGAAATGCAGGGAACGAGTCTTCTGGAACGCAGCCGGAATACCGCGGGGATTGCTGAAGGAGAGATTGCAAAGGGATGACGAACGTCTAATCCGCTGGACTGTCCAAACCCGGGACGGGCTTCTTCGGCCGCGTGACCATTTTTCTCACGACACCCCAGTAGATCCGTTCAAAGATCTCGCCGGGCGTGTATCTCCGCAATCCAAGGATCAGTTTCGCGTTTGCGCCGACGATGTATCGAAGCGCCGGATTCCGGGAGCGAAGGATGCGATCTACCGTTTCCGCGACGTCGCTTCCGCAGATCTTATTGCTCGCCAGAATGCCGTCCACAATATGTTCGTGCTGACAGAACCATGCATAGTAGGGGCTGTCCGGCAGTACAGCCTTGCGTGCCCGGTTGCGGTTTACCGTGAAATGGGGTGTATGCACCAACCCCGGCTCCAGCAGAGAAACGAAAATACCCAGCGGATAAAGCTCCTGACGAAGGCATTCGCCAAAACCTTCCGCCGCGAATTTGCTGGAAGCGTATCCGCTGATGGTCATCGACCCCATGCGTCCGCCGATTGAGGTGGTCAGAACGATGCGGCCACTGCGCGCGCGCCTCATATACGGCAATACGGCTTGCGTAACGGTCATCATCCCGAAGACGTTGACGTCGAATACGCGGCGAATCTCGTCCAGCGACAGATCTTCGAAAAAACCGCGCAGGCCCATGCCGGCGAATTGTACAGCCGCGTCGATGGTTCCGGCCTCGGCAACCATACTCCGCACGGCCTCGTGAACATCGGTCTCTTTGGTAACGTCCATCCGCAGGAACGCGAGATCGACGCCGCGGCGTTTGGCCTCCGCCGCGACCGCGTCCCGCTCGGCGGTATTCAGGACCGATGCGTACACCCGGTATCCGCGCGCGGCAAGAAGAAGCGCCGACTCCATTCCAAGCCCCGAACCCGCGCCGGTAACCAATACGACCTGTGGCCTGTCGCTCACCAGACCATCTTCCCTTGAGTTGTGGATTCGGGCGGCCCGCCGCCCATCCGGTTCATTTGCCGGCGGCGCCGGTTCTGGCGGCAATACGGCGCAGATACTCGCCGAAATAGAACCGCTCAAAAAGGTCGCCGGGCAGATGGCGGCGAAGCGACAGAACGATAGAGGCGCGCCCGCCCACTACGTACCTTAGCCGCGGCCGGGACACCGTCATGGCGCGAACAATTTCGCGCGCCACATCCGCGGCCACCAAGCGGGATGATTTAAGCGCCGCCTCCACCAGTTGTTCTCCGGCCCAGAAATGTTTGTAGTAAGGGCTTGCTTCGTTGCGCGCCGCCTGTAAGACTCGGCTCTCCTCGTCCCAGATCCCGGTCCTGACAATTCCCGGTTCCACCAGCGCTACGTCGATTCCGAAAGGGCGCATCTCGAGAAAAAGCGCCTCGCCAAAGCCTTCCAGCGCGAACTTACTGGCGGAATAGGGCGCTACCGAGGGAGCGGCGATTCTGCCGCCGATCGAGGACAAAATGACGATTCGTCCCGCTCCGGCGCCACGCATCGGCCCAATCGCCTTTCGGGTGACCCGCATCGTCCCGAATACGTTGACTTCGAATATCCGCCTCAGTTCGGGCTCGGGGAATTCTTCGAACGCGGCGCGCGCCGTGATCCCGGCATTGTTGACCAGACCATAAAGACCGCCGGTCTTTTCCAGGATTTTGCCGATTGCATCGTCAACCGACTGATCGCTCGTTACGTCGAGCGGAACTGTATTCAGAGGCAGGTTTCGCGAAGAAGCTTCGGAACAAAGGCGGTCGCTGTCGCTCGGATTTCTTACACCGGCCCAGACGTCGAAATTGGCCTTGGCCAGTGCCAGGGCCGTCTCGAAACCAATCCCCCGCGATGCGCCGGTGACCAGAACCGCGCGTCGCCTTTCATCAGTCGCCACTGCTGGCCTCAAGAACAGAGGCAACGGAGACGCTGGGTGCCGGAGGAACCTTCCTTGCGGACGTACCCAGGAATCCGCGAATCAGTCGAGACAGTTCGTCCGGTTGCTCCAGAGGCCCGAAGTGCTCTCCGCCCGGAAGCAGCACTGGCTGGCAATTCGGTAACCTGGCGCGCAGGAATTCATACGAACCCAGGAAATGAGATTTGTCTCCATAGACCAGCAGAACGGGAGTTTGAATCCGCCGTATGGCATCCAGTGTGAGCTCGCCAACGAATTCATAATCCCTGATCAGAGTCGTGTTCCGAATCAAATTAATGAGGGGCTCGCGATTCCGCGGCAGACCGCGTGCCGGGCCGAAAACCTTCGGCGTCTCGAGGCTCAGTTGCAGCAGGTAAGAAAGATCGGATCTCTTGTCCGGCGGCACCTCAAGACCGATTTCCTCCAGTTTCGATACCCAATACGACCAGCCTTCCCAGTTCGCATCTTTTCTCTCCGCGACGAGCGCGGCAAGACCTGGCTCGAGGGCCACCAGCTTGTTAACGCGTTCCGGGTAGAGAAGAGCAAAATAGAGACAAACGTCCGCGCCGTAGCTGTGCCCGACCAAAGAAACCTTTTCAATTCCAAGCCTGTCGAGCAGACCTTTCAGATCGTTCGCCATGTCCGCGGCGGTGTAGCCGTCCGGAGTTACCTGACTGTACCCGTGCCCGCGAAGATCCACGGTCGTGATGCTGTAGAAATTTCTGAGTTGCGGCACGATCTGTAAATGCCATACCGCGAGATTCCCCAGAAATCCGTGCACCATGACCACATCCGAACCCTGGCCGACCGTGATGTAGTGGAGATCGATTCCGTTGACTTTTAGTTTAGGCATTGTGTGTCTCTGTCCCCTCGGGCTTCCGGAAAATCGTTACCGTCCTCTGCCCATCGATTTCTCTGGCGATGGCCGGGATTGCATGCGATATCCTCTTCCCCGAGGCGGTTCTTTTTACAGGGAACCGATTGCAACAGTCGTACTGCCTGCGTGCCGGCATAATCATAATCAGCTTGCAGTCAGGCGGGGGATCTAGACCCGAACGGTATTTACGCCTGAGCGCGAACGATTTCGAAAATGCAAAGCCACCAAAGCGGCCAGAACCGGCCAGAACATGTAAGGCTCAGGCACGGCGCTTGCGCCTTCAACCTGAACCCGCGCCGATCCGAGGGCATCGCTTATCGAATTTCCGATGGCATCGCTTAACACTACGTCGGGGGCGTCGAACGAGAATGTGCCCGTGCCTGTCCCGATGGCCTGAAACTGAAGGGTCGCCAGCACGAAAGTCGGCAGCTGCGCGTCCAGCGTGCCGGGAGAATCGAGGGACGCCTCATTAAATTCAATTGTCCCGGAGCCAGGCAAGAAAGACGTGATCGTGCCAAACGGCGGGGACGAAAGATTCAGCTGATCTCCGTTACTCGGATCGCCAAAAACCACAGAAGTGAATGAGAACAGCGCGGAATTATAATCCACCGTCAAATCGTACGCTGCCAGGTCCTGCGGATCGCCTA